>ERZ773359.1916-NODE-1916-length-27476-cov-688.998286_pt1 | contig 27476 bp, 31 predicted proteins | sample MGYA00374955_ERZ773359 | MGnify/ENA primary metagenome ERZ773359 (study PRJEB29098, sample SAMN04486028) | biogas fermenter metagenome | study: EMG produced TPA metagenomics assembly of the Biogas fermentation microbial communities from Germany - Plant 4 DNA1...
TGCTTCGGACTAACATATAAGTTAATCCTGCAACAGTCCTTATAAATTATTTCCGGGGAAATAACGACTATAATTCTAGGAAAACCGTAGAAATAATTGCATATTCACCAAAAATTGATTAACATATAATTATAGAATTGAATTATGATGAGAGGAGTTTCTAAATGTCTATCTTTCCTTTTAGTATGTTTTCCATACTTGATTTTTTCTTTCCTTTTATATTCCTTGCTGTATTTGCATTAGTTATTTATGCTTTATTCAAAGGTATTAGAGAATGGAATTATAATAATCATCAGCCTATTCTAACTGTAGATGCAAGAATAGTAGCCAAGCGAACTTATGTCAGCACTAATACTAGCTTTGATAATAATATGCCTCATATGCATCATTCTGACACTAGCTACTACATTACCTTTGAAGTAGAAAGCGGTAGTAGAATGGAATTTAAAGTTCCTTCTTTTGAATATGGGGTTTTGGCTGAAGGTGATTATGGTAAGTTAACCTTCCAAGGTACAAGATACCGAGGTTTTAAAAGAGTTTAAAAAAAGCTGTTGCACAACTAACTAATTAGTTCTTGTGCAACAGCTTCTTTTATTCAACCACTATTCTAATTTTAGTAAATCATCAGAGTGCCATCTATAGGTATCATATGCATTAACCATCCATTTTTTATTAGCTTCATCATATATCAACTGTAGGTTAATAGCTTCTTTTGTACTATTATCCTCAACAGTGCCCTCTGTGTTTTCCCCTGTATCTGTACCTGTATCTCCATCATTCTTAGTGAATTCTGCAGCCACTTTTACCTTAAATACATCTGTTTTTAGTCCTTCATCGGTAAATACCTCTAGGCCTTCCTCTAAGTCTACAGATACACCTTTAAATGTATATTGGTAGCTTGTAAAGAAATATTCATCATTAAAGACTGCCTTACAATTATCTGTAGCATTAACAAGCTTCCCTGAATCCTGAGAGCTTTTAGCAGCGTAATAGGATTGTACAAATTCCTTTATTGTTGGAGCAGCACTTTTTATGAAATCAGAATCCTTCAATTCAAAGTCCTCTATGTATATAGAATAATCAAAAGTGCTATATTCCTTTGAATTAATCTTACCCCAGGAATAATCCTTGGAGAAAACTAAAGTGCTTTCTTCGACAAAGGAAAAAGGACCAAGCTTGTTAGTTCCTATAACTATTTCTTTACTCTTTTCAGTTCCATCTAGGAAATACTTCATATTATCCACTTCTGATTCTACTGTAACGAAATGAATATCGAAATATCCTTTATCTTTATATTTTCCATTAAATAATTGAACATTTTTTTCTAATTGTACTGTTTCGCCCTCATACTCATATAGGTACTCTAGCTTATACTCTCTAGGGAAGAAGGGACCAAACTTCTTAGTTTTGAACATTTCATTTATTTTTCCTATAGACTTACCATCCAACTTGACTTCTACATTTTCAAAGTTTGATTCAAGCTCTAAATATTGTGGTTCAAGTTTCAATACATATTTTTTAAATACCAACATGGTTTTACCATTGTCTACAACTTCAAAACCACTATATTTTCTGCCATCATCTAATTTCTTAAATAACTCATTTTTAAAGCCTTGATTTTTATTAATATACTCAATTAATGAAGCTACATCTGCTTCCTCTATTTCTATATCCCCTTCTGAAAAATATAAATACTTAGCTAACTGCTTAGAATCTTTCTTTTCTATTGCCTCTTTTATATTTTTTACAACATGTTTTTCACTAGTAATACTTAAGCCAACACCAAATCCTACTGCTCCTAATAATATAAGCACAGATACTATAAGTATTGCAATTTTTGCTCCCTTTGACATAGGCTTCTTGTTTTTCTTTGGCATTGCCTGTACATTGTTAGGTACTTGTCCATTATTTTGCACTGGTGGGTTATTTGGCACTGGAGCGCTATTTTGCACTGGTAGGTTATTAGGCAACTGGCCATTATATTCCACTGGTGTATTATTTGGTGATAGTCCGTTACTTTGTACTGATGAGTTACTTGGTATTTGATCCTTATTAGGCACCGAAGGATTGTTTTGTATTTGCGGATTAACTGCCTCTTGTTGGTTAACCGACTCTTGTCCAACATTTTGAACTACATTATCATTTATATTAACATCTGTTACTTGATTTTCAGGATTATTTATTTCATTATTTTGTGTACTTGTCTCACCTGTGTTTTGGGAGTCCTGTACTATTTCTTTATTTTCTTCAGCCTGCTTTACTTGTAGAGAGTTGTTATCGTTTTCAGGTAACTTTTTACCACAGCTTGTGCAGAACTTTTGCCCGGCCTTTAAAGGATAGCCACAATTAACACAGAATTTCATAACCACTTTTCATCTCCTTCTTTAATACTACACTAATAAATTATAGCAACATTCAACATCTTTTTCAAATATTATATAGCTTTTCTCTCTTTTTATAACTTAATAATTATTATTTTTCAATAAAATAACTTATAAAGAAGGACTTTTCCCAAATTTGAAGAATATAATAATTTGTATAATCTTTACTAGGAGGCGATAGTTTATGAAATCATTAAAAGGAACAAAAACTGCAGAAAATCTAATGAAAGCTTTTGCTGGTGAGTGTCAAGCTAGAACTAGATACACTTACTATGCATCCGTTGCTAAGAAGGAAGGATATGTTCAGATTTCAAATATTTTTACTGAAACAGCTGAAAACGAAAAGGAACATGCTAAGAGATTCTTTAAATTCCTTAATGAAGATATGCCAGGAGAAATGGTTGAAATTAATGCTTCTTACCCAGTAGCATTAGGAGACACTAAGGCTAATTTAGCTGCTGCAGCTAATGGTGAAAATGAAGAATGGGCTGATCTTTATCCAGAATTTGCAAAGGTAGCAGAGGAAGAAGGTTTCCCAGCAGTAGCTGTAGCTTTCAGAAAGATTGCAGAAGTTGAAAAGCATCACGAAGAAAGATACAGAAAGCTATTAGAAAATATTGAAAATGAAAAGGTATTTAAGAAAGATTCAGTAGTTCAATGGAAGTGCAATAACTGCGGTTACATATTCACAGGTGAAGCAGCTCCTGAAAAGTGTCCAGCTTGCTTACATCCAAAGTCCTACTTTGAAGTTTTAGCAGATAATTTCTAATAATCTTTTAGAAAGCTAAACTATTACATATTACTTTTTAAGCTAATAGAAAGTAAAAAAGCAAGAATTAGTAGACTATCTACTGATTCTTGCTTTTAATTTTTATTTATATTTACTTTTTTAATCATCTATTTTATACAAATACATATGACAGTCCTCAATATTACAGTGGAATAATTAACTATTAATTACTCCTGGTGATAATTATCCAAATTACCAAACCTACTGTACTGACCTAACCAAGCCAGCTTTATAGTACCGACTGGGCCGTTTCTTTGCTTGGCAATTATACATTCACCTATACCCTTTTCTTCGCTATCCTTATTGTAGTATTCATCTCTGTATAGGAACATTACTAAGTCCGCGTCCTGCTCAATAGAACCGGATTCTCTGAGGTCAGAAAGCATAGGTCTGTGATCTGCTCTCTGCTCAGGGGCACGAGATAGCTGAGAAAGAGCTATAACAGGACACTGCATTTCCTTGGCTAAGGCTTTTATAGATCTAGAGATTTCAGAAACCTCCTGCTGTCTGCTTTCACTGCCAGAGCCACCGGACATAAGCTGAAGATAGTCTATCATAATTAAGTCAATACCATGCTCCATCTTAATTCTTCTACACTTCGACCTCATCTCCATAACGGTAAGACCAGGAGTATCATCTATATACATCTTAGCTGCCGCTAAAGGTCCTGCAGCCTTAGCTATGTTTTCCCAATCCTTATCATCCAAGTTACCTGTTCTAAGCTTAAGCATATCTACGCCTGCCTGAGAACATAGTAACTTATAGGCTAGCTGTTCCTTAGACATTTCTAAGGAGAATATTACTACGCTTTTACCAGCCTTTAAGGCTGCATGCTCGCAAAGGTTAAGGGCAAAGGTAGTCTTACCCATAGATGGTCTAGCAGCTACCAGTATCATATCGCCCTTCTGGAAACCAGAGGTCTTAGCATCTAGATCCCTAAAGCCTGATTCTACTCCAGTAACCTGCCCCTTGTTGTTAAAGAGTCTTTCAATTTCAACAAAGCCTCTTTCTAAAATAGAGTTTATAGGCTCAAAGTCACTAGTAGTTCTTTTTTCAGCAATTTCAAATACTTTTTTCTCTGCTGAATCTAGTACCTTTTCTACCTCATTTTGCCTAGCATAGCAATCCTCAATAATACTAGTAGAAGCTCTTATGAGTTTCCTAAGCATGGATTTTTCCTCTACAATCTTTATGTAAGATTGTAGATGAGCAGTAGTTGGAACAGAATCACTTATTTGAGTTATGTAAGTAATTCCCCCTGCCGCATCAAGCTTTTCAGAAGCTCTTAGATGTTCAATAAGAGTAACTAGATCTATAGGGATATCCTTTTGGAATAGCTCCACAATGGCAGAAAAAATCACCTTGTGGGAATCCCTATAGAAATCTTCACTATTTAAGACTTCCACTGCCTGAGCAATGGAAGCCTTATCTATAATCATTGAACCTAAAACAGATTGCTCTGCTTCTATATTTTGAGGAAGGCTTCTTAGTATGGTACCTGCCTGATTATTACTCTGAGCGGCATTATTTTGTTCTTTATTCTCCATACTTAATCTCCCCTACTTATATTTTAAAATACATATTTCATTAGCTCTTCAATGTCAGAAACGGGTTTAACTTCTATATCGTCAAGACCTACAGGCACTTCCTTATAGTTGTCTTCTGGTACTAAAACTAGCTTAATACCCTTTCTTCTAGCACCATATACCTTTTCAAAAATTCCTCCTACAGGCTTAATTTTGCCTCTAAGAGATATTTCCCCGGTAATAGCTATATCTTGTCTTATTGGCTTATTTAATAATGCACTAATAATACATATAGTAATGGCAGCACCAGCAGAAGGACCGTCTATTTTACCACCACCTACTATATTAACATGAATATCATAGTCGGTAATATCCTTATCAGTAATTTTTCTAATAACTGAAGCAGCATTAAATACAGAGTCCTTGGCCATAGTGCCTGCGGTATCATTAAATCTCATTTTACCAGCACCTTTTTGCTTAGCCTCAAAGGCTGCTGCTTCAATTTCTATGGTGGAGCCTATATAGCCTACAACTCCTAAGCCATAAACATGGCCTACTTCCTTGCTGGATACATTATCTAGCTGTTCATAAGGAGTTAAACGGCTAATAGAAATAACCTCCTCCATATCCTTAAGGGTTATTTTTACCTTTCCCTCTGAGCTATTAACGCTGTTATTTAGCACATAACCATATGCATCTGCTAGTATATTTACTGCCTTTCTACCTTCTATGGTGTATCTGCTAACTAGCTCAGCTATACCATCCTCTAGTTCTATATTTAACTTATTTGCAGCATTTAAAACAATCTTTTGAATATCTGTAGTGGAAAGAGGTTCAAAATATACTTCAGTACATCTGGATCTAAGCGCTGGATTTATTTGTGATGGCTCCCTGGTAGTAGCCCCTATTAACACAAAGTCTGCAGGAGCTCCCTTTTCAAAAAGATACTTTATATATTTTGGTGTGTTCTCATCGTCAGGATCATAATATGAGGAAGAAAACTCGACTCTCTTATCTTCTAAAACCTTTAATAGCTTGTTTTGAAGTATGCTATCAAGCTCTCCTATCTCATCAATAAACAATACTCCACCGTGAGCTTCTGTAACTAAGCCCGGCTTTGGTTCAGGTATACCTATATCGGCTAAATCCCTTTTGCTCCCTTGGTAAATAGGATCATGGACTGAACCTAAGAGAGGATTTGTAATTTCTCTTGGATCCCATCTTAAGGTTGTACCATCCACCTCTACAAACTTAGCATTCTTATCAAAAGGTGTATGTGCTAACTTTTTAGCCTCCTCTAGGGCTAATCTAGCTGCAGTAGTTTTACCTACTCCTGGAGGTCCATAAAGAATAATATGCTGTGGATACGGAGAAGCTAGCTTGGAAATCAAGGCCTTTATAGCCCTTTCTTGTCCAACAATTTCATCAAAGCTTTCTGGTCTCAAAAGAGACTGTATATTTTTTGAAAGCTTTTTAGAATCTAGCACCTCTAAAGTAGCATATTTCTTTAATGTTCTTGCGTTTTCTGGTCCCTTTTGCTTTCTTATGATGCCTAATCTTATTTCATCAACATACTTGTCCTGTCTATCCATTAAAGCCTGTTCTACTTGAGTTTCTATTTCACTTTGTACATATCGTCTAGCAATAGCTTCTGATAGCCACTTATTAATATCCTTTAAGATTACATGAATTTCTCCATCGGTAGGTACAGTTTCTGCCTTACCCTTGCCGTCACTAACAATTTTATTTAAAGCATATATTCTTTTATATATATCATCACTATTTACATACTTTTGAAGCTTATACTTAATGGTTCTAGCCTTTACAGCACCCTGATCCAATACATTATTAGCTACTTCATATAATACTTTAACCTGTGATTCTAAAGACATTTTATCCGTTATATCTAATTGGGACGCATATCTGTCAAACTGTGATTTCAATCTGTTTCCTCCTCTTGTTTTATGCCTATTGCCCAGAAATAACGACCTTCATTTTGGTTGAAACTTCAGCGTAAAGCTTAAGCTCTACATCATATACCCCAGTTTGCTTTATTGTATCAACTACGACCTTTTTCTTGTCAATATCAACTCCATATTGCTTCTTGATATTATCTGCTATATCCTTGTTTGTAATGGCTCCAAAAAGTCGTCCGTTATCTCCACTTTTTACTGTAATTTTTATTTCCTTGCCCTTTAATTTCTCAGCTAAGGCTTGAGCTGCTTCGATTTCTTCTAATTTCTTTTTTCTCTCATTTTCCTTTTTCTGATTAATTATATGCAAGTTTTCAGGAGTAGCCTCTTGAGCTAATTTTTTTGGGAAAAGATAGTTTCTAGCATATCCGTCGGATGCATTAACTACATCTCCTTTCTTTCCCATGTTTTTTACGTCTTGTAATAATATAACTTTCATTACTTCTCACCTTCCATTAAGTTATTTTCGATGGCTTTTTTCAGAGCATCTATAGCTTCTTCTATAGACATATTAGAGAGCTTTGTGCCTGCAATATTCATATGTCCACCGCCACCTAATGCTTCCATTATTACTTGAACATTTACTTCCCCAAGAGATCTTCCACTGATATATATATCATCATCTATTTTAACAAATACAAAGGAAGCTTGAATACCTGTAATATTTAGCAACTCATCCGCTGCTTGGGCTGCTAATACAGTATCTTGAATATTAGGTGGACATACAGAAATGGCTATATTATTTTCAACTCTAGCAGACTTGATAATTTCTGCTCTTTTTATATAGGTATCTAAATCATCTGAAAAGAGCTTTTTTACATCTACAGTGTCAGCACCGAGCCTTCTTAAGAAGGATGCAGCCTCAAAGGTTCTAACACCTGTTTTAAAGTAAAAATTCTTTGTATCTACGCAAATTCCAGCAAGTAATGCCTCTGCTTCTAGTTGCTTAAGCTTAGGTTTTTCAACTATATATTGAATTATCTCTGTAATAAGCTCAGAGGTAGATGAAGCATAAGGCTCCATATAGCTTAAAATGGTGTTTTCTATATAGTCAGTAGATTTTCTATGATGGTCTATAATAACCACCTTTTTCATAGCCTTAACTAATTCCATATTTAGCACATAGCCCTTATTATGAACATCTACTAGTATCAATAGGCTATTTACATCCATTTTGGACATACAAGCCTCCGAACTGATGAAAACGCCTTCATAGTCCGGTTCCTTTTTAAATTTATCTAATAGCATTTTAACTCCTGTATAAGGAGGGTCCAATACTATATAAGATTCCTGCTTAAAATTTCTAATAATACTGTTTAATCCTACCGCTGCCCCTAGGCAATCCACGTCAGGATTTTTATGCCCCATTATAAATACCGTTGTACTTTCATTTATTAAGTCTCTTAAGGCATGAGCAATAACTCTAGCCCTAACTCTAGTTCTTTTCTCAACCTCTTTAGTCTTACCTCCAAAGAAGGATAACTTTTCCCCATTCTTTACAACAACCTGGTCTCCCCCCCTGCCTAAGGCTAATTCCTTTGCAGAGCTAGCATAGTTATGATTTTCAAACGGGGTCTTTCCCCCTCTTCCTACTCCTATGCTTAAGGTTACAGACAGCTTATTTCCTAGATTTATTTCTCTAACTACATCTAATATATCAAACTTCTTATTAATTTCCTCATTCAAATATCTTTCCTGAACAGAAAGGACATATTTACTGGAAGAGTATTTTCTAATAAGAGCATTTATGCTTTGCCCATAATTATATATAGTTTTTTCTATTTGTGCTACTAGCATGGGCCTTTGGGCTTCCTCTACAGTTTTTAAGATTTGATCTAAATTATCTACTTCTATGAGCATAACGCTCTCTCTATTATCATAAATCTCTTTGGCTTCAGTAACATCATAGAAATAAAAGAGAATAATATCCTCATTACCATTACCACCTTCTTCAACATGAACAAGGCTGGTATAAACATTAAAGTATCTTTCCTTTATTTTTATATATTTGAAGTGATTTTCCTTAGAACCTGTAATTTTTTTTATTTCTATTCCTTTGATAACATTGGTTATTGATTTTCCTAAGATTTCTTCTTGTTTAAGTATATCAGTCATATTTTGATTGTACCAAACAATGTTCCCCTTACTGCCAGTAATAATTAAGGGAAAGGGTAAATTCATCAAGGTGTTTCTTGTAGCTGTATCCAGCTTAAAAGAAAAATCCTCAATAAACCTCTTCCATTCATCCTTTTTTACCTTAAAGGTTTTGACATTATAAATGATAAGCGCAGTAAAAATCACAAAGGAAGCTATACCTTCTATAATATGCTTATAATAAAATAGTAAAGTTGTTAAGAGCGCTATAATTATCATGTATACCCTGTTGCTGGGGGAAAAATAATTATACCTATTATTATCCATAAAAATCCGCCTTCCACATATCAGTACAACTTTATCCTTTAAACCTTCTATCTTTAAATAATCTATTTGGGTCTACTCTTCTAAAGTCAAAAATTAAGTCAGAAAGTCCTATATAAACAATAATGGTGCCTAAGGATGTAAGCAAAATCACTACAATAATGACTATTGCTGAACCTTTGTTCATTTTAAATCTGTTTATTAAGTAATAATATGCTACAGCAGAGCCCACTACAGTAAGGACTCCTCTTAATATCATTACTCCTATAATGTAAATATAAGTTCCTATGACTATGTTTTTCGTGTGTAATATGGCTCCTATAGACACTATGATTAGAAGCAGAGCCCCTATCCTATTATCCACATATACTTTGTCAAATTCTCCTATTTCAACAAGCTCTATTTTTAACCTTTTCATTATTTCTCTCGTTACGAAATAATAGATAAAACTCTGTATAATACTAGCCATTATGATGACAACTATTATAATAGACAAAATTGATTGTAAAGAAACATTATCAAGCATCTCTCTAAGAGTCTCTATTTCTTTACTTGCGGATTGATTCCCTAGCATACTAATGTAGGCATTTAGGTTTTCCCTAGCATATTCTTTTATAATATTAATAAAATTAGTTATGCTGCCTTTATAAAATAAAAGTAGTGAAAGTATAACAAAGATAATATAAGCTACTATATTCGCAAGAGATATAAGTATTAAGCTTCTCGAAACCTTTAACTTATTTTTAAAGCAATAGCCTAAAATTAATCCTATAATAGGAAACAGGATTAAAGAACTTAAAGCACTTTCTAAGGATAATGTGCTTCCTATTACTATTGCACTTACAATAGAGGCAATAAAGGACAATTTAAAATCATGTCTTATGTATAAGATAGCTATTGGTACAGGTAATGCAAAATACCCTATTGCTCCTATCAAGGGTACAAATAAAACAAAAAAGGATAGTACAACCGTAATTGCTACTAATAAACCCGCCTCAACTAATGGTCTAGTTCCTATTTTAGAATTCATCTTTTCCTCCAAATATAATTTTAGCTTTTATTAAGAAATTCCCCTTCTATCCTCTAAGTGATTCTTTAGTTTACTAAGGCTTCGCCCATGTTTTTCAACCATATCTTCTTCTATTATACCCACTTTTAATTTTTTTTGTATATTTTCATCAATTGAAGTATAAGAATATCCTAATCTTTCAGCTAAAACATATAAAATAATTATTGCCCCGGAAATACAATCCTGTACAGCCTCTTGTGCTACATTGCTTCCCTTAGTAAGCAGTCTATAAAACTCTGCAATAACCCCCAGCAATTGTGCTTTTAAATCCTCAATAATTTTGATATCAGACATTATGTTAAAATCTTCTCTCTTCAAAGCCTTACCCCCTTAAACCTATACCTCTATTTTAAGGATTTTTTATGTATTATGCAACCAAAGCTTGTAAATTTAAAGCGAAATAAAAGCTGCTGAATAGTGGTCAGCAGCTTTTTATACATTATTACTCAGTTGTAAATGGCAATAAAGCTATGTTTCTTGCTCTCTTTATAGCCTCTGTTAATTGTCTCTGATGTTTTGCACAGTTTCCGGAAATTCTTCTTGGAAGAATCTTTCCTCTTTCAGTAACATACTTTCTTATTTTATTTATATCTTTATAGTCAATACTTTCAGCCTTGTCTACGCAGAAAGCACATACCTTTTTCTTGCCTCTTTTAATTCTAGAGCCGCCCTTCTTTGCAGCAGCATCCTTCTTTTCGTTACTCATGCCTTTCCCTCCTTACTTTTAGAATGGGATATCTCCATCATCAACTGGAGTCATATCCATATCAAATGAGTCGGAACCAAAATCTCCGCCTGCACCGAATTCAGAATTATTATTATTAGCTCTGTTATTTCCTCCGTTATTGTTTCCCCATTCAAGGAACTGAACTTCTTCAGCAATAACTTCTGTAACATAACGTCTAGTACCATCTTTAGCTTCGTAGCTTCTAGTCTGAATTCTACCACTAACTCCCATAAGTCGTCCCTTACTCATATAGTTTGCAGTTGCTTCAGCCTGTTTACCCCATATTACAACAGGAATGAAATCAGCTTCACGCTGTCCATCCTTATTAGGTAATCTTCTATCTACAGCTAAAGTAACGGTGGCCACGGCATTTCCAGTACCTGGAGCAAATCTCAACTCCGGATCTTTTGTTAGTCTACCGATTAAAACAACTTTGTTCATTTTGGCACCACCTTATTTTTCTTCCTTAACAATTATGTGTCTAATAACACCATCAGTAATTCTGAATACTCTGTCTAACTCCTTTGGTAATTCAGGATTAGCACTGAAATTCATTAATGTATAGAAGCCTTCATTGACTTTGTTTATTTCATAAGCAAGCTTTCTCTTGCCCCAGAAATCAACATTATCAACGGTACCTCCACCATTTTCGATTACACCCTTGAACTTTTCGATATTAGCCTTTACGCTCTCCTCGTCCATTGATGGGTGTAATATGAATATAGTTTCATACTTTCTCATCAATTTCACCTCCTCCCTTCGGACTAACGGCTGCAGTATCAAAACCACAGCAGGGACTACAAGAATTCATTATATCACTACGACTTTTAATTTTCAAGCTTTTATTTTATCTAGCTTTATTTTTCTTCTGTAGCTGCATTACTTTGAATTATCTTTTTTACATCTTTAGTAAACTGACTTCTTGTCATCATAATAATTCTTCCACAGCCACAGCACTTGGCTTTTATGTCCGCTCCTAAACGTATTACTTCCCAATTCTTGCTGCCACATGGATGCTTTTTCTTTAATTCCACAATATCACCTAAGTTAAAGACCTTTTCCATCTTAAGACTCCTTTCCTGCACTGTAATGTACAATTTTCGTTACTGGATAAGCAATCTCAATTCCAGCATCATCAAGAACTTTTTTAACAAAAGCCCTTAATTCATTCTCACAAGCCCATTGCTTCATAGTTTTAGCCTTTCCTGCTATCTTGATAGTAACCCCACTATCCTTTAAGGCGCTTACCCCAGCTACCTCTGGTCCGCTTACTACGTTCTCATTTAGCCTTTTAAATTCCTGGCAGGCTTTCTTCAAAACATCCATAGCCTTATATGTGTCCTCTTCATAGGCTATATCTACCTCAACTATAAATCTCATATCTCCTCTAGAATGATTGGTTACTTTAGTAATAGATCCATTGGGCAGAATATGTAAGTCTCCACTAAAGTCTCTAAGCTTAGTTATTCTTAGCTCTATGCTTTCAACTATTCCACTCTTTCCCTCAATAGTTACATAATCACCTACAGAATATTGGTCTTCAAATAATATAAAGAAGCCGTTGATAACGTCCTTGATAAGATTTTGTGCTCCTAAACCTAGGGCCACACCCCCTATACCAGCAAAGGTTAGAGTTATATTATTAAAGAAGATACTAAATATAGTTGTAGCCCCCAAAAAATAAACAACATATTTTAAAACGCTTTTTAGTATTGCACCAACGGTGTTAGCCTTTTTGGGATCCAAGACAAATCTTGATTTTCTTTGCTTATCTATAACTTTTTCAATGACCTTATTGCCAATTTTTATAGCAATATACATAATAATCGCTACAACAATTACTAGCAATATGTTCTTAATAAAATGATTAAGCTGCTCCTTGGTTATAACAAATTTCTCAACACTTATAGCCATTGCTAGCTTTGAAGTAAAATTAGAAACCTTAACCAAAGTAACCCCCACCTCCTTTATAAAACTTGTATGTAATTATCATCTTCCTTTTTATAGTAAGCCTTATAGCTTATTTCTCCCTTAGAAAGTATATCCTTAACTTCTTCCCCCTGATCTGCTTGTACTCTAATACTTATGCCACAGCTCTTAGTTATAAAGGTTGGAGTTGGCATAATAGCAAGATTAATTCCTCTTACCTTCAATTCAGCTTCAGCCTGTATAGCAGTACTAGTATTTTCAAAGGTTACTAAATAATATTGGGTCAATATTCTCATCCTCCTTATCAATAGGATAAAAGCAAAATCAGCATACATTATATTTCTGATGACTATTATATAGTATAACTTATTTTTAATTCACTGTGAATAACTTATAAATCCTTCTCTGACCTGTTATTTCATTATTTACAAACTATATAAATCTTTACAATAGACATAAAATACTATAACCTTTATAATAATTAGTATAGACTTGTTTGTAAATACATTAGTTTACATAATATCAGGAGGTTTCTATGGAAAAAACGCTTGAAAAAATGGATAAAGTTTTTTTCTTTTTCATCATTTACACCTTAGTTTTTTTTATTTTCTTTAAAACTTTAGCCTACACCTTACCTTTTGTACTAGCTTTTCTCTTCGCATTTTTCCTCAGACGTCCAACGAGATTTCTAATGCGAAAATTTAAGCTTAGTGCTTCTTTATCTTCACTTATAACATCCGTAGTTTTTTATACAGTATTATTTCTAACCCTAACCCTATTAATTGCATCCATAATTTCCGAAATATCAACTTTTATACAAAAAATAACACTGTATGTTAATTCTCAAAATATTTCCTTAGAAGATACTTTTGCACAGCTACAGAAATATTATAGTAACTTACATCCAAGTATAACTGCTGCAATAGAAAAAAACTTATCCAATATAACTACTAAAATAGGAACTATTGTTACTGGATTATTAAATTGGGTTATTAGTTTTATAACCTCCCTGGCTACATCAATCCCCTACTTAGCTATGCTATTTATTTTCACACTAACTTCCACTTACTTTTTTACAAAGGATATATCCAGTTCACATAATAGTCAAATAGTTAGCAATCATTTTTCTAAAAACTCCACTAGAATATTATATATTTTCAATGAAAGTAAAAAAATGATCTTTAACTATGTTAAATCCTATTTAATAGTAATTGGTATAACCTTTTTAGTTACTTTAATTGGATTCATTGTTTTTGGTGTTGACTATGCCTTTATTCTAAGCTTACTTTGTGCCATATTAGACTTGCTTCCTGTAGTTGGTATGGCCATGGTTTATATACCGTTGATATTCGTTTATGGTTTTATTCAAGGCAATATTTTCAAAGCAGTGGCTCTAGGAGTATTGTACTTAATAGTACTAGTAGTTAGACAAATTATTGAACCAAAGATTGTCTCTTCTACTTTAGATATACATCCAGTAGCAGTACTAGCATCCTTCTTCATAGGATTAAAAATGGCTGGCTTCACTGGAATGATCTACTGCTTATTCCTTGTAGTGTTTTACAATATATTCAAAAAGGTTGAAGTATTATAGAATAAAATACCTCCCATTTGGATACAATTCAAATGAGGAGGTATTTTTTATGGCAAATAGCAAAGCAATTATAGACTCCACAGAACCCAGATCCCCTTTTCTCTTAAGAGACATATTATATGAACATATTAAACCTGTAGCTAAATTAGGTCGAGACATAGTCTTCCTTTGCATTGGTACAGACAGATCCACTGGTGACAGTCTCGGTCCCTTAGTTGGTGAGAAATTAAAATTTTTATCTAGAGAACACGTTTCAGTTTACGGAAACTTACAATATCCTGTTCATGCAAAAAATCTTACAGAAACCTTGGATAAAATTAATTCTACCCATAATAACCCTTACATCATTGGTATCGATGCTTGTCTTGGTTCCTTACATAATGTAGGTAAGGTATTTGTTGAAAGTAAGCCCTTAACCCCTGGAGCAGCTATGAACAAGGATCTCCCCAAAATAGGAAATCTAAGTATAACAGGTGTAGTTAATATAAGCGGCTCTTTAGAATTTATGATTCTACAAAACACTAGATTGTATACTGTTATGCTGTTGGCAGATGTAATTTCAAGAGGTATTTATCATTCTATACTAAAAACTATCGGTGGTAAGAAGTGCTTACCCTCTAATGAATATTCCCTATAAATAAAAAAAATTATAGTATTAAAATACTATAATTTTTTTATAATATATTGCTATAGGATCTATTATTTAATATATAGTCTATATCTTCTACACTTTTACTACCGCTATCTATTATCAAAGCACCCTCTCTTTTAAGGTTCACTTCTTGATTAATTGCTGCTAAATCACAAGCCTTCAAGTTGCATATTATAGCATCACAAGGTGTACTATTATCATTTACAATATTGTAGCCTTTATTAGCTAAAGCTTGTTTCATTTCTTTCAATTCCTTTTCTATATATATATTCATAACTTTTTGCCTGCAAGCGTATATGCTTTAGCAATATCCTCCTCTCCTTGCTTTCTAAATCTGCAACTTCTTTATCATAATATATCCTCTTAAAGAGCATTTTATACATGATTTTATTTTATTAAGTCAAAATGTTTCATGTGAAACATTTTTTCTGTGTTATAAAACATCAAAGACACTAAAAGAAGGGCTTCCATTAGGTGATTTCAATATTTCATCGTGCTGAGAACTTACTTATCAATTTAAAAGGTTCATTTTAGATATTAGATATTTGCTTTTTTCGTTTTATAAAACAAATAATATCATACTTTTGATGTAAAGTTTATTTCTACCTATCCTAAAGTTTCACGTGAAACATTGAAATTAAAAAAAATAAAAACGATATATTTTGTATATCGTTTTTTAGCCTATTTATTTACTCATTGCTTCTTTTAATACTCTTTCTTCTTCTTCAGATAAATCATATCTAGAAATACCTTTATCTACTGGTTTTGCGTAAGTAGTACTATCATTTCTACCATATATACCGGTTAAAATCACACCGTTATTGTCGCCATCTAACAATGCAACTGAAAAGCTTAAATCACTACCTACATCATCAAAGGCCTTATATCTAAGTACAGAAACCTTTTGTGTACACTTTTTTAATTCCTTCTCATAGTTTACCAGCATCTTCTTTAATTCTTCACTAGTATCAACTGCAGAATCCACTTTATCCATGTAACCATGAATTATTTCTTCAAGATTTTTGTTATTAGCTCCTCTAACTAGCTTTCTATACCTTCTTTCCAAGCTACCTAATGATTTAAACACTACTATTAATGATATTATAAGTATTACATTAATTAGAACTAAAGCAATTATTATATAGGCTGAATAGTCTCTTATTATGCCATTTAGAGTCTCCAACTTTATCACCCTTTCATGTTTCACGTGAAACAAAACTAAATTTCAATATTTAATAACTCTAAAATTCTATTTAAATCGTCTGTAGAATAGTATTCAATCTCTATTTTGCCCTTATTTTTCTTATTGGAAGACACTTGAACCTTTGTTCCAAGGTAGCTTTCTAATTTTTCTTTTATCTCATTAATATAAGGGTTCTGCTGTTGGTTTTTTCTTTTATTTTTTTGCTTCTTTTCACTATTTAGTTGCCTAATTAGTGCTTCAACCTGTCTTACACTTAAGCCCTCATCTATAATTTTTTGTGCCACTTCATTTTGCATATTAAAATCTGATATTCCTAAAATTGCTCTTCCATGGCCTTCTGTTATTACGCCTTCTATTAGATAATCCTGAACTCTTTTATCAAGATTTAATAATCTCATGGAGTTAGTAATGGCTGTTCTAGATTTTCCTAACTTTGCAGCAAGATCCTCTTGTGTAATATCAAATTCTTCAATTAATTTTTTATAAGCAATAGCTTCTTCAATTGGATTCAAATCTTCTCTTTGTATGTTTTCTATTAAGGATACCTCTAGCAATTGCTTGCTTGAAAGTTCCATAACTATTGCAGGAACTTCCTTCATGCCAATAGACTTAGCTGCTCTCCATCGTCTCTCTCCAGCTACAATTGTATAAAAATCTCCGTTTTTCATTAGAATTATAGGCTGGATAATCCCATGCTCCTTTATGGATTGGGCCAGATTAGCTATTTTTTCATCATCAAAATACTTTCTAGGTTGCTCCTCATTTGCTCTTATTAAGTTAATATCTATCTTAGTAACAGATTCCTTTAATTCTTCCTTTTCTTCAGGTATTAAAGCTCCTAGTCCCTTTCCTAAACCACCATGCTTTCTAGCTACCACCACAATCACTCCTTCTGCCTCTTAATAAACTCTTTGGTTAAATTCTCATATGCTTCTGCTCCCTTACACTTGTCATCATAAAGCATAATAGGTAGGCCAAAACTGGGTGCTTCAGCTAGACGGATATTTCTTGGAATTGTAGTATCATATACTTTATCCTTAAAGTACTTTTTTACTTCTTCAACTACGTCATTACATAAATTAGTTCTGCTATCATACATACTCATAATTATACCTTCAACCTCTAGCCCCTTGTTTAGAGATCTTTTAACTAACTGAATAGTATTAACTAATTGACTTACCCCTTCTAGAGCATAAAACTCACATTGAATAGGTATAAGTACACTATTTGAAGCTGCCAGGGCGTTTATAGTTAAAAAACCTAAAGAAGGTGGACAATCGATAAAAGCAAAGTCGAATTTATCTGAAATAGAAGATAAACATTCCTTTAAAATAGTTTCCCTATTAGGTCTTTCTATAAGTTCAACTTCTGCTCCAGCTAATTCTACTGTTGAAGGAATTAGATATAAGTTTTTTATTAAATCACATTCTCTTATTGTATTCTCTATAGAAACTGATTGTGTAGTAATAACATCATAGATTGATTCATTAATCTTACTTTTGTCAAAGCCTAGCCCACTAGTTGTGTTACCCTGTGGATCGATATCAATAGCTAACACCTTATAGCCTTCCATAGCTAAATAAGCGCATAAATTAATAGCAGTTGTGGTTTTTCCAACTCCGCCTTTTTGGTTAAATATACTTATTACCTTCATATTAGCACGCCCATCAGAATAAAAAAGCACATTCCTGAGCTTGCACCTCCTTTCCTCACATTATTATTATATATTCTATTTACTATTTTTAAAAGGGACTAACTATATTTTATAAGATTTTTTATAAAAGTATTGCTACAATTTTATTCATATACAATAAAAACAGCCAACTTTCGTTGACTGTTTCACGTGAAACAAACTTATTTACTTTTTAGGAATCTTAATAGTAACCTCTATATAATCATCATGATTCTTAGATTTATATTCAGCATTTACTCCAAACTTATCAAAAACTTCTTTTATAGTATTTATATATAGCTTTGGAGAGAATATACCTTTTATTTTTTTCTTTCCATCAGCAGCCGCTTCCTTGGCAGCCTTTTTATTTAATTCATTCTCTATATATTTTTCAGTTTCCTTAACATTAAGCTTCTTTTCTATTACAAAATTTAAAACTCGAATTTGATCTGCTTCGTCTGAAAGCTTTAATAAAGCTCTAGCATGTCTTTCAGTTAAGTTGTTATCTAATAGAATTTTTCTTATCTCTTCACTTAGCTTTAATAGTCTAAGCTTATTAGCAATAGTAGATTGCTTTTTTCCTATAGTTTCAGCTAATTGCTCCTGTGTGTAGGAATGATCCCTTATTAAATTATAGTAGGCCTCTGCTTCTTCTATATAATTTAAGTCTTCTCGTTGCAAATTTTCAAGAAGGGCTATAGCTGCAGATTCCTTATCTGTAATATCTACAATAATTGCAGGAACCTTACTTAGACCAGCTTTTTTTGCTGCCCGTAGTCTTCTTTCTCCAGCTACTAATTCAAAAGAATCGTTACCCATTTTTCTAACAGATAAGGGCTGTATTATTCCATAAGCCTTTATTGATTGAGCTAATTCTTCGATAGTATCATCATTAAATGTTTTTCTTGGTTGATAAATATTAGGTAGAATTTGATCTGGAGTAATAAAGATTATTTCTTTTTGCATAATAACCCATCCCTTTTGTTAGTTTTATCGAATCTTCTAGATAGATGTAAATTGTAATATATTACCATTTTCATATTTTCTACACATACCTTAGTAAATCCTCTTTATTTTTTAAAAAAATCGTTAGACAGTATTTTTTATGTTATTGCATTTTTTTACATTATACTATGGGTTTCTTATTTATGACCCCAGCCTTTCTCGGATATTCCTTTGAGGTATTTTTCACCTTTCTTACAATAACTATATTGTGTTTTAAATCCGTATTTTCAATACTTACAGGCAGGATATCTTCAATTTCTCCTCCCAATGTAGTAATGGCCTTCTTGGCATTCATAATTTCTTCTTCTACCGCTGGCCCCTTTAGAGCTATAAAGTATCCTCCTACTTTAGCATAAGGCAAACAATATTCACTAAGCACCGCCATGTTTGCTACAGCTCTTGAAACTACACAGTCATACCTTTCTCTATGGTCATTATTTCGGGCTAAATCTTCAGCTCGGGAATGTACTGCAGTAATATCCTCAAGTCCTAATTTAGATATAACCTCATTTAAAAAGATTATTCTTTTATTTAAAGAATCTAGTAGGGTAATCTTTTTACTCCTATCGGCTATTTTTATTGGAATGCCGGGAAAACCAGCTCCTGTGCCTATATCTATAATGGTATTAAAATTATGAAACTCCTTGAACTTATAACACTGAATACTATCTATAAAATGCTTTTTAATAATTTCCTCATCTTCTGTTATAGCTGTAAGGTTTATTTTTTGATTCCATTCTTGTATTAAAGCCTTATAGGTCATGAACTTTTCGTAAGTATCCTGATTAAAATCTAAGTTCTGATTTGCAAAAGCCTTTTCCATTATATCATAATATTCGAGTTTGTTATCCATAAATTTTACTTCACCTTTCTCTGGAGCTGTTCCAAATAAATTAACAATACAGAAATATCTGCAGGAGAAACACCTGAAATTCTAGATGCCTGGCCAATATTCATAGGCCTAATCTGGCTTAGTTTTTGCTTTGCTTCGATTCTTAAGCCTTTAACATCTTCGTAATTTATATCTTCAGGAATTATCTTATTTTCAAACTTTTTAAATTGATTTACTTGCTCTAGCTGCTTAGCTATATATCCCTCATACTTAGCTGTGATATTAACCTGCTCAGTAACACTATCATCAAGCTCTGGTCTTTCAGGATCTAAAGGGGCCACATTATAGTAATTTAACTCCGGTCTTTTAATTAGCTCGTATAAGGAAATTGGCTTTTTTAGCTCTGTAGATTCTAGTTTAGCTAGGAACTCATTTACTTCCTTCCTGCTTGTTACCTGTACATTTTTTATTCTTTCAATTTCCTTTTCTATAGCTTCTTTTCTTCTTAAGTATTTTTGATATCTTTCCTCGGTCACAAGTCCTACCTTGTAGCCATATTCTGTTAATCTTAGGTCTGCATTATCCTGTCTTAGTAATAGTCTATACTCAGATCTAGATGTCATAATTCTATAAGGTTCATTAGTTCCCTTTGTAACTAAATCATCTATAAGTACACCTATGTAGGCATCAGATCTTTTTAGTATCAGTGGCTCTTCTCCCCTAATTTTTTGCACAGCATTTATTCCAGCTATAAGTCCCTGACTAGCAGCTTCCTCATATCCAGAAGTACCATTAATCTGACCTGCTGAAAATAAGCCACTTATATTTTTGAATTCAAGAGAAAGCTTAAGCTGAGTTGGATCTATGCAATCATATTCTATAGCATAAGCTGTCCTCATAATTTCAACATTCTCTAAGCCAGGTATTGTTCTTAGCATCTGAATCTGAACTTCCTCAGGTAATGAACTGGACATACCTTGAACATAAAGCTCATCGGTATTTTCCCCTTCTGGCTCTATAAATATTTGGTGCTGAGTTTTATCTGGGAATCTCATAACCTTATCCTCAATAGAAGGACAATATCTTGGCCCAACCCCTTTAATGCTACCATTATACATTGGTGATCTATGAATATTTTCTCTAATTATTCGATGGGTTTCCTCAGTGGTATAAGTTAAATAACAGGATACCTGTTCCTTATTTAGGTTTTCACTAAGGAAAGAAAAAGGTACTATTTTTTCATCACCTTTTTGCTCTATCATCTTTGAAAAATCAACTGATCTTTTATTAACTCTTGCTGGTGTACCAGTTTTAAAACGTCTTAAGCTTATACCTAAGTCCATAAGACACTGGGATAATTGATTAGCAGGCATTAATCCATTAGGACCACTATTGCGCTTAACTTCTCCTATAATAACTTCAGACTTTAGATAAACACCAGTAGCCAATATTACAGCCTTAGCTTTAAAGTAAGCTCCATTTTCAGTTAATACTCCCTGTACCTCTCCATTTTGAACATCTATAGAAATAACCTCAAGCTGTCTCATGTACAATCTTTCTTGTCTTTCCAATACCTTTTTCATGGATTCATGATACTTCTTTTTGTCTGCTTGAACTCTAAGAGAATGTACTGCTGGCCCCTTTGATGTATTAAGCATCCTTGACTGTAAAAAAGTACGATCAATATTTACTCCCATTTCTCCGCCTAAAGCGTCCAATTCCCTAACTAGATGTCCCTTTGCTGTTCCACCTATGTTCGGATTGCAAGGCATCATAGCTATACTATCTAAATTTAAGGTGCACATTAATGTTTCATAGCCCATTCTTGCACAGGCTAAAGCGGCCTCGCAACCAGCGTGACCTGCACCTATAACTATTACATCGTATTCTCCTCCGAAATACTTCATTTATTCCCCTACTTTCCTATACAGAATTCTGAAAATATCTTGTTCAATAAATCCTCTTCTATAGTATCCCCCGTAATTTCTCCAAGACTACTCCAGGCTTCTCTAGCATCTATACTTGCAAGATCTATTGCAAAGCCTGCTTCCAATGTCTTTAGGGCTTCTTCACATTTTTCCTTAGCTCTTATTAAGGCTTCCTTGTGCCTAAGGTTGGTAATCATGATATCATTAGCACTGATTTCTCCTTTAAAGAACATACTCTTTATTGCATCCTTTAGCTTGTCAATTCCTTTTCCCTTTAAGGCAGAAACTTCTAATATAAAATCCTTATTTAATTCATCTATTTCATCAATGCTTAACTTTTTTTCTAAGTCCGTCTTATTTAATAATAATAAATATCGTTTATCCTTCATATATTGTATAATTTCTTTATCTTCATTATCAAGCTCTCTACTAACATCAAGCATCAATATAATTAAATCAGCTTCATTTATCTTTTTCTTAGATTTTTCTACTCCTATTCTTTCTACAACATCTTCTGTTTCTCTTATTCCTGCAGTATCAACTACCTTTAGAGGAATTCCATCTATGTTTAAATATTCTTCAATAACATCTCTAGTTGTCCCTGGAATATCCGTTACTATAGCTCTATTTTCCATAAGAAGAGCATTTAGTAAGGAGGATTTTCCCACATTTGGTTTTCCCACTATTACAACATCTATACCATCTCTTAATATCTTACCCTCATTAGCAGAGGAAGCTAGCTTGTCAATGTCCTTTATCAGATCTCTTAAATCTTCCTTTACCTTTTGAGATGTAACCTCTTCTAAGTCCTCCTCTGGGAAATCTACTGTAGCCTCTATATGGGCAATAATATTAAGAAGTCTTTCTCTCATTGCAGATATTTCCCGGGAAATTCGACCTTCCGATTGAGCTAAAGCAGATTTCATGGATAGTTCTGTTTTTGCCCTTATTATATCCATAACCCCTTCAGCCTGACTTAAATCTATTCTTCCGTTCAAAAATGCTCTTTTTGTAAACTCACCGGGTTCAGCTATTCTAGCTCCAGCTCGCACAACTTCCTCTAGCACACGATTTGTTGCTACTATACCACCATGACAATTTATTTCAACAGTGTCCTCTGCTGTATAGCTTCTAGGACCCTTCATATAGCTTACAATTACTTCATCTATAGGCTCATTATTTTCCTTTGAAATTATATGGCCATATCTCATAGTATAAGTTTTAATATCCAGCAGGCTTCTTCCGTTCTTACCTCTAAAAATTGAATTAACTATCTCTAAGGCCTTGCCTCCAGATACTCTAATTATAGAAATACCACTTTCACCAATACCTGTGGCTACAGCAGCAATGGTATCAAAATCTTTCATTAGTATCACCTCAATTTACTTTATTGTGCGTACTTTCACTAAAATTTAAACCCTAAACAAGCTAAAAAGAAAGCCTGCTTAGGCTTTCTTTAAATTAATTACTACTCTTCTATAAGGTTCTTCACCTTCGCTAAAGGTTTCAACATATTGATCATTTTGAAGGGCTGAATGTATTATTCTTCTTTCATATGGATTCATAGGTTCAAGCTTAAAACTTTTACCGGTTTTTCTAACCTTATAAGCTGTTTTATTTGCAAGTCTCTTTAAGGTTTCTTCTCTCTTAGCCCTATAATTTTCTGTATCAAGTAAAACTCTCTTATACTCTGCATCCTGTTCTTTATTAACTACTAGGCTAACAAGATATTGAAGTGAGTCTAAAGTTTCTCCTCTGTACCCGATTATTATTCCCATATCTGGTCCCACAAGATTAATCTTTAATACATCATCTTCTTCCTTAACCCTAATCTCAGCCTTAACACCCATAGAATTTAGTACATCTCTTAAAAAAGTTTTTGCGTCATAAACATAGTCCTTTTTGACCTTGACTTTTATTCTTGCTGGCTTTGCACCAATAAGCTTAAAAAGTCCTTTACTGCCTTCATCTAAGACTTCTACTTCAACCCTATCTTCAGTTACATTTAGTTCTGCTAAAGCTGCTTTTAAAGCATCTTCCACAGACTTACCGGTCATTTCAATGATTTTCATACCCTACGCACCCACCTTTTTTATATTAAAAGGTATTATTTTTTACCTTTCTTTTTACTACTTCCATTAGCCTTTGGTAATGAGCTGTTGCTTTTTACTTCCTTCGAAACATCTTTGCTGCTTTTTACATCATCATCTTTTTTATTACTAGATATATAGCCCATTTTTCTCATAAATAAGTTTTGTAAGAATCCAAAAACACTGTTAGCAACCAAGTAAACACCTAATCCTGCTGCTACACTGTATGTCATAAAAGCAGAAAGAGCAGTCATCATTACGTTAGTTGTACCCATAGCCTTTGCCTGAGGATTATCCCCTTTAGGCATAAGAATAGTGGTAGAAAAATATGCTGATAATGCAGATATTATTGTTAATGGTATATTGCCGTTTAAGCTTAAATCTGGAATTAAAGGTGTAAAGCTTAAACCCTTTAATTCTGGCTGTAGCTCTCTAATTAAAGCGTACATAGCAACAAATATTGGCATCTGAATCAATAAAGGCAAACATCCACCTACAGGACTTGCTCCTGATTCCTGCCAAAGCTTAACTGATTCTTCTTGTAACTTTTTAGGATCATTTTTATATTTATTTTGGATTTCCTGTAATTTGGGCTGAATTTCCTGCATTTTTGCTTGAGACTTAGACTGCTTGATATTTATAGGAAGTAATAATATCTTGATTATTAAGGTAAATAGTATGATTGAGAAACCATATGTATATCCCGCCGATAATCCAAAGATTTCAACGAAACCTTTTATGTAATGAAATATTGTAGTTAATATATTAGCTATCACCTAGTTAACCTCCTGAATCTTATTTTACGGGATCATATCCTCCTTTATTATAAGGGTGACACCTTAAAATTCTTTTTATTGCCATAAAGCTACCCTTAAGTGCACCATACTTTTCAATAGCATCCAAGGCATATTGAGAACAGGTTGGATAAAACCTGCAGCTTGGTTTTTTTAAAGGAGATATATATTTTCTATAAAATCTAATCATGGCCATTAGTATTTTTCTCATTTTGATACAGACCTGCCTTCTTAAACAGCTTCTTCATAGCTGCTTCAATTTCCCAATAGCTCTTATCCTTTGCTGCTGTTCTTGCGACAAATACCAGGTCATATTTTTTACTTATATTTTCACAATTCAACCTATAACTTTCACTTATCAATCTCTTTACTCTACTTCTTACTACACTCTTACCAACTTTTTTACTAACAGATATACCTACTCTATTAATATCCTTACCATCTACTGAATTTCTATTATTCTTAAATATGTACAAGACTAACAAATCTGTAGAAAAAGATTTTCCTTTTCTATATACTAACCTAAAATCCGTATTCTTACGTAACCTTTGAATCTTCATTAAAATTCACGTCACCCCATTTACTGCAATTACAGAAAAAGGCCACAAAAGCGGCCCTTATGCTGTCAATCTTTTTCTACCTTTTTGTCTTCTTCTCTTAAGAACGTTTCTTCCAGATAGAGTACTCATTCTTTTTCTGAAACCATGTTCTCTCTTTCTCTGTTTCTTTTTTGGTTGATAAGTCATGAACATCCTAACTACACCCCCTTTATTGCTGGTGTTTATAGCAATTTTCTTACTACCAATTTAATGTATTAATAGTTTTACCATATAATTATATCTATTGCTTAAATATATGTCAAGAACACATATTGTCCTATTTTCTACACCTCTTGTTGATAACTTTATTGAATTATCCACTTTTTTTGTGGATAACTTCTTGAATAGACCCCTACGATTTGCTATTATTAATATAAACATGTTGATAAATTATTTGTCGAACAAGTTATCCACACTTGTTGATAATTTTGTGGATAACTTGTTCATTATCTCTGCATAACTTTTGTTAAATTTTTTGAATTTGGCTTATTTACTAGCTTTATAAAGGCTTGAACAATGTTATTAATTTTTTTTGGACGCATGTGAATAATGAAATTATCCACAAATTTTATTAACATGTGAATAATTTTATCTACATTTGTCAACAAATTTAAACACATAGCTTGGACCTGTTGATAAAGTTGTGAATAAATTTTTAAAATTTTTAGACTGGAGGATAAAAAAATGAGCGCCCAATTATATGATTTATGGGAAAAAACATTGAATATAATCAAAGGCGAGCTTACAGAAGTAAGTTTTAACACATGGATCAAAAGTGCCATTCCTCTATCCATAACCGAGGATACGATAAAATTAGGAGTTCCAAATGACTTTACAAAAGAAATTCTGGATACTCGCTATAAGGAATTATTGATCAATGCTATAAAGCTCATTTCAAACAAACGCTATAATATAGAGTTTACAATTGCTTCAGAAGAAGCTGTAACTGCTGAAAAATCCGAAACTGAAAATAAGAAAAACGTGCAGGCAACTGATGAAATGATTGCAACTCTAAATCCTAAGTACACCTTTGATTCTTTCGTTATAGGTAATAGTAATAGATTTGCTCATGCAGCCTCCTTAGCTGTAGCAGAATCACCAGCTAAGGCTTATAACCCTCTATTTATATACGGGGGAGTTGGTCTAGGTAAGACCCACTTAATGCATGCCATTGGACATTTTATACTCCAAGCAAATCCTAAGGCTAGAGTTGTTTACGTTTCTTCTGAAAAGTTTACTAATGAATTAATTAACTCTATTAAAGATGATTCAAATATAGAATTCAGAAATAAATATAGAAATGTCGATGTCCTCCTTATAGATGATATTCAATTCATCGCTGGTAAAGAAAGAACGCAAGAAGAATTCTTCCACACATTTAATGCCTTACATGAAGCAAATAAACAGATAATTCTATCTAGTGATCGTCCTCCTAAGGAAATTCCTACCTTAGAAGATAGACTTCGCTCCAGATTTGAGTGGGGACTTATCGCAGATATTCAGCCACCAGACTTTGAAACTAGAATAGCAATTCTAAAAAAGAAGGCGGATGTTGAAAAGCTTGATATTCCTAATGAGGTTATGGTTTATATAGCCTCTCAAATCAAGTCAAATATTAGAGAATTAGAGGGTGCTCTTATAAGAATTGTTGCCTATTCCTCACTAACTAATAGGGAAATTAGCGTAGATTTAGCTTCTGAGGCACTTAAGGATATAATATCTAACAAAAAAAATAGACAGATTACTATAGAATATATCCAAGAAGCTGTTGCTGCTTACTACAATCTAAAAGTAGATGATTTAAAATCTCAAAGAAGGACTCGTAATGTAGCTTTTCCTAGGCAGATAGCCATGTACTTAGCTAGAAAGCTTACTGATATGTCTTTACCAAAGATAGGTGAAGAATTTGGTGGTAGAGATCACACCACAGTAATACATGCTTATGAAAAAATATCTGAAAGCTTGCAGAAGGATGAAAGCCTGCAAAGTACTATTAATGACTTATCCAAGAAGATCGGTCAAGAATAATCCACAACTGTGGATAATTACTATGGATTGTTTGTGGATAACTTAAATATGATATAATTTTAGTTGAACAATGTGGATAAGTATAAAAATTTCTCACCATCTTATCCACAATTTATTATGTTCAATTTTTGTGAATTATCAACAGTTAGAAGTACTTTTCCACATATCCACAGGCCCTACTACTACTACTACTAATTAAATATATATACCTAACCTATATATAGAGAAGACTAAACCTGTGAATAAATTAATCAACAATTTAGAT
>ERZ773359.1920-NODE-1920-length-27438-cov-6.986926_pt1 | contig 27438 bp, 24 predicted proteins | sample MGYA00374955_ERZ773359 | MGnify/ENA primary metagenome ERZ773359 (study PRJEB29098, sample SAMN04486028) | biogas fermenter metagenome | study: EMG produced TPA metagenomics assembly of the Biogas fermentation microbial communities from Germany - Plant 4 DNA1...
CCATCGATGATGATGTGGAAAAAGTAGCTTCAGCTTACGGTTTGGATCCTGAAGAGCTTGATTATGTTGTCCAAGTTGGTCTGGAAAAGGTTGCCGCTGATCAATCTGGCTATATACGCTATAACCGATACAGAACGGTTGAACCGCAAAACGATTGGCAATCTTATCCAGTCCATGATTATCCTAATTATAAAAAGAACAGGCTGCTTCGAAGGATCAAAGCACTTCCGGCTGCGGCAAAAGCTCGTTGGCAGGGCCTGTCAACAGGTGGGAAGATCGGTGTAGGTGTTGGCGGTGCGGCCGCACTTGGCGGTGCAGGCTATGGTTTGTACCGTCTGCTGAAAAATCGTCGGGCTAACGATACCATCGATGATGATGTGGAAAAAGTAGCTTCAGCTTACGGTTTGGATCCTGAAGAACTTGATTATGTTGTCCAAGTTGGTCTGGAAAAGGTTGCCGATGACAAAAAGAACAGGCTGCTTCAAAGGATCGCAGCACTTCCGGCTGCGGCAAAAGCTCGTTGGCAGAGCCTGCCAACAGGTGGGAAGATTGGTGTAGGTGTTGGTGGCGCGGCCGCACTTGGTGGTGCAGGCTATGGTTTGTACCGTCTGCTGAAAAATCGTCGGGCTAACGATATCATCGATGATGACGTTACTATCGATGATGTGGAAAAGGTAGCTTCAGCTTACGGTTTGGATCCTGAAGAGCTTGATTATGTTGTCCAAGCTGGTCTGGAAAAGGTTGCCGATGACAAAAAGAACAGGCTGTTTCGAAGGATCGCAGCACTTCCGGCTGCAGCAAAAGCTCGTTGGCAGGGCCTGCCAACAGCTGGGAAGATTGGTGTAGGTGTTGGCGGCGCGGCCGCGCTTGGTGGTGCAGGCTATGGCTTGTACCGTCTGCTGAAAAATCGCCGGGCTAACGATATCATCGATGATGACGTTACTATCGATGATGTGGAAAAGGTAGCTTCAGCTTACGGTTTGGCTCCTGAGGAATTGGACTATATCGTCAAAGAGGCCCAGATTAACTCTGCCATCAACGACATGACTGAGGAAGAAGCCTACGCAGTACTGGTGAAGTTGGCCGAAGAGGATCCTGAGATCGCAGCTGAACTAGAAGAAATCGAGGAAGCTGAAGAAAACGACCGGCTTAGCGAAATCGCCGAGTTGGTCGAGAGCTTGAGCGACGAAGAGGTTGACGAAGTTCTCGCCGAAATTGAAGAAGCTGAAGAAGCTGACGAAGCTGACGAAGCTGACGAATAAACCTCTCCTTCTTTAATATAGCCAACAATGGTTCAACTAGTTGAACCATTGTTGGCACCTGTTACAAACAAACATAGAATAAAACGGGAGGGTTTATTATGAATCACCCTCTTTACAAAGAAGCAGATATCAAAAGACGTTTACTGGATATTGTTCGGCGGCCGGTGGATAAGATAAATCACACCAGGGAAACTTGGCGGGCTGCTGGAAGGGCAGCTCGCAAGTTTGACCTTATGACCACGAAAAGCGATTATGTTTTAGGAAACATCAACGATTTGACCAATCGTTCGAAAGCTGCGGTGGACGCATTCACCGACAGGATGAAAGCTTTTAAGATTCCGAAACACACCGGGAAAATTTTGGCAGGGTTGACAGCAGCAACTATGGGTACGAGGATCTATAGAAACCTGCAGGAAGCCGCCAAAAACAAAGCGATAGCTGACAATTTTCGCTATCAATTAGAACAGAAAAAGAGGAAAGATAAGATGCGGAAAACAGCACGGGTTGCTAATCCACTGAAATCACTTTTGTCCAGCACCGCCGCAAAGGGGGCGCTTTATGGCACGGCTGTTTCGATAGGCTCCATTTTAGGAACAAGAGCCGCAGTTAATATTGCTAGAAAGATGGACCAAGCAGCTCTAAAAGAGCAATGGCAAAGATTCATTGCTCAGTACCCCCAGTTTAACACAAAGGAAAACAAACAGCTTTTTGCAGCTATTGCGGAATTGCACCCTACGCTTGTTCGCCACCCGATATTGATGAAATCAACTCTGGAATCTCTTGCGTATCAACAAGGCATAGCTACACCCGAATTCATTGGTAGACTCACTCGTTCGGAAGCGGATCACCAATCCGCTCTTCGAGGGGCATACCATCAAGTTGCTGATTCGATTTCTTCTATCGGCAGAGGCGTGCTTGACTACGCTAGCGCTATTCGCAAGGAAATGCTGTTCAATGAGTTAGAAGAGAAAAACAGAGAGTATGCTCAACACTACCAGAACTACGAAGCAAAGCTTAGAGAAAAAGAACGGGAGCTACGTGAGCGTGAAGCCCTACTGCCGTTGAGGACAGAAAACCTGGCTCTCCAAAATGAGAGATTAAAGAAAGAGTTAGGAATCGTTACTTGATTATAGAGGAGGGGAAATATTATGATTGAAAAACGAATATATTTTAGCTCCGAACATGACGAATGCTCGGTCGAAACCATCCCCTCCCACGGACTTATTAAACTTGCTTCGCATGTTTCTCCAGAAATCAAAGCTTTTATTGAGAATAACATCAAAAGTGATCCTAGGTACATTTATACTCTGGTTTCGGCATTAGGCGCGGGAGAAATTTGGGGTCCGAATATTAACGGTGATTACTTTAGAGAAGAAGATATTATTAAAAGCTATAAAACCTTCGAAGAGTTCGGAAATGTGTTTGCCCACCATAAAAACAAAGATCCCGAAGTCGCCATTGGCAAAGTCATGTTTGCTCATTGGAACCCCAGAATGCACCGAGTGGAGTTGATCTTGCAGACAGACAGGGCTAAGGCCCCTCGGATTGCTGACGATATTGAGGCGGGTAAACTTTGGGATGTGTCGATGGGCTGCAGAGTAGCATTTGATATTTGTTCAATTTGTGGCAACAAGGCACATACGCGCGCCGAGTATTGCGTGCACCTCAAAAACCACATGAATAAAATTCTGCCGGACGGCAGACAAGTTTATGCAATCAACCCCAACCCAACATTTTTCGACATCTCGTATGTTTATGTTGGGGCCGATCGTACAGCTAAAACATTGATGAAGGTTGCGCATAAGCTCAGCAAACAGTCAGATATCGTCAAGGATATCCCTGGTATTCTTTTGTCAAACGATGCAGCTCACATGGCGGCGTTGCTTGCAGAAGAGTTTAGTTTGTTCCGTAATTTTGAGGAGGATATCCATCCTAGGGTGCTTGACAGCCTCGCTAAGCACCCAATTGGCGAGGTTGTCAGGACTCTGGCGACTCTAGGGATTGTGCTTAAACCTAAAGAGTTTTTGCGAATAATTGTTAAAGGGCAGTACTACAACGACCCCATAATCGGAACCGACATTTCTCTACCAATTGTTGAAAAAGTTCTCCCACTAATGCCTGCAAGATCAGCACACAAAGTCTATCTTTACCCGCGTATAATCAAGATAGCAAGCAGGAAGTTGCGCAAATCGGATTTTTTGTTACCGGGAATGGGCGTGGCCGCACTCATTTACAACGAATACTTGAATAAGCTCCCAGAAGAAGCCGCCAAGGGTGTTGACGCTGTGGTCAAAGAAAAAAGATGGCTTCTTCCAATTTTAGTTGGAGGCACTGCCGGTGTCATTCAAGGCGTGAAGAGTTCCAACAGAAAGCGGAACATCATGTTAATGGAAAAAAACGCGAGCAATCTCGGCGGGCGGTTGTTTTTAGGGCTGCCTGCTGCGTACCTTGCGTCAGAAGTCCTAAAAGGGATCGATTCGGAATCAAAGCTCTTAAAATTTCTTAGGGAACACCCAGTCCTCGCAGCAATGTTGGGGGTCGGTATCACCAACACATCTTCGGATTGGAAAGCAATTAAAAATGCGATTAGTTCGCTTACATCAATCAATCCAGCAAAAGGCTTTGGCAAGACCGCCGGGGCAATTTTAGAAACCAAAGCTTCCTCGAAGGAGATTTGGGAATCGGCACAATATCTGCGAAAACATGCAGGTGCCGAGAACATTCCGCTTGATCTGTCAGATTTTGAACAAGCGGAAGAAGGCGGAGGTGTGCTGGCGGCGGTAATGTTGAACAATTTTATAGATACCATTTTGTAAAAAAAGGAGGCACAATAAATGGACGGCACTTTGGGAGGACTGCTCTATAATTTAGGCTTAACCGAGGAGGCGAAAAAGCGGGGCTATACTAAAACGGCTTCCGCGAAGCTGGAAGAAGAGTTAGATCGTGTGCTCGACAAGGCGTTTAAGAAAATTGCTGAAGAGAATGTACCAACAACCACAAAAGACCCTGAGATAAACGATCCTGAGCAGATGCTCGAAAATGCGGAAAGCGATTTGACCGACGAAGAAAAAGCTAAGGCGATTGCTTTGTTCAAACAGCGTCGGGCAAAAATCATCGGTATCGCTTCTATGTTTGATAGCGAAAAGAAGCGAGAACTTTTCGCTAAATTGGCTTCCAGCACCATCGCCGAAATGCCGTTTGTTGTCAGGGATCATGATTTTTCTCTCCGTTCTAGTGAGCTCGGCACTTCGGCAGGCGGCCAAACTGATCAATGGATTTTCAGCGCTGGTGTGCCGATAAACACTTTGCTCTAAAATGTGTTAAAATACAGGAGAGGGGTGAACCGAATGGCTAAAATTGACATGAATAAAATCGAAGAGATTATCAAGGAAGCATCGGCCGCCGCCGCTAAGACAAAACAACAATCAGTTATTGACGATGTCGACGATCTAATCAAGAGGCTGGAAAAAGCAGCAGGTGTAAAAACGGCCGAAGAACAACCGGATGTTTCAACCCTTGAAGCGGAGCGTCAGGTGATCAAAAAACAGCTGTTACGGGCTTTACAGTCCGACAATCCTTCGCCTGCTATTCGACGGCTTCAAGAAGCGCTTGTGCGAGGCAGCGCTTCTGAGAATGAAAAGCTGATTGATGGCATAGCTCAACTTATTTTAAAACGGTGTTCTTGAAAGGAGGCGGGGAGGGATGGCAACTAAAGAAGAAAAGCAATTGATGCGAAAGTCGGCTTCGGCGCTCCGCAACTTTAAAAATCAACTTCAATCTCAGATGAAAAAGACCGCGGAGGTTGAAGAGAAGTTCAGGGTTTATGTGACCACCCAGGAAAAACTGTTTAAGTTGGCCTCGCAAGATGTGATTCGGTATGAAGATATTCCGGAGTACCTAGACAAGTTGACCACAATGGAGCCGAACGAAAGAGAACTTGAACTGCGTGCGCTCGAAAAAGTGGCAGGAATGTCATTTTTGAACATCGGCAAGGTTGACAATGGCCGCAGCGATCACAGCGCCAGCGATCCGTTGACGAGCCTTATTCTAGATTACTCAGTCTACTAAATAAAAAAAAGGAGGAAACGACAATATGGAAGCCAGATTTTTGGATCCAAAGCAGCGTTTTAAGCTGATTTACGGCACGGAGGGAGTGCTTCGCGAAACTGTTCTAGTGAGTCCGGATTCAATCCCTTCAAATGGGGCTTGCGACGGCATATTCCTTTCCTATGGTGGAAACGATGAAATCACCGGAAAACCACTGTGGGTTCTGGCGGACGAAGTTGCCCCGGCGTATCCGGTACTGGAAGCTAAAATCCAAACCGATGGGACGGCAGTGGAACCCGGCTATGTTGCTGTAACAATTGCCCGAGGTGTTGTTCCTGCGATTGTCCGACTGGATTGCGTTGTGTTTGTGGCGGACGATGAAGATTACCCGACAGCGCCTGCGCTCGGCCAGAGGCTCAAGGTGGTTGACGGGCAGCTTACTCCGGTCGCATTAGATGGTTCGGAAGACCACCTGGCTGTCGCCATTATTGAACAAATCCACCCGACCCACATTGTTATTGTGAAGTTGTACTAGTGGATAAATTTTCTCGGAAAAGGAGGCAAGGTTTATGTTTGACAATATCACTGTAGAGCAGTTTAACGAAAACTTCATGTCACTTATCGACGATCCGGCTATGTTCAAAAAGGCGCAAGTAGCCGCAAGTCAATATGTGCGCATGAAACTGCGTGAAGAAGGTGTTATGCGTAGGTATTTTAACGATCTGATGGAAAGGGTTACCGTCGAAGATCCGCGGTACCAAATCGATCCGGAGAATGCCGATACAGGATATCTGCTGATCGATAAAGAGCCGGATACCTATGCACTGCGGATGACCTATCGTGCTCAACCTAGAGCCGAGTATATTATGGGGCAGAAATTTATTGTCCCGTTTGCTAAGTACGAATCCCCGGTGTTTGAAAAGCAGGAAATGGAGCTGCGCAACATCCGGATGCCGATCACTGATGTAATTCGCTCCAACTTGGTCTATGACCTGCAAGAAGCCGAGGACAAATATTTCTTGAAAGTTCTGGAGACGGCTATTGAAGTAACCGAAAATCAGGTCGTAAGCGACGAGGGTGAGTTGTCTAAACGCGCTCTGAAAAACCTACTCAATAAGATTGAATCCGATCGCCTCCGGGTCGATGCCTTTATTATGTCTCAAACTACAATCAACGATGCGTTGACCTGGGAACACTCTGACATCGGTGACGAAGTGCGCGAAGTGGTAATCAACGGGGTGAAGTGGCCCACGTTGTTTGGCAGGCGGTTGGTCACTACCACTAATAGCGATGTTTTGCCTAAGGGTGTTGTGTATGCGCTCACAGCGCCAAACTTCCTGGGTACTGCTGCAACACTTGGCGATCCTACCTTCTGGCTCAAGAAGGAAAAAGACATGCTGCAAATGGCCGCTTGGTACTATGCTGGATTTAACATTGGCAACATCAAGGGCGCCGCTAGGCTGATACTCACTGGTGATTCTAGCGAAGGCGAAGGCGAAACCCAAGGCGAAACCTCAGACTAATAACATTTCATAAAACCGGGCGGGAGTCTGGTTCCGCCCGGTTTTATGGAATCAGGGAGGGGAGACTAGATGTCCAAAAAGTATAGAATATTGTTTTATGGAATTGGAGATTTGATTGTCAACAAAAAAGTGATCAAACCAGTCAACAAGTACTCCAGCGTCGATAACATTCCGGTGTTTGACGAGGAAAAATATCCTATTTCCAGCGGGTTGAGGAAACTGGAAGCGTCCGGCAAAGTTAAAATTGTTCCGGTTCCCACTCGTGTCTTCGATAACGAGCCTCAGCCAGTTGTTGAGGAACCAGTTGAAACTATTGAACTTGAAGAAATTGGCGGTGCTGAGCCAACGGAAGGTGACCACGAAGCCGAAGAAGACGAAGGCGGAAACGAGCGTGCGGATGAACTTGTTAAATTGCTGAAGAAAAAGACAGTTCCAGAGCTTGACGCCCTTATGAGTACATTAGGCTTGAGAGCTGGCGATCTTAAAAAAGATGAAAAAATTGACGCTATTGTCATCGAGCTAACCACGAATCGTGTTGAGTACATCGACGAGTTCGTGAGCGAGTTTGTCAAAAGCAAATGATGATCGGACCGTTCTCGAAAAAATCTCCCACCAACAAAGGATCGGAGTGACGCTTTGTGTACGACATTTATCAGAGGCAGCAGCAAAAGTACCCGGGGCGTTCTATGACCAAAAATATGCTCGCCACAGTCGGTATCGGCGGCGCTGCTGGCGCCGCCGCCGGTTACGGATTGGGGCGAACAATTTATAACAAGAGAAGTCAAAAGTTTTTGAGCGCATTGAGCAATGCGAGGAAAGAACAATTGTTTCAACTTGCAGACAGAAGCCCTGAACAAAAAGCTTTTTTAAAAGCCACAAGAGCAATGATGAATCAGGCTAAAAAACGAGCCAAACAAATCACATTTACCGGTGCGTTGGGTTACGGGGCAGCAGGGGCTGCGTTGGGAGCAGCTGGTCTTTATGCCGGCAAAAAGATGTTGGACTCCCGACAGTCAAAGAAGTCGGAGGGGCGGCTTTATGAGCAAAATGTACCCTACTACTATTGAAGAATATGTAGACGAACTCAGAGGGACCATAATGGACTACCCTGAGTTAAACCACGTTTTGTTAGAACGCGAAGATAACGATAACAAAGAGTTTACCGACGAAGAATTAAAGCGGGCGTTAAAGCAGGCTCTAGCAAAGATAAACTCATATCCGCCTATCACTCGTTATACTTTCGAAACTTTTCCTTCGCAGTATCACTCCTCTTTGTTGGTCGATCTCGCCCTTGCGCGTCTGCTTATGATGAAAGGGATTTTAAAGACCAGAAACGACATGCCGTATCAAGACAACGGCGGTATCACCGTATCCTTCCAGGGCAAAAATCAACAGTACATCAGCATCGCACAAATGTTCTATCAAACTGCCATGGAAGAATTAAATAGATTTAAGACAGCTATGAGCATAAGCCAAGGTTGGGGTGGAGTGCATTCGCCCTACATCGGCATCCCGTGGTGATATTATGGCGGAAGGATATTATGAGGTTAAAGACGATCTGACAAATGTGTTATACTGGACTGGGTTGGAAGAAGATACTGTAGATATTTTACGAAGCGAAGCCCCTCACACCGGCTTTGAACCCATTGCCACCGAGGTAGATGGAAGTCTTGGCTATTATGAAGATAAATTCGACTTTCCAAACGAGAACAGAATAGTGTATTATCAGGTTGGACCGATTTTTTTGCATATCGGAGCAATCCCTGGACCAATTGCCAAAGAAATAATTCGCAGAGACCGATGGTTTTTGCAAAGTAGATATAGCGGCGCAACTACTGCGACACTATATATTAGAAAAACTTTGGTTCAGCCATGTCCAGCCTGTTGGGACGATATACAAAAGAAAATCACTAAAAGTAATTGCAGTGTTTGCTATGGGACCGGGCTTAGAGACCCCTATTATCCCGGCATTGATATACAGGTGTCTAATTCGATGCCGTCACTATTGCGTCAACCCCAAGCAGACCACATAGACCAATCATACAATTCACAAATTTGGACAACTAATATGCCCCGCATGAAACCGGGTGATTTGTTAAAACGTAACGCCTATTTGTGGCGAGTGGAAGCGGTTCAAACTACTCGCCAAGAAAAAGTGGTGGTCAAACAAATGGTCAGTCTAAGAAGGCTGGAAACCTCCCGTTCCGAATACAAACTGCCGTTTTATAGGGAGTGAAGTCATGCAAGAAAGTGAACTCTCCCGTATTGTTCAAACCAATATTATCCGCAGGGCATCAAAAGAATTGGGGCGCCCCTTAACAAACGAAGAGACCGAAGCTGTTCAAACCGTTATCGCGAGGCGGACTCAAGACGGCTTTGAGATAACCATAGGCAAACCATGTTCTGATGAATTGTTAGCCTTCATAAAAGAAATCGCTTTAGAACCGACACCGTACATTAAATTCTTGGTGGAGAGTGGTAACGGTGGCCTTCGGAATTGAAATCCCTATGGAATCAATAGCCAAAACAATCTTAGCCCATATTCAAGAGGTTTTCAAACACAACTACGAAGAAGGCAACTTTGATCTCAACCCTGAAACCGAAATGTATATTCGTGCGGATTACCCAGAATCGGATCAGGAAGTTGGATTGAAGCCGAGCATTGTGGTTCGCGGGTTAGGTGGACTTCAGGATTACAAACTCAGTATCGGTGTGCACAACTTTCTCTCAATTGAAAGGAGCGTGCTGGAACAAAATTGGGAACACGACGATGTTTATGTTGGGCAAATTGTTTTCCGCACCATTGCTGAAAAAGATTCTGAAGCGCTGACTTTAGCGTATCTGACTATGCTGAGCATCAATAAATTTAAACATTATCTATTTGGCAAAAACGGTATCATAGATATTCACGCTACCAACATTAGCGATTCGCAACCGTACAAAGCCGGCGGACACTATGATGCGTTTGCTTGCGAAGTTCAAGTGCAGTATGCTATGGTTGGAGGGTTCAATACAACTTCCACTAGACCAATAATAGAAGGTGTGAACCAATCGATAAAATATTAAAAGGGGGAAAAACAGATGGCTGATGAAATCCGCATTTTTAACGACCCCGGGGTTTATGTAGTCAAGGCCATGAAGCCAACTGCTACGATTCCGGTGATGCCCGCCCTGCCAGCGGCATTTATTGGCCCGATGTACCAAATTGTTGATCAGGATGTAGATTCATTGACCGATGCAGTGCTGTCTTCTGAGCACTTCTCTGAGACATCGTCTGTCAACGTTGCGTATCCATCGCTGATAAGTGCCGATTCAGAGGTTGACTTGGAATCCGTTGTCGTCAAAGCAATCCGTCCGGACGGCAGGGAAGCGGATATTACCGAAATTTGTACTGTTGGAGAGGATTCGGTAACAATCAATTACGATGCCCCGGCAACCAAATCATTTTTGGAGGAACTTAATGATTTATGGGGTGGGGACTCCGCCAAAAACATTTACAAAGGAATTGAGGGTGTGCCGATTCATATTGAATACCGCGCACTCCGCACCGACCTTGTAGGTAAAGTTTTGCAAGCACAGGGTGCAGACGGTGTGCTCTCGGTAATTGGCAAGGGTGTGTTACAAAATCCTCTAGGCCTCGCCGGAGCAATTGCCACTCGGTTCACTAGCGGCGGCATTTATTTTGTGCCAACTACTGAAGATATTGCAGCTGATATTGGTACTGCGCTGGCCCTGCTCGAACCGCTTGATGTGTTCGCTCCTGTTGTTCTTTCGGATGACCCGCTTGTTCAACAGCAGGTCATCGAACACGTCGACCGCATGAGCTCGGAAGAGGAGCAAAAAGAGCGTTTTGCTTGGACAGCCGTGACCGTGCCAACAAAAGAAGATCTGATTAACGATGAAGTGATCGATGAAAATGCCACTTTAAGTGAAGTTAAAGCGGCTCAAAAGAACTACATCAAGAACTACGCCAAGTCCATTTTCAACAAGAACGCCGCTGTGCTCTTCCAGTCGTTCACAACCAACATTGACGGTGTCGATGTCGAGCTTCCGGCGTATTACCTGGCTGTAGCTTATGCCGCTTTGAAATCACAAATTTCGCCGCAACAGGGCTTAACCAATTATCCAGTGGGTGGATTAGTTAAAAAACTCCACTACGCCAATAACTACTTTAAGCCCTCTGACCTTAAGGAGCTATCTCAAGCCGGTGTGTTTGTTTGCGTGCAGGATGCAGAAGCTGCTCCGATTCGCTGCCGGTTCCAGGTCACAACCAATATGACCAATAACAAGACCAAACAGGTAAGCCTACAGTATTCAGTCGCGTTCTTCAGCAAATCTTTCAGGAAGACCCTGGACCCGCTTTTGGGCGTCAACAACGTGACCGCTTCGGTTTTGGAGCAGGTGGAAATGACTGTGTCGGTGTTCCTGGGCCAAATGAAGGCGGCAGGCATAATCGTTCGCGGAGCAATCGAGACTCTGCGCCAAAATCCAGACGATCCTTCTCAAGCCGACGTTGTGGTAGAAGTCGAATTCGCAACTCCGCTTGACAAGATCGTTATGCTGCTGAAATACTAAGACAAAGGGGGCAACAGAGTATGGCTGAGTGGAATTTCAGACAACATCATGTCCAACAGTATGACAACACCGAAGCCGCGTCCCAGATAGGTTCTAATGCTGTGTTGCTTTCCGTTGGGCCGCCCATCCCAACGGAAGGTGCCAAAGCTGTCGTCATGGGGTTCGTGCAAAACTTTACCATCCAACAACAAAGGCAAGTTATGGAGATTTTCGAAATTGGTTCCGAACGTAGGTACTACCTCGAAAATCCACATAGGGCTGTCTTCCAGTTGACAAGGGCATTGCTGTCTGGCCCGTCGTTGCTCAAAGTGGTTGGCTCCGGTATGCTTAACCGTGGCATCAAAGGCCAGGTCACCGGGTTGGACGAAAGCGTCTTTAACGGCCAAGGCGACATTCGGGCTGTGGCTGAGAAATTTGATAGCAACTGGTGGATCAACCTTGCGTCAAGTGTTTTGAAAAACCCATTCGGGTTGCTTGTCGAATTTCGCGAGTTTCACGGTGATGGTACTTCGACCAGCTACGGCAGCACCTACTTGGTAAACTGCCATGTACAGACTCATACGGTGTCAATGCAGTCGGCACAGTGGCTGGTACAAGAAGACGCAACCATGTTGTTTGAGTATGCAATCCCGCTTTCCGGTGGTTCCACTGTTGGAAATTCCTACAAAAAGCGCCTGGAAATCATGAACAACGTCAGCAATTTCAACCCGGCGTGGTTTGAAAATTACGCTTCTTGGGAAGGCGGTCCCAGTAAGTAATGACCTAAAATAAAATAATGGGGGGAGCTTTAACTGATGAACCATGTTTTGTTAACAGGAAACGAAAACACTCGGTTGGGTTCCCACCTCAGTTCTGCTTATATCACAGTGAGCTTCGGACCCCCGAAGCTCACTGTTGGTTCTAGGGAAGGAATTGTTGTGGGTTTAATTCAGGACCTGACTATGTATCAACAGCGGCAAGTCGTTAGGCTTTTTGAGATATACAACAACGAGCAGTGGCTTATACCCACCAAGACGCGCAACGCGCTTCAAATGCGGCGTGTGCTTTATGACGGACCCTCATTGATGAAATATGTTGCCTATGCTATGGCTTCAAAAAACGAGCCGTGGATAACCGCTGGCGGTAAAGGCCGCGATCACGATTTGGTGCGGGGTGACGAAGAGTACAAGAATCTATACAAAATACTCGGTGTAAACGTTGAAGAAACCGATCCTCGTGCTCTACCAGGAACAAGCGACTTCTGGATCAACCTAGCAAGTGAAGTGTTTAGTAATTCCATTGGGATATTGCTCAGAGTCCAGCAAGAGATAAACGGTCATGTGAAAAATTATGGTGCGGTATATCTAGAAGACTGTTTAATTGCCGCTCATACACTTGCCATCATGGCCGAGAACCGAATCTTGACTGAAAATGTGCAGATAGAATTTGCCCATGTTGTACCGCTGCAAACCATGGGGCAGCGGCAGATTAAGGAGATAGAACTGGCGCTTGAAATGTGATAAAATGAAAGAAAAAAAGGGAGGTTTTTCCATAAATGCTGACCACTGAAGAAATTAAGCAGTTTCATCAAACAGGAACAATTTATCGAGAGTGCAAGTTGATGGATCGGATCCCCTATGTTGTTAAGACTTACAGCGTTCGAGACAATATTGAATTTGCCGAAAAAATCAATCAACTTGAGGTTAGCGATTCGCAAATCTATATTCAAAATGTGCTTGCCAAAAACACCTTAGCAAGTGCATTAGTATCCTTTAACAACGAGAAAGCGACACCAGAAATGATCGACCGTTTCTTGCCTGAAAAATGCAACAGAATTTTGGAAGGCTGGCGCAAACTTTGTAATGATTTAATCGAATACTTAAACACTTTCCCTGAACAGCCTTTAGTAGACGAAGAAATCGAAGAATATATTTTAACCGACACGATTATTCGGACTGAAACCTTCGAATATGAGGGAGTTCCACCTTTAAAGGTGAGCTTCAAAGTTTTGTCGCTCGGCGAGATAGAAAATTTAGCACTAAAATTGAAAGAAATTACCCCCAAAGACGCCACAAAAGCCTACGCGACCGCAATAAGTGATTTTCACTTTGCAGCGGCAATTATAAAATCCATAAATAATATGCCGGTTGATTTGGAAACAATAAACCGTTCCAATGCGGAATTTGTGAATTTTATTTTGCGCAGAGCAGCTAGCGTTGAAGAACAGCTGCGCAAAAAGCTCTCTAATCCTAAGGAGATTGGGGAAAGCTTAAAAAACTAATTAACACGTCCCGCGGATGGTATAGGGCAGAATTGAGGCTCAAAGGGATCGATCCAGGGTACAACACACTGAAGGAAGCCTATTTTCTAACCGCTTTAGCTAAGCAAAAACGGGTTGAGGCAAAAATGGTAGGTGCCATTGCAATTGCCGCCTTCGCTAACAAACCGGAAAGTGTTAGAGAAGCCTTAAACAGCTACCTTGAAGAAATGTTCCCGGATATTGCTGAATCCCGCGGGGCGTTTGTCGAATTTGGAAAGCAGATTTTAGAAAGAGAAGCAGGCAGGGTTATTACACTCAGCGGAATACCTACCGAATAGGTGATCACATGGATAGACAGGTTGTATTAAAGCTTGACACACGCGAAGCTGAACGGACCTTACGGAATCTGGCTAATCAAATGGAGACACAAGTCGGCGGGATCGCCACTAAGGTTGGGCAAGCAGCGGCCATTGGAGCGCTTGCCGCCGGTGGATATGCGCTTTGGCGCTCTGGGGTCATTGGTCCTGTCGTTCAAGGCGCGGGTGCCGTTGCCTCGATCCCAGCTAATTTAGTCGGCGCTGGATCAACCGGAGGGCGGCTTCAACGTGGAGAGGAATTATATTACCCCACTGCTTTTAGTGCTCTTGCTGGCCGCCCGGCTGGATATGACGGTCGGAACATAATGCCAGCCGTGGCGGGTTATTACGGTATGCGCGACTTTGGTCAAAGGGTTGGAGCCGGAATTACCGGTTCTGTAGTTGCGGGAGCCGCCGGCATCGGTGGTCTTACGCTGCTCGGTAGGTTGTTAAACACCGCGCCGGGAGCGGCCGTTACTACCGCCTTCAAGTATGGCGGATCAGCAATTGGCGGCGGCTTAGCTGGCGGCTTAGTAACGGCCGGCGGTGGTTTAGCCAGCGGTGCGTTGAGGTTTTTAGGCTTTGGCGGCGCTGCTAATGCCGTTTCTGCATTTTCCTCAACTGCGGCTAGAGGTGCCGCAGCAATCGGCAGCAAGGTCGGGACGTTTATTGGCGGTGCTCTGCCTTTTGTCCTGGGGATGCAAGCCATTGGTGCCGCAGCGAACACCATAATTGACAACGTTACCATTCAAAGGCAAGTGGAGGACGCCATCGAACGGGCAAGCCAAAGATACACCTTTGGCAACGCTTCTAATATTGCAACCGGCAGAGGGTGGGACGCTCGAACTCAAGCAGACATCGCTCGTTTTGTTCGCCGAGATTTGCTAAACCGCGAATTTTTGCGGCAAGCCGATTTTGCTGAAATCTTTGAGGGAATTTTTGAAGCCAACCTTGACTTTAACGTTCGTTCCGCCGAAGACTTCAAGAATAAGTTCACCAAAGTAACCCAAGTGCTTGTCAATATTTCAAGGCAGTTGGAAACTACTTTGGAGGAAGCAGTCAAGTTTTTGGGCGAAATACAGAGGTCTGGTTTTTACACTGTTGCAGATCAAGCCGAACAACTTTGGCGAACAACGGCGCTTGCTCGTTACTCGGGGTTGTCGAACGAACAGATGCTCCAAGCCTATCAAACAGGGTCAACTATATCCAGATCCTACGGTTTTCATGGTTCGTTTGGAGCATTAATTCAATCTAACGTTTTGGCGACCATTCAAAGAAGGCCGGAATATATGGCCCCGCTTGAAAGGCAGCAGTATTTGGAGAACATCCAGGAAATCGGTGGTTCTGAACAATTAGCGACAAGCGTTACGCAATTATTTATGAATATGGCGAACGATCCGCTGATCAATTTGGCAATGTACGCCATGACCGATACAGAAAGTATGACGATAAACCCTGAATTATTCGCTAGATTTATTTCAGGGGAATTGGATTTGGTTGATCTTCAAAAAATCGCTACCCAAAAAATCGCCACCCAACGCGACTATGAGCAATTCTTAAATAGACGCCACCTTGTATATGATTCTTTAGAAAGCGGTGCTCAATCTAACCTCTTTTTCTCGACAATGCTTCAACTTTATCAAGGACACATGGGATACCAGGAAATGGGCACCGTTTTAAGAATGTTTGGTGTCGAAGACCAACGCACTCGTATGGCGATTGAGCAAACACTGTTTGGTGAACCGATGCTTTCTGAAGCAATGATGGAAATTGAAGAATTACAAAGGGTTTTAATGAATCAGAGGGCGATAGGAAGAAAACCAAGGGGTATTTGGGAACGCTATGTTGCTAAGCCTCTTGAACGTGCCGGTGCATGGCTCGCTCAACCGTTTGTAAATTTATATGCCGGAATAGGGGCTTTCGTTGAAGACATATACACCAAACACATTTTGGGTATCGAAAAGGTCAATGTTGGCGAAAGGGCATTTGATACTGATGCTATCGCCACTTTCTACGAAACGCTGAGGATTGGCGAAGAATTGCAAAGGTTGATACCGGGACAGCTTCAAACAAGAGAACTGATTAGTGCGATTCAATCAAGGTTCCGGGAAAGAGGGCTTATGGAAAGCTCAATAAGAGTTGGCGAATTAGGGAGTATACTAGACGACACCTTTAGTGCATACTACTCTGGACAGATTGGAGAAGATCAATTTTTCAACTCAATCCAGTCTGTGATGGCTGAACTTAACGCTATTGTTGTCGATTTGCCTGCTGTTGCCAAAAGAGAAGTAGTTAATTTAGGGAAAGCCCTTGAAGAGTTCAGTCAGAAATTAAGAGGGGAAGCTTTGGATTTCGACGATGTGGAGACAGTTTCCAAAAACGTAGCCGATCTTTTATCTAGAGCTTTAGAAACCGCCTCTCAATACGGCGATCAGGAAATGGTGGTTAGTTTGCAAAACCTGCAAACTAACCTGGCTGGTCTTGTCAAACAATTTAGGGAAGGTAAGCTGTCGGTTGAAGAATTTGAAGAAGGCATATCCAACGTTGTTAGGGCTGCAAAATCCGGCTTTGACGAAACCGGCGACATCGCAAAAGAGTTTGAACGCGCTCTAGTCGAAATCAGCAATTTGAGTTTTGATACAGAAGACGCTATGCGCTCAGCTTCTGAACTGCAAAAAATAATCGAACAAGTGATAGCGTTAGCTAGCGATATGGGCGATGTCACAACTACTAACGCTTTGCATGGTGTAAGGCAGGAATTGGAAGCGCTCATAGACGAATTTTTATCAGCCGGAGGATCCATAAGCGATTTTACCAAACACCTTGGTAATCTAGCCGATCAAACAGTAGCGTACATTAATCAAATTACAAACCAAGATTTTGTTAGTCAAATCGAGGATGTCCAGCGGCGCATAGCTGTCGCGCAGGATTTCGCCAGTCAAATAAACGTACCTGGAAATATGGGCGGACTAATCCAAGCCATATCTGACACTGGTGAAGCAAGGACGTTTGATGTTAGGGTCAGAAATCAAGTGTTTTCTGGTGTCCAATATGACGACATATTTGAATATGCCTCTAGATTAAACTGGGGTGCTATGAATGTACCTGACCCTCAAGACTGGATGGAGCTGTTTAGGGCTAGCCCATCAGGTGTTGGTATTTACAGCGCCTTAGCTGAAACACTTGAGCGTTATCAAGATCGGGGCAAAGCACTTCCCATTGATGTAGTAGGTCTTGCTTTTGAGAGAGCCCTTGCGGATGCCAAAAATTTAGGCAATGAAGCTGCAGCAGCGGAAATTAGCCAGTGGAAGGATGAACTTATTCGGCTGTGGAGGAGTGGGACAGATGAGGAAGTCAACCATTTCTTAAAAAGTACCTCCCAAATACTCAGGTCAAGGGAAGCAGAAGAAATGCCTAAACTCAATCTGCTTCACGAGCCTATTTTTTCTGATCTTATCGATCAACTAAACACGTACGCTACTGGTGGAATCGGAGATGTAAATGTGTTTCTCGACAATATTAAATCCACTTTGGCTAATGCTAAAAAAACAGCCGCTGCTCGCGGAAATCAAGATGCATTGGAGGCTATTGCTCAAATTGAACGTCAGCTTGGTGGTTTTACCACCGGTATTCTCGCTGGGTTTACACCAGAAGAGTTGGTTGGAGTGATGCTCGAAACAGCGTCCACTGCCCAAGAGCGTTCTCTGGATTCTCTGATCGAACAATTCCAAGCACTCTTTGAAACAGAAGGTTTCCACGAAACGTTATTTTCGTCGCTTACTACTCCTCGCATTGAAGATATCAAGCAGCTGTGGAAACGGTTTCAACAAGAAAAGGCGCCTTGGGCTACAGACGCTATTAACGCATTAGTCAATAGAATTATTCAAACACGAATGTATGAGGACTATCAATTGGAACCCGGAGGCGGAAGTTGGATTTTGGATCTTATTGATGCTACCGACACTAAGCAAAATTTATGGTCGCGTGATGATGCCGCCAGAGCCATTACAGAGCATATTCATCCACAAATTATGGAAAGAATCCGCAGTGAATTTGGCGGGATTGTTTCAGAAGAAGAATTAGAGAATTTCAGCAATGCGTTATGGGAATACATGATCAACGTTAAAGAAAAGCCAGCACCTTATTATCTGGCGGCTTTGTTTAACCGCCCCGATAAAAGAGTAGAAAGCGAACCGTTAAAAGCAACCGCCCAAGATATCGCAAGTCAATTTTTGAGCTTGCTTCTCGAAAAAGACATTCTCAGCGAATCGGAGATAAGTATTAATGCGGCCAGTCGTATCTCTAGAGAAAATCTGGAGGATGTATATAAAAGTTTTCTTCAAGAATTGACCGAGGGAACGGAGTTTTCATTCAAATTCGGAAAAGAGACCGAGGCGGCGCTTGATCAGGCTGGGTTGCAAGAAGCTATCGCAACTGCGATCCAGTATATGAGCCGTAGAACAGATAGCGGCGGCAGACATCATGTGACTAAGGAAGAATACGAACGGCTGCTCAGTATTGTCGGGGAGGACGAAACCGCTCGAGAAATCCTCCATGCTGTACTGGCCTTTGGACAAACTCCTGAAGGATTGCAACGGTTGGGGGAATTTAGTGCCCAGATGACGCTTTTAGGAATAGCCAGCGAACAATATGCAGTAGATGCTGTGCTTAGAGATCGCTGGGAGGCCGCTGCTCTGATGTTATCCGGTAGGCAGGCAGATTTATATACGGTTAACTTCGGAGCCTCCCAAATGTACGGACAGGCGGCCAGTTCAATTCAAGCGTTTTTAGAAAGGATTACAGAAGGGCCATCTGCCATTGAGGAGCTGCAAAACGAAGCGACCATCGCAGCGCTGATGTCACTTGGCGGTTTTGAAGAAATTGTCCGTACACTTCAGTTGGGAAGGGAAATTTCAACCGCCCTCGAAACGCCCGGGGGTAATATAAGCGAAATTGCGAGTCAAATAGCTTCCCAACTCGAAAGATTTAATTATATCGACCCAGAAAGTGCAATTGCTAAGCGGTTACGAAGCGCAACTAATAGAGAAGAAATCGAAGAAATGATTAACAGTGTTCTGTTTAGCGCTTTAAAGTCCCAGTCTGTAACCGTTGGAAGTAATGTAATTTACAATTCCGGTTCGGACATATTGAGCGTAATTATGTCTAGGCAAGAACGTCTAACTACAGAAACAAATGACGTTGTTCTAAAAACAAAGGAAACATTAACTAATTTAAATAGGACGCTAGAATCGCTAGATGTTACGCTCAAAAACTTGAATGCCCGCAACACCTCCGACCAATGAGTATAACACAAGCACACCTTCGGGCGTGCTTGTGTTATAATTGAAACGAATGGAGGAATTATCATGGCGTTGTTTGGTGTTCCATCAAAAGGCGAACGCAAAGCCCGAATTCGTCTTGACCTTCCGAGAGACGAAAGACTTTTGGCTTTGTTAAAGCGGCACTGTGGTGGCGACAACAAGTGGAACGAGCTTGTGGCTAAATATGGGGATCCGGCGCTAAATGACCGTTTGGAAATCAAAAATTTTGTCCTTGAATCAACTCAGCGCTCTAAAAGGCAGCGCTATCAAATCGTGGAAACTAACGAAAGCCCGACTTTGTTCGCCTATGGGGATCTAGCTAAGGTGTATTTTATTACACTTAGAGTTATTAATGCCGGTCCGAATATTTTCAACCCTGAGCAGAACAATAACTGGCTGGATGAGCTTGAGGAATTTTACGATCTGTTCAAACTCCACATTTTAATCGATTATAACATGACGCTCAAAATAATCACTAGAGATAGAGAAATAACCGGATACTGGCTTAACTTCAACATTAGCGAACAAGCAGAGATGGACAAGGTCGCCACAATCACTTTCGATTTTTATGTAACAGACGAGCGCCAATTAAACATCAGCAAAGTGATTGAGGGGGCACTGTAATGCTGCGGTATGAGTTCAAGTTTTTCCTAGAAGGGATTGAAATCCCCTTTGTCGGTCTTGACCTTAACTTTGGTATTGATTCTTCGTTTGGGGTTGAAGTGGCACCAGTAAACGAAGTTAATGATCTTGTGCCTAATTCCCACGGGATAATCATTTTCCGTAGAAAAGGTACCGATTCCAAATGGTACCTTTTAGCTGAAGGGTGGTATAGCGGACCATCCTATCAGAAGCAGGCTACGAGCAGGGCTTTGCGGTTAAAATTTAATGGTGTCACCTGGTTCATCCAAAACACACCGTTTTACAACCTTGTTACACCAAGCGCGGGAATGGATGCCGTGTTTGCCCTTAAATACTCGGCGTTTGTTGGCGATATTAAGCGTACAGATGGCTCAATGGTCGATACCGGGGAGAAGGTCGCCAATATCACTTCACAGGCGAAATTCGACTTTTTGTCCACGTTACTTGCCAACCGCGGAGATTCAGATCCAATCACAACAACATTTAAACAATTTATGGACTACCTGAAGGGTGCCAACCCGTATATGGACAAGGCGGTTGACCATTATAAGATAACCTCCGATCGGATGATGGCTATCGAAAACCCCAAAATGAAAGACTTGCTTATCGCCGATAATTTACTCAACCATCAGACTGCCTTGTGGGCCGAATCGACAGTGCTCACGACTATTTTTGATGTTTTGTGGAACATCGCCAATATCGGGCACTACGAAATAATGGCAATTCCCTGCATGGCAAAAGATGGCGGTAGCAGCATCAACAGTTTGGTGGTTAAACCTAATTTACCATTAGCTATTCCACCGGCTTGTAATGTGATTTTTCCTGATGAAACCGTAAGTCTTGGGTTTGACATAAATTATTCGATTCGGCCTACAAGGCTTTGGTATCAAGGGCAATTGGTAAGTGAGAATGGTCAGGACATAATGCACTACTATTTTGCCCCCGAAGACATAAACAAGGTTTTTCAAGAACCTGATCCGAAGCCTTATTTGACGCAAGAGGAAAAGTTAAGAGGGATTGTTCCAAGAATCGAAAGTTTCCCGTTTGTTTCAACGTTGGTGATTCCCGAAGGATCGGATGAAAAAACTGTTGATGAATACCAATCTCAATTTGCTAATTTCCAGTTTTACAAATATAGATATGAATCGGTGCCGCTAAACGTCACCGCTTCATTCAAACCAGATTTGCTTCCGGGGTTCCCTGTTTTGGTGTTGGACAGAATAATCCCTTTGATAGGATACGCAGTTGGCATCACACACAATATCGATGTTCAATCGGCAGTCGGGTTTACTGGGATTACTTTGTCACATGTCAGGCCTGCGAGGGAAACTGTTCCGGCTCTTCCTGGCTGGTATGATTCTCAGACTTTCGCACCTAAGAATATAGGAGCAAACGTTTATTCTAAGCTTGGTACTAAAATCTTCTGCACTGAAAACGTGCCGGAGATAGACGGCAACGGTAACGTAAGTTTTAAATCAGCGGTGGATACCCTACTTGAACAATATATCGAGAGAGGCCCTGGTTTTCAAGAGTGGTTTTACAGGGACCTGCCTGTGTTTTATGACGAGGGCAGCTTCAACGAACCACCTAAAGATGGAGAAATCCTGCAAGCCTTGAACTTAACTTGGGCTAGAGACAAACAGCGCCTTGAACCAAACGGAAAAGGCCCATGCCCGCTGAATATGGAGTTTCAAGACGAAAGCGGCACTTTTAGGCCGACAGAAATCCGCCAAGAGGCTGTTCTGAAAATGAGGACAGCCCTTAGTAAGCAAAAAGGCGTTTGGTCGCGTTTAGTTTTGAAGGATTAAAGGAGGGGTAGCATGAACGAACTGGAGCTTTGGGAAAAATACAAAAAAGGGGACGAAAACGCCGCCAAAGAACTTTATCGCCAGATGAAGCCGGCTATTGACAACAATCTGTTTCGCTGGCGCTTTAGCGGCGTGCCGGTGAAAGCGATTGAAACCGAAGCCCGCAGGTTGTTCATGGAAGCTCTAAACAGCTATGATCCAAACCGTGGTGCATCGTTAAAAACACACGTGATCAACATGTTGAACTTTCGGATCAACCGTTTTGTCAACACCTATCAGAATTTGGCTAGGATTACACAGTCACGCCAATATGACATCACCCCATATCAGATAGCAAAGGCAAATTTAACTGCAGAGCTTGGCCGTGAACCCACTACCCGGGAGCTGGCTGAAGAACTTAAATGGAGCGAACGGGCGGTTATTAATATGCAGAAATCACTGCGTCAAGATTATTCCATTGAAAGGGCAACAAGGGAAGGGCTTGATATAGGTGTTCAAGAAACATCAAGATTGAAAGATACTATCTACTTCGTGTCCCGAAATCTTAATCCGGAAGAAAAAATGATCATCAATTATACCTTGGGGCTGGACGGTTATCCAAAACTTACCGGTAAAGAGATTGCCAGAAGGCTCAATATTAGTGAATCCAAAGTAACCCGCACTAAACAAAAGTTCGCCAAATTGGTTGAACAATACGGTTAGGAGCGCAGGTTTATGAAACAATGTGCCATTGATGGTTTCCGCGAAGTAATCGAAAACCAAAAAGAAAACCTCAAATATATTGAGCAGTTAAAGCTGACTATTCAAGCTTTTGAGGAAGGCGAAACTCAGAAGCTTAAACAGCTTCTGACTGGAATTTTAGGAGATGTATTTGAAAAGCAGATTGCCAAATTGTTTGAAGGGAAGCTGAATTTCAACGCAATTATGGGCGCCCTACAGATGATTGCGATTATTAACCCCGCGGTGTTTGGCAGCTGCCTTGTTAGAGAAACAAGCAAATTGGAGCAATTCTTTCGCGATGAGTATGCTAAACTGCAACTTGTCATAGACGATGTATTAGAATTGCTTGATCATTTGGACAGCGACTGGTCGGGATTGCTCAATTACAACGAACTAATTACTAAACACCGCAAAGAACTGAATAAATTGTATAACGAAAATCTCCCCGAAGCGCTTGCTCACTTTTCTTATGCTAAAAACGAACTGATTTCTGCTCAAAACCGTCTTGTTTATGGAAACGTCATAAGAGATCCGGAAACTGGGGAACGGTTTAGTGAAAACATTGATGAAGCTAAACGGCACCTGGGAATGGTGGTAGAACTGTTCTTGCCGCCTTCTGAACCATCCCTTATCGAACAGTTGATCGGACTTTCGGCATTGTGGGCAAGACTTTGGGCTAACGTGGCAAATTTGATCGATCTTGATAGTCCTGATTGGCAAAAGGTTAAGCAAGAATTTCAAGAAGTCGGTCAAAACTTCGGTAAGTTCCTCGAATCGCTTCATGCAGCTAACTCAATCATTCTTGATGTAGTTAGCCAAATTGAGGATTTAGAACACGATTTAGATAACACCTGGGTTTTGGTTCACGAGCCGCTGATTGCTTCAAACAACGCCCTAAGACCGGCAATCGAACTTTCGGCACGAGTCGGGCAGGCGATTTACAACTATTTGGAAACCGGGCAACCTCAGCCGCTTGGATTGCCGCTTCCGTCTATTGGCAATCCGGTAACAGATGCGAGTATCACCCAGTGGGAAAAGCAAGCTAATATTTACAGGTCGTTTCAAATATCGTGGCGCGATTTAACCTTGGACGCAATTGAGAAATTGAATGGAATCCGCAGATCTGGCGCTGCTGACGCTTTGGAAAAATACGAGACGATTTATTCGCCAATTTTTGACGCAGTCATTATGCTTTATGAAAGTGTTTCGGCACCACTGTGGAAAGCTTTGTACAGCAGCGTAACCATCCTTGGCAACATAGTCGAACTGATGAAACAGGGTCAACCGGTCGTTGAGGATCTCTATGTTAGAGTGATAGCTCTAAGGGATGCCGCTCAGAGCCTCCAGGGCGCCCTAGGAGCCGCGATAAATTATTTCGAGAGTAATAACATTACCCAGGGTCTAAAATCGGCTCTGGGGGTCTCCCTGAGCGTCGAGGCCGCCCTTGGTGGGTTAGCCAGCCTTGCGGATAGCCTAGGGTTAGATTTTCTCAGCGGCCTGATTGAAAACGGAGACATGTTGACTGCCCTAGGACTTGACGAACGCAGTGCCAACAGTATCCAACGGTTGTTGGGCTGCTTGCAGGACTTGGGTGATGTTACTACTGAGGTCCGAGAAGTAGCCATGAAAATCCGCCGCCTTGTTTCAAACGAAAAATTACGTCAAGACAAACTGCGCCATAATATGTTGGCGGCTGTCGAAGAAGGAATTAAAAGCCAACGGGCGGCTATAATTGAGCGTGAAGAAATGCTTAGGAAAATAGAGGAGGAGGCATAACAATGAACTTCGAGGAAAAAACAAAACGGGAGTTGGAACTTATGGGGGTTGATACTTCCCCCACCTCGATTGTTCACGATCTGTTCATTCGAAAACATGTCGATTTGATTTCACCTATTTTTGAGAAAGTCGAATCCTATCTGGAACGGATGGATTTTACCGACTATGATAAGGTTTCCCCGGAAGATATGAGGCGGTGGGCTGGAAATTTTCTTCTTGCCCCAAGAGAAGGAGAAAAGTCTCGAGGGGTTATCCGGCTTTATTTTGGGAACCCAGTCAACATTACCGTTAGAGAGGGAACAATTTTTACTACCTTAACCGGATTGCGTTTCAAAAACCAAGCACAGGTCAAAGTAGATGCTGACGAAATGGTTTCGTACACAACCGGCATTTACTACTATGTGGATGTGGACGTTGTGTCGGAAGGAGTTGGCGAAACACAAAACTTAGAGGCTGGTACGTCGTTTACCTGCAGCGACCCGACTATCGCTTCTATGGCTTTACGGATTGAAAACACAGTCAAATTCCAAGGCGGCGAAGACCCCGAAACACCACAGGAACTGTATAACAGGCTACGCCATTCACTTGCTGTGAGAAGTCTAGCTAACGACCCGTCCATCCAAACTGTAATTCGCGACGCTTTTCCTGCAGTCACCAAAATCTATACCGTCCCTACAGGAAGCGAGGAGATGTTCCGCGATCGCCTTATGGTAGATATTAATGGTTCGCCGACCGAAGTGCGGGTAGGTAACAAAACTGACATTTATGTGGCAACCTCACATACCATCAGTCGGACGGTTACGGTGTATAATCAAGAGAAACGTAAAATCCCCTTTGGTTACAATTGCCCAACCTTTGTCCAAGAAGGGATTAAAGACGTGGTTTTCAAGGTTTTGAATGTGTATCCGGTTGATTCTTCGGGCACTACCGGTATTCCTCTTACCGAGTGGCGGTATCAACAAAAGCTGCATCATGAAAACTCTATCTATCAAGATGGATACTTGATTATTAACGACGAAAACTACATCTATTCTGAAGAAGAAGACGCCGCTCCGCCGTTTTACTTCGCTGTGGAATACATCGGTTCCGATATAATTGCTGATATACAAGCACTGATCCATGACCCCAGCAAGCGGATGCCGGTTGGCGATCAGCTGATCAAAGGGTTTTCGCTCACCCTTTTAAGAGGTACAATAGTGTATAGCGGGGATGTTTCCGAAGCTGTTGCGAATCAAGCGATGATTAAATTTATCGAGGAGTTTGAAGGAGGAACTCTGGAGCTTTCGGATATAATTGGGATGTTACGTGACATTGGCGCAACTAGAGTAGTGCTCCCTATAGAACTTTTACTAGAGAAAGCAAATGGCGATTTGGTTCCTCTAAACACCAAAGAAGAAGGGCACGACGTTTATAATTTCGGCCCCAGCGAGATGTGCCTGCTGCACCCATACTTATTCGCAATTGTAAATATGTAGGAGGGGTAGCATGAACCACTGGGAAGGATACCCTGACTTTTGGTCCAATTACGAGTTTAAAAACGTTGTCGAAACCATTTGGAACAACTATAAAGAGCACCAAGAAGAACTTGCGACCCTGCTTGATCAAATTGAAGACAGCAAATCGATTATGACCATTCCGTACAGCTTCGAACGCAAATGGCTCCTAATCCGTTGGACGGAAGACAACGATAATGTTGCCAAAGTGGATTTCAAGTACGGCCGGTTGGTTAGAATTGACGAACTGGGTGTTATTCAAAATGGCGGCTTCAAAAGAATAAACATTCAGTTTGAAATCGATCCAGAGCAAAATACTGTAACTCTTCTGGAGTCGCCACCAGAAGGATTAAAGCGGTTTGACGAGCGGGGCAAATGGTATATTGAGCTTTGGGCTCCAGTTTATTATGTCCACAATCCGGCGATTTATAAATTTTTTGCTCCCCTGCTTGGTATTGAGGATTTGGAGCGCTCTTTTCAAGAAGCATTTGGTCTTACGCAGTATTCGGAATTATATTACCGTATCGTCAAAGGCATGTGGTACATTTTTGTAAATGGCCCCACCATCAACAGCATAACGGGCGGATTGATGTTGCTGTTTAATATTCCGTTCACCCTTCAGCCGGGTACAATTATTTCCAAAACCACCGACACCTTTAGACAAGAAACCACCATTGAGCTTGATTCTGGGGAAAAATTTACTTACCCAAGCCACTTGGACTGCCCGTACGAAGTTGGAGATCATGTTGAAGCTAACGTCCCTTTGGTTAAGGGTGGTGTCGAACTTTCTGACTACCTCAATTTCCCCGATTGGTGGGATAAGTTCACAACAGGTATTACCCGTGATAAACTAGCAGTAATTGAGAAATTCAGCACTTACTTGGTACGGGTTGACGCACCGACTTTCCAAAAGTTTCAAGAAAGCGGTCACATGATCCCGCCGGTTTACGCCTCTTTTATGAAGCGCATTTCACCCACATTCGCAAAATCGCTACTGTCGCTCTTTCAGGAATGGGCAGATGTAATTAAGCGCCCGATTGAAACCATCCGTACTGCGCTTGCGGGTGTTCTAGGTGAAACCGAAATTAAAAGGCGGGGTGAACTTGTAACTCTATATAAAGAAGGCGGCCCATTCACCTGGCGGGCAAAATGCTTCGAGCCGGGTATCGCCCGCTTCATCCCCTTAGATATGGAGATCCTGGAAGCCCGGACAACTACCGGTGCTTTGCTCACAGTGGTAAAATATGACCCAAACTTCATCCAAGTAAAACTCGGGGACGAACCCTATGAAGGAATCTTTGAGATTAGTTACAACACTTATGATTTTCAGGGCAGCGAAAGCTATTGGATTACCGAACACGAAGCTAATTACAGCGGCGAGCCGTTTGTTCTTGGTGGAAATATGGTTCTGCGCGTTACGGAAGTTAGGATTGACGAGACCATATTGGTTAAAGGACAAGACTACGAGGTGGATTACGTCAGAACAAACTCGGCCGACGGAATAATCATGATAACTATTTTCAATTATTCTGGGCCTTTTACCTATAAAGTGCTTCGCGTCCCACAAGAAGCAGAGCATTATGTTAAAGACACGTTCGGTCTGAGGGGCGTTTATGATCCTGACACTTACTCACGAAAACACCCCTGGCCGTCCCTTGTCAAATATCCGTCTTATC
>ERZ773359.1922-NODE-1922-length-27419-cov-11.448546_pt1 | contig 27419 bp, 29 predicted proteins | sample MGYA00374955_ERZ773359 | MGnify/ENA primary metagenome ERZ773359 (study PRJEB29098, sample SAMN04486028) | biogas fermenter metagenome | study: EMG produced TPA metagenomics assembly of the Biogas fermentation microbial communities from Germany - Plant 4 DNA1...
GCCACGTGGAGTGCGTAGTATTGATGTGTGCGTGCAGCGAAGCTGGCAAATGCTACAGGTGAAAGTCCTGTAGTGGTAAAGGTAGGGAGCCACATAATCAGTAACAAGCGTTTTAAGTAATTTATACTCTGAAGCATTACGGAATGTTCTGAAAAGAGCAGACAAAATAATGAAGTGGATTTAGATAGAAATTGTGTCTCGGACAAAACATCGTATTTTAAAACATGACTTTTGAATGCAAATAAATATATATTACTGTCTGAAAGGAGAAGGATGGAATGAACTGGATACAGTGCTTATCGAAAAGCATTCAATACATTGAAGAGCATATAACTGACAAGATAAGCATAGACGAGATTTCAAATCAGGCATATACATCAAGCTCTCATTTTCAGTTGCTTTTTCATTTGGTATTTGGTATGACAGTGGGCGAATATATCAGAAACCGTCGGTTGACTTTAGCAGCACTTGAGTTGCTGAAACCAGGAAGCAAAATAATCGATGTCGCAATGCGCTATCAGTATGATACCCAGGAAAGCTTTTCAAAAGCGTTTGCGCGGTTTCATGGTTTCCCGCCATCAAAGGTGCAAGATGGTAAAATCAGAATATTCCATCCTCTGAAAATAAACATTACCGTACAGGGAGGTTTTGAAATGTCCCGTTCATTAATTGATGAATTTTATTGGAATGATTTCAAAGATCAAAAAGACGAGTTGCTGTCTGACATTGATAAGTATAAAAGAATTGTAAACTGGGCGATTAAGGCGAGAGTACATAATCCGAGTGTTTTTGATGCCCTGACTGAATGGATTCTTGACGATCCTGAATGGACGGATGATAAGCTAGTGGAGAATGAGCAAATTTTAATGCATGGTATACTTGCACGATTCAGAAGTCAGAATGCACAACTCCGGGCATATTTGAAAAGCATTGAGCCTTCCGGGATAGTTAACGAAGCTGTTTTCAATGCGTTAGACAGATTTGATGACGAGTTGTCGGGCAAAACTGAATATGATGATCTTCGAAATGTGATAACAAAAATGTTTACTGATTTCTCGGTTATGCGTGATCGTAAGATACGTGAACAAATTGCGGGAGGTAAAACAGGTCCGACAGGAACAAACAGCGTTGATGTTTTCGGTTATGTAAATTTGTTAAAAGATTGTGATGCAAGAGTACAATGGACACTTTTCATGCCTGATGTGGTTGAAAAGCAACAGAAAGGCTTTAAAGTTGAGAAATTCGAATATATTAAAATGCCCGCCATGCGGTTTATCGGGAAAGAAAGCTGTGAAGGTGACGGTGAGGATACTGTCGAGAGTCTTAAGGAAATTTTTAGTATCCTGGATACCATGAGTGAATACAAATCAGGTCTTGACTATGATGTTTTATTACAACACCATTATGGCAGAGGAGTGGATGTTGAACGACGGCACAGCTTCTGGGGGCGTTTTATGAAGGCTGACACTCCCGTACCTGAAGGATTTGTCTACTTTGATTTTACACCGCAAAGAATTGAAAACAGTTTTGTCGCAGGACCTCCATATATTTCACAGTTTGCATTTGCTGTTTTTTCGGGCAATATAGAAGCAATGCATAAAAGAGAAGGATATGATGTTGATGCCATGTATGATATCACTCGAAACATTATACTTGGTCAGGATGTAAACATTCCATATCCGGATAAATACTGGACAGCGGAAGTATTTCTTGATGGGTACGATAATTACAGCACCGCTTATATGTTTAGTGTCGAGTTGTAATAAGCACGATAGATGCATTGGTGGCGAGGGGCTTTTTTTTTCCTTGATTTTACTGGGTTTGCTGGATTACATCCAATCCGTCTACTCGATCTGAAGAGGCAAAATACGTACATGGATGCATATCGAGGGGGTATATTTGGGGTGAAAATAGAGCTCAAACATTGGCAGGGTTGAGTTGCCTGGTTAAATAACGGGTATTTTTTATAGGGTTGAGGAGACAAGATGGATGTGCATCTTATATACAAGTATATTATCCTTGAAAGATAAAATAGCAAAGCCTCATATATAATAAAATTGACATTTAAAACCTTGGATGTTATAATTTTCCTATAATGAATTTTGATTGTAACAATTTAGCATAATAATATACTCATTAATGGAAATTTCATTTCTATTGCCAGAGGTAATGTAAGAATATGGATATTGAAATACGTAAGTTGACACCAGATTTAGCGGAAGATTATGTCCATTTTTTTGATATAACACCGCATTCCGAAATACCGGATTCTGATGACTGCAAATGTTATTGTGTATGGTGGTGTAATGAAGACCAGGATGTTAATAATATCGATAATTTATCATCAAAAGAAAAAAGAAGAAATTACGCTATCCAAAAAATAAGAGAAAACAAAATACAGGGTTACCTTGCTTACCATGATGGGAAGGTTGTAGGATGGTGCAATACCAATACGAAAGCTGATTGCCTAAAATGCTATTGCTGGCGGCGATTAATGAGAGATGTGCCTACCGAGGAACTTGCAACGGGTATTCGCGTGAAATCTATATTCTGTTTTTTGGTTGCTCGGGAGTTTAGAAGAAAAGGAATTACAAAGTTATTATTAGAACGCGTCTGTCAAGATGCGGTTGATGACGGATTTGATTTTATTGAGGCATATCCTTTGAAAGAATATATGAATGAAGCCAAAGATTATATGGGCCCTGCCGGTTTATTTAAGAAATATGGCTTTACTATTATCGAAGTCCTATTTCTGAAATTGCAGGCAATGGCCTATGGAACAGACAAGGTTTACATAGAGAACCTTTGTCCGATGAAGAACTGGAGCGGGTTAAGTGGCTTACCAGGTTTGGAAAAGACAGCTGCAGAAACAATGTGGGATTAAAACCGCAAGCTCAGACAACAAATAGTGTCTTTCCGGCTAAAAAGCCAAAGGAATTACAACGCAAAACATCCTCTGATGTAAGGCAGTACATAGAAAAGCTGATACAGGAAGCAAAACTGCAGGGCAAAGACTACATCGATTGACGTCATAAATGTTGAATAAACTTTTTTCTCATCAGTTGCAATCCTTAACTTTAAAGGAGAAAGGCATATGAGAATACTCATTCTTATGGGCAGTCCTCGTGTTAACGGAAACACTGCAGAACTGTGCAAACCTTTCCTGGAGGAACTTAAAATGATTGGGGCTGACACCAGGTACGTTACTTTAGCGGGAAAGGATATCCGTCCATGCCTTGGCTGTTACACATGTCAGGATATACAGGGTGAATATGGATGCATCCAGCATGACGATATGTATCCCATAATAGAGGATATACTGTGGGCTGATATAATCGTATTAGCATGTCCCATCTATTCATGGTACTGTCCAACGCTTATGAAATCTGTACTGGACAGGCATTACGGCCTCAACAAGTTTTACGGAAGTGCCACAGGCTCACTTTGGGCTGGAAAGAAGCTAGCTCTTCTCCTTACTCACGGGTATGACAGAGAATACGCCTGCACTCCTTTTGAGACAGGGATAAGGAACCTTTGCGACCATTCATCTCTGAAATATATTGGCATGTATAGTGTAAGAGATATAGACAATAAGGCTGCTATGCAGACCAGAGAGGCTGTGGAAGGTGCAAAAGAGTTCGCAAGAAAGATAACTGGAGAAGCTAAATAAAATGGATATACAAAATGGCGTCGATATCACGTGCTGATAATTAATCTGGCTATAAATGAAGGGGGGCAATAGCCCAATGGATAAAGAGTGGTCAGAGAAAAACAAACGAATCCAGGTTCTTCTGAGAAAAGAAACTACATATAAGGAAGGAATAGAGCTGCTCATTAAATTCCGGGGGGAGATGTTTGAACAGGTTTCGCAGATAGTGAACGGGTATCCTGTCGAGGCATTCTACCAGATGCCTTTTGCGAATGCGAAGGGTTATCATAGTAAGACATTATCCTATTCTATCTGGCACATATTTCGAATTGAGGATATTGTAGCGCATACCTTGATTGCAGGGGACGAACAGATACTTGCGACCGGTGATTATCAGAAGAAAATCGGCTCGCCTATCATTACAACCGGCAATGAGTTCCAGGGACAGGAGATTGCAGAGTTTTCAAAGAAACTTAATATCAGAGCCTTATATGAATATGCCAAAGAAGTCATGCTATCTACCAACTCACTTCTTACAAAACTGGAATATTCGCAGATGAAGAGAAGATTTTCTGATGCGGACAAGGTAAGGCTTGCAGAATCCGGCTGTGTCAGTCCGGATGAGAATGCTATCTGGCTTATCGATTATTGGTGCGGTAAGGACATTCGTGGTTTGATTAAAATGCCATTCAGCAGGCATTGGATCATGCATATTGAAGCCTTGCGGCGGATTAAGAATAAGTTGTGCAGAAATGCCCGTAAGGGTGTGGATCCTGTAGCATACTGTGGTTTATCATGTAATCACTGTTTCTTAGGTGAATGGTGCGGATCCTGCAGGACGGAGTATAATGTCTGCTCATTTGCAACACTATACGAGGACAAGAGATGTCCTAACGTGGTTTGCTGTAATGAGAAGAACATAGATGGATGCTATGAGTGTTCAGAACTGGAATACTGTACCAAAGGCTTCTATACACCGGATAATGACGGAGCAGCTTCAGCTAAGGCACAGGCTATGTTTATAAGAAAATATGGGAAAAAAGCTTTTCTTGAGGTACATGATAAACTTCATGAGCGGTTTGATTTTGCCAAGACCCAGGAAATTCTGGGGCAGAATATGTATGAAGGATTGAAGATACTGGAGAATGAATATAATAGTTGATGTCAGTTCCATCAACCCGAGCACATTGTATGCCTGATATTGGTGTCAAGGGTGAAAGAGCAGGTATGCTGAAAGCCCGGCATTACCGGGCTTGTGGAATTTAAATACTCTTTAAATCTTCCAGTATTTCTTCTCCATGTGCTTCAGGCTTTACTTTATCGTATGCTTTTTGAATGATTCCTTCTTCGTCAATAATATATGTGATACGTGCAATGCCCATAGAGCTTTTTCCGAACATTTTCTTTTCTTTCCACGCTCCGTATTTTTCAATAACTTTATGGTCAGGATCACTTAATAAGTAAAAAGGCAAATTATATTTTTTCTTGAATTTTTCATGAGAACTTGCATCATCTTTGCTTATACCTATTACTACTGCACCAGCTTCGAGTATATCATCATATACGTCTCTAAAACTGCAAGCTTCTTTTGTGCATCCAGGGGTATCATCTTTTGGATAAAAATATATTACAACTTTCTTACCTTTGAAATCGGACAAACTGATTTTTCTTCCTGTTTCATCCTTAAGTTTAAAGTCCGGAGCCTTGTCGCCAATCTTCAACATGTTTTTGCCTCCTGTTCTTTTTGCTTTTTAATATATATTTACCCATGGAATGGCAGCTAAACCATATTATCGTTGACAAGTTTAATATCGTGGTTTATATTTTATACAATATTCTTGGGATGAAAGTTTATTATATACATAGATTCACATCTAAAAACATATCAGGTGTTTTTTATTGGAGGTGTATCATGATTATGTATGGCAGCAAATATTTTTGGCAAGGGGAAAAGATTAGGCTTCGTGGTGTTAGCGCAAATGATTGGGAAGAATGGCTGGATGATTTTGAAGACAGCGATGCCATACGACTATTGAACTGGGGTATACCGTTACCAAAATCTGAGGAAGTTGCTAAAGCTATCTTCTCTCAATGGGCTAACTTCAAGGACACCTCAAATCGTATTATGTTTTCTATTGAGACTCTCAATGGAGAGCTGGTTGGCGGGATTAATATTCATTCGAAAGATGAGAAAAATGGTACTTTTAGTTTTGGTATAAGAATTAATCGCAAACATAGGAACAAAGGGTATGGCTCTGAAGCACTTAGGATATTATTGCGATATGGATTTTATGAGTTACGATTTCAAAAATGCAATTCGGGTTGTGTGGCTATAAATGAAGCTTCAATAAGATTACACAAGAGTCTGGGATTTGTTGAAGAGGGCAGACAGAGAAGAACAATTTACATGAACGGACAGTACTACGATCATATTCTTTTTGGTTTGACGCGAGAAGAATTCGATGAAAATGAAAAAGAATATATGAAACGAAAGTATAATTACGGTCATCGGCTTGGTTTTGATAATCGGAAGAAGTAACTCAATGTTTATTGAGGTAACTGAGGGTTATACACCAGAGGATGGTGAGTATGATGAATGATATTGTTTCTATGATAAGAACAGAACTTGAGAAGGCTAATACTACGCCTTCGGGGAACCATATTAAAACCGGTGATGTTCGTAAAATATCAGCAAGAGTTTTTAATAGTTTAAAGAACAAGTCAAAAGACTATGTCTTTTCTGTTTGTGTTGAACTCCTGGAACAACATGATTGGCCTATGAAAGTCATTGCATTTGATTTTGCATATCGTATGAGAAAACAGTATGATGAATCGACGTTCCCCATTTTTGAAAGCTGGCTTGAACGATATGTGCGGGGATGGGGGGATTGCGACGATTTTTGCACGCACGCATTTGGAGAACTGATCTGTCAATATACCGAGCTGTCTAAGAAAACAATTTTGTGGACACAACGGGATGAGTTTTGGATGCGCCGTGCCTCTGCTGTTGTGCTCATTCCTTCAATAAGACGTGATAAATACAAAGAAACCAATCCGTTACAGGTATCAGATATTCTTATGCAGGACGAACATGATCTGGTTCGTAAGGGATACGGATGGATGCTTAAAACTTTATCTGTCAAAGAACCGGAACTTGTTTTTGGTTATTTGATGAAGAACAAGTATATTATGCCAAGAGTATCTTATCGTTATGCGTTGGAAAAATTGAGTGAGGAACAAAGGAAAATTCTCATGCAGTAAACTTTGATGTGTTGCTTTAAAGGGGCGGCCAAATAACAATTTATGATATCATAGATTTACAAATTGCAAGAAAACCATGAAAAAAAGAAATTATTATATTAAAACAGGAGGAAACCACTATGGATATACCTATAGACTTTCTTAAGAAAAAATATAAGAACAGTGTTATAGAATCCATAACTGGTGGAGGCACCAATGAGTTATATACAATATCACATAATGATGAAACTATACTGGTGAAGATTGCTGGTCTCAGTTCGGAGGACATAGTGAATGAATATAATGCTTTACATTAACCCATGGTGATTTTGGATATCATAATACTCTATTAGCGGATGATGGAACGATAAAAGTAATTGATTGGGAGTTTGCGGAACTAAATCATCCATTTAATGATATTGCCAGTGTATTTTTTTGGACACATCTTCACTTTAAAGAGGATGCGGAAGAGCGGTGTAAACATTTCATTAATGCTTACACAGAAAACATATCCGTTAAGAATAATGAATTGCTCATGCCATTTTGTGTTTATAAAGTATTATTCATTATGAAAAGAACACTTAATCTGCCTGACTACGTAAAAAAAGAATGGGTAAGGAGATTACAATGGATAATGAATGAGGATTTTAAAATGTATTAGCCGAAATGCAAAGAAGGAATAACAAATGCGATATCACTCTCATCATCCAATATTATATCAGAAACCTATCAAATCTCCTATCTTTGGCATCGTGTCATCAATTCAAGTGGACAAGTAGTCTTAATTTGGTAAAATATAATGAAAGGAAATCTAAATGATAACACGGGAGAAAAGAAGGCATGATCTTTCATCCAGCATTGTAGTAAGTAAATGGTAACGACAATATAAGCAGCACGGCAGATGAAGTTCAATGGAGTTAAATATAAACAGAATTAGACGAGGTGGCAAATGATTGGGTTAGGGACAATAATTAATACTGCAGGTATAGTCGTCGGTGGCTTATCGGGAATGCTTTTTGGTTCATTGTTAAAAGAGCGTCATCAGGAATCATTGAAAATGGCTTGCGGAATAAGTGTTCTATTTATAGGAATTGCCGGGGCAATGGAAGGAATGCTTACCATCAATAACGGAGTTATCAGCAGCAGTCAGGCAATGCTTGTAACCCTTTGTCTTGCACTTGGTTCACTTATAGGTGAGATCATTGATGTTGAGAATTTATTTGAAAAATTTGGCGAATGGCTGAAGTTTAAAACCGGAAATTCAAAAGACAGTGAGTTTGTGAATGCCTTTGTAACAGCATCATTGACCGTTTGTATCGGAGCCATGGCGATTGTTGGTGCTATTCAGGACGGAATAAGCGGCGACTGGTCAATACTTGCAACTAAAGCAATACTGGATTTTATTATCATTATGGTAATGACCAGTTCCCTTGGGAAAGGGAGCATCTTTTCTGCCATTCCGGTTTTAATGTTCGAAGGACTGATAACAGTTCTGGCATCGTTTTTGAAACCGATAATGACGGATTTGGCTTTGGATTATCTTTCACTCGTTGGTTCCATTCTAATTTTTTGCGTTGGACTGAACCTTGTATGGGGTAAAAAAATAAAAGTCGCTAATATGCTTCCGGCAATTATACTAGCTGTAATTGCCGCATTTTTACCGATCGTATTTTGATAAACGAAGTTCTGTCAATCCGGGATTGCGATGAAGTATATCTGTGTATATATTATAATGCATTTCGAATATTAACTTTAGTGGCATAACAATGAAACATAAATAGGGGGTCTTGTTATGAAAGTTGCGATTGCATACTATTCCAGCCATCATGGGAATACAAAGAAACTTTTAGATGCAATTAAAGAGTTATATGATATAAAACTAATTGATGCAGTTGAATGTAGAGAAACCGATTTATCTGAGTACGATCTGATAGGTTTTGCATCCGGAACATATTTTAGTAAATTCAGCAAAGCGGTTATTGAGTTTGCCAGGAACAACCTGCCAAGCGGAAAAAGAGTGTTTCTCATAAATACTTATGGTTTAAATAGAGCTAACACAAAAGAAGTGGAACGGATCATAAAGGAAAGAAGCTGCCGGTTGCTCGGAACTTATGGATGTAGAGGCTTTGACACATTTGGACCTTTAAAGTTAATAGGTGGAATTGCAAAAGGACACCCGGATCAAAATGATGTAAAAGGTGCAATAGAGTTCTTCATGAGGATTATGGAAATAAATTTTCAGAACTAATAGTATTTATACGGTTTATGCTGCAGTATTTTGTGATATATTGACCTAAATTGCGGGTAAAAATTTATAATAATACACTATAAATCCAAGGAGGATGGTTATGAAGAAGTTGAAAGTTGCAGACGGAATACATATGCTTACCATGAATGTTGAAGACATTTTATTTGAAGGAATTTGGGAGATTGCAAATGGAGTGACTCTTAATTCCTATATAGTTCAGGGAGAAAAGACCGCAATTATTGATGGTGTAATCGGTTGGGATGGGATCCCTGAAACCCTTTATAGAAACTTAGAAGAAATAGGTGTTGATCCAAAAAATATCGATTATTTGATTGTCAACCATATGGAGCCGGATCATTCCGGCTGGATATCAAACTTCCGAAAAATAAAGGATGATTTTACAATAATATGTACTGATAGAGCTGCAAAGATGGTAGCCTCCTTTTATGGTGAAGATAAAATAAGAGTCGTGAAAGAAGGAGACACCCTGGACCTTGGAAAGGGTAAGGTGTTGAGTTTCCATCCGGTACCAAACGTTCACTGGCCGGACACAATGTACACCTATGAAAGAGGAACAAAAACTCTCTTCTCATGTGACATGTTTGGAACATTTGGCAGGATGGGAGACCATTGTTTTGATGATGAGCTGGTACCTGAAGAAATAGACTTTTTTGAATTTGAAGGGATAAGGTATTATTCCAATGTAATGACAACTTTTACACCGAGTCTGATAAAAGCAATTGAGAAAGCAAAAGCAATGGGGGCAAATATAATAGCACCCGGCCATGGTCCGGTTTATAGAAAGAATCCTCAAAAAATAATTGATGATTATACAAGATTTTCTCAATATGCCAAAGGAGCAGGCAAGAATGAAGTCACTATACTATGGGGATCCATGTATGGAATGACTGCAAAAGCAGTTGATTTTGTTGAAGGTATACTTCAAAGAGAAGGAGTCAAATACAATAAACTTGAAATGCCGAAGGTAAGTCATAGTGAAATGGTTGCAACCGTTTTTAAATCTGCTGCTATAATTATTGCAGCACCTACTTATGAGTACAATCTTTTCCCGCCGGTTGCGGCAGCCTTAAATGAGCTTGGCAGAAAGAAGATTACAGGAAAGGTTGCATTCAGATTTGGGTCATATGGATGGTCTGGCGGTGCAGAGAAGGAGCTGAAGGAGATAATTGAAAGAAACAGGATGAATTGGAATTTCATTGAGTCTGTAGAGTTTGAAGGAGCACCAAAGGGAGAAGATCTTGTAAAGGTGGAAGCCGGAGTATTAAAGCTTATAGAAAAGATGAAGGATAAGGTAGTAGAATAAATTATTATAAAATATTCTATAAGTCTATGGAGGTGTTGGTATGCCACATGTAGAAATTAAATGTTATCCCGGGAGAACGGAGGAACAGAAGAAAAAATGTGCTGATAAAATTGCGGAAGATATAGCTGAAGTTCTTGGATGCGACATATCAAGCGTGTCAGTTGCTATTAAGGAAATTCCGGCAGAAGAATGGAAAGAAAAGGTATGGGAGGTTGATATTACTCCAAATGAAAAGTACCTATATGTAAAACCAGGTTACACATGTGAATAAATACAATTGTTTTGCGTCTTTGTGCCGGTTGCAGCTGTTGTCCTCGTATAAAAAAGATAAAAAATACATAGTAGACAAGAATAAAATCAAGGAGTATTATAAGGTATGTTGAGAGGTGAGATTTAAAATGAAGCTGATAAAGAATGGAAAAACAAAGGATGTTTATGCTTTGGAAAATGGTAACTTCCTGCTCAAATTTAAAGATGATGCAACTGTCGGCGAGGACGGACAGCTCGACCCGGGTGGAAACAAGGTAGGCGCGACAATCGAAGGATTGGGACTGGCATCTTTGCGCATATCCAGGTATTATTTCGAAAAAATTAATGCTGCCGGTATTTTCACCCATTATATTGATAGTGACCTGGATGAGGGAACTATGACGGTTAAACCGGCCACATTTTTCGGTAAAGGAGTAGAGATCATCTGCCGGCTTAAGGCAACGGGCAGCTTTATACGTCGATACGGCGATTATTGCACTGAAGGACAGGACCTGGATTTCTTGATTGAAGCCAGCCTTAAGGATGACGAGCGTGGGGATCCGATGATATCTTCGGATACTCTTGATATGTTGGGTATTATGAGCAAATCTGAATATGAGGAAGTGAAAAACCTGACCAGGAGGATAACTACAATAATTCGTGATGATTTAATGGAAAAAGGATTGACTCTGTATGATATAAAATTAGAGTTTGGCCGGATCGATGGAAAAGTAGCGCTGATTGACGAAATTTCATCAGGTTGTATGCGTGTTTATAAAGGTAATAAATGGCTGCATACAGTAGAATTGGAGAAATACTTTTTATAGGCTAGGGCTTTAGACGAATATTGCTATTCAAACAGATCGATATGTCAGTGGCTTTTTGAAAAATATGCGTACCGGAGATTATGGTGTCTGTAGAGGTTGATAAAAAACAAATCTGGAAACCCGGTTTATACCCTCGATTAATGTTTATGGAAAAACATCGAGGGTATATTTTTTTATAGTGAAACCGAACCTTTTGTCTTGACTTTGACGTCGTGCCACTATGGAATTTGCGCCCCAATAATTTCTATTCCAGATGCGGTTATGTTGAAACAAAAAGAGATGAAGAAACTGTGTACTATGAGAAAAGGATACATAAGATTTAAAATTGAAGTAGTAGGAGGAGTAATTATGAACTCAACAATTGCTAAGACAGGGGCGGCAATTGACCCTGTTTCGGTTATCGGGTTTGCTGTATGCATGCTGATAGGATTTGATTTTGGAAGCTACCTGATATGTATGTTTCTTGCATTCGGATTTGTGATGATGATAGCCGGATTTCATGCTGAAAGCTACTTTTTTCATTGGACTCACGATTAACGTTAAATCCAGGGCGGATAAATGGTTAAAAGGACTGTTAATGGTTCATGGTGTATTTTTTATAAGCAGTTTTTTTGTACCGATGTTTGGAGTTTTTAATCGGGATATGTATGGAGCTGACTGGATTGGAACTTTAATTTTAGAAGTGTGGTGTTGTTATTTCCTCCCAATATGCATACTGTCATACATTCATTTTTCAAAAAGAAGATATATGTAAGAATGAGGTTTAACTCCGGTAACTATTTGATATTATGGTCGTCCCCTGAAAGCCGGATCAACGATATTGATGCATATTTATTTATAAAAAACGATCTTAATATGTAATAAAAATTGTAATATAATAATCTTTGTAGTCATTTGCATACGCGCAAACACAAATAAACTAGGAGAAGAGAAATTATTTATGAAAGAAAAGCTTGATTTTCACTCGAATTTATTAATAGGCTCATTATTATTTGGATTATTTTTTGGGGCCGGCAATTTGATTTTCCCTGTTCAAATGGGACAATTGGCCGGTAATAATACACAACAGGCAACAATTGGATTTTTAGTTACCGGAGTAGGACTTCCGGTATTAGGAGTAATTGCGGCTGCCCTTTCTCAAAGTGAAAGTTTATATGATATAGCAAAGCCTATTAGCAGGAACTATTCAGTTTTATTCACATGTATGCTGTATATGACAATAGGACCTTTGTTTGCTATTCCACGTACTGCTACCGTTGCATTCGAAGTAGGCTTGAATCCTTTTATTTCAGAGGAATATACACAAATTGGATTGTTTGTATTTTCATTAATATTTTTTGTAGTTACACTTTATTTTTCACTACGGCCGGGAAGAATTTTAGACTGGGTTGGGAAGTATCTTACTCCTGTTTTTATGGTGCTTTTATCAATATTATTGATTGCAACTTATATAAAACCAATGGGACAGGTGACCCAATATGCGGCACAGGGAAGTTACATTGATAAGCCTTTATTTACAGGATTATTGGATGGGTATAACACTATGGATGCTTTGGCTTCCCTTGCTTTTGCAATTGTTATAATTTCAAATATTGAGAAGTTAGGTGTAAAAAATCCAAAAAGGAAAGCAATAGAAATATGTAAATCAGGTTTAGTATGTATTGTCGCAATGAGCGTCATTTATGCATCATTAGCCTATATGGGAGCAACAAGTTTAGGAAGCGTCAGTAGAGCTGATAACGGTGGAAAAATTATGTCAATGGTCAGCGAGCATTATTTTGGATTTATTGGTAAACTTTTATTGGCTGCCATTGTAACAGTTGCATGTTTGAAAACAGCCATTGGTTTAATTACTTCATGTGCTCAAATGTTTAATGAGATGTTCCCCAAATCAGTATCATACAATAAGTATGCTGTTATATTTACTCTATTTTCATTAATAATTGCTAATTTTGGATTAAATAGGATTATTCAGTTATCTATACCGGTACTTATGTTTCTTTATCCCTTGGCAATTACTTTGATTATATTGTCATTATTAGCGCCAATTATTAAAAAGCAAAGGGATATATACAGGTGGACGATTATATTAGTAATGATTGCAGCTTTTTTTGATTTTTGTAATGCATTGCCTGAAGCTATAAAAGGAACTGCAATAATGAAAAGGATTGTTAATTTTGCTCACATGTATCTGCCGGGGTTTGATTATGGGTTTGGCTGGATTATACCGGCGTTAACAGGCTTTATCATAGGGTTCGTTATATGGATAGTCAGAAGAAAATGAAAGAGATGAAGTAATAAATCAATGCATGGATTTGCTATAAAGGGTGGGATCCTGATGAAAGATTATGCTGCAAAGAAAAAGGAGAGATAGGTATATGACATACAAATATTACTATAAAACACCTGATGGTTTTTCAGATATGTGGATGAATAGTGACGGGGAATATCTTACCGGGTTATGGTTTGACGGTTCAAGAGATGCATCAAAACACACTTATAACTGTAAAGAAAAGATGCTTCCAATATTTGAAGACACCATAAAGTGGCTTGATATTTATTTCAGCGGCAAAAATCCTGATTTTACACCGAATTATAAAATTGCAAACCTTACAGAGTTTCGTAAGGAAGTAATTGATATTATGCTTGAGATACCTTTTGGTGAAGTAAAAACCTATGGTGAGATTGCAGAGATCATTGCTGAAAAACGTGGAATAGCAAAGATGTCTTCCCGTGCTGTTGGTGGAGCCGTAGGTTGGAATCCAATATGTATTATTATCCCGTGTCATAGAGTTGTAGGTTCAAACAACTCACTGACCGGATATGGTGGTGGAATAATGAATAAGATTTCATTGTTAAAACATGAAAAAAATGATATGAGCAGGTTTAAAATTCCTAACAAGGGAACTGCATTATGACAAGCGGAATATTAATAAAGAATCTTTTTAAATTATGGCCATATTGGTTTAGGTTGGGGAGACGGGATAAATGAAATAAGATGACAAAAGGAGGCCAGTAACATGAGCATAATCATTGATTTGTCCAAAAGCGTTTATGAAATATGCAAAGAACATCCCGAAGTTATTGCTATCATGAAAGACTTGGGGTTTGAAAACATAACCAATCCGGGTATGCTGAATACTGCGGGCAGGTTTATGACTATTCCAAAGGGTGCTGCTATGAAACAGATTTCCATGGAAAAAATAAAAGAAGCTTTTGCAGCAAAAGGATATGAATTAAAAGAATAATTTGCAATTACATATATGAATAAGTACAGTGTTTGAACAGACAAAACAACCGGTATAAAAACAAATGGTAAATTTTTGGTTGATAAAAGTAGAAAAAACGAGTATGATATAATTGTAAAGTCGTAGTATTAAAGCATATATATGAATTTATACTTTCCATCCTTGTATTCTTTGCATTAACTGATCAAAGATAGTGGATACGGTTCAGGAACTCAGGTCAGATTTTTGCATTTCTATAATATAAAAAGGAGGTAATTTTATGCAGGGTAATCCAAAGCTTATTGAAACATTGAATGCTTTACTTGCGGACGAGCTGGCGGCTATTAATCAGTACATTGTGCATGCTGAAATGTGCGAGGACTGGGGCTATGATAAATTACATGAAAGCTTTGAGAAACGGGCAATTAAGGAAATGATACATGCTGAGAAACTTATCGGCAGGATACTGTTCCTGGGTGGAAAACCTATTGTCAGCGAACTAAGCAATATTCATATTGGAGAGGACGTTCCAAAGCAAATTGAATATGATCTTGCTGCAGAGGAAAGAGCAGTCAAGGCTTATAATGATGCTATTGCGCTTGCTACTGAAGTAGGTGACAATGCAACCAAGGATATTCTTGTGCAAATTCTTAACGATGAAGACAGTCATGTAGATGAACTGGAAGAACTTATGGATCAGATTGAACAGATGGGCTTGCCCATCTTCCTGGCAACGCAGGTTTGATAGTTCTCCCATTGGCAGACATAATTCAAGGGGCTGTAGCAATTACAGCCTCTTTTGTTTTATACATTCAATATGGTTCTTGATATTATATGCAGCATACTATTACCGGTGGGTTGAAGTATAAATTACATGCTTAAATGAACTGCTCTAATAACAAATATAAATAAAATATGCTATAATAAAAATTGCTTGTGTCTTCAATGAAATAATTACAAAACGAATAACAATTTAAGCTTAACAATCTTTAAATATAAATTATTTATGGAAAGGGAGTAAGTGTCATGGAGTTCAGGTATTTAATGCCCACTGAAATTTTTTTTGGTGAAGATGTGGTATTAAAAAATAAAGAAGTTTTCAGTGCAATAGGCAGAAAAGCTTTAATTGTTACAGGCAGACGATCCGCAAAAATAAATGGTTCGTACGATGATGTCAGGCAAGCGCTTTCTGAAACAGGAGTAGAATATGTTCTGTTTGATGAGGTTGAGGAGAATCCATCCTTAGAAACAATAGAAAAAGGAAGAGAGATAGGGAAGAAGAACCAAGTGGATTTTGTTATAGGAATCGGCGGCGGGTCACCTATGGATGCTGCGAAAGCCATAGCTTTATTTATAAAAAATCCGGAAATAAATAAAGATAATATATTTAGTGCAGGAAAGCTGGATAGCATCCCGGTAGTGGCTGTGCCCACAACTTCCGGCACAGGTTCAGAAGTTACCCAATACAGCGTAGTGACTACACACAAGGAAAAAACAAAGAAAAACCTGGGGCAAAGCATATTTCCCAAAGCTGCCTTTATAGACGTAAAATATACTTACAACCTGCCTTATAATATTACTGTCAATACTGCCATTGATGCTTTTTCTCATTTAGTTGAAGGATACTTAAACACCGGTAGCACTTTCATGTCAGATATTTATGGAGAAAAAGGTTTTGAGTTGTTCAAATACTGCTTTGAAAAATTAATAAATAAAGATTTGAATCCTGAATTCAGAAAAAAGGTCATGCTGGCTTCGGTTATGGGCGGTATACAAATTGCGCAAACCGGAACGTCCCTGCCTCATGGAATGGGTTATGCGCTGACTTATTTTAAAGGGCTTCCTCATGGGCTTGCCAATGGTATTTTGACTATTGAGTACTTAAAAAGCTTTAAGGATAAAACAAAAATAGAAAGAATGTTAAATATTTTAGGATTAAGTAATTTAGGAGAATTGGCGGCTATCTTAAATAGCTTAATTGATGTAAAGATAGATATAACAGAAGAGGAAATAAATGAGTATTCCAAAGAATTCTTAGCTGACAAGAGAAAGTTAAAAAAACACCCAGAAGAAGTAAATTTTGAAGATATCATACGCATTTACAGAAACAGTCTGCTAAGTGATTAATACCATGTTTGTCTTTAAGGAATATCAGCAGTCAACTTGTTGTTGGCTGCTTTTTCAATATAATATTCAAAAAAGACTGGTATGGCTGATGATTTGCTTATTGGAGTCATCATAGATATAATGTTATATATATTATATAGCAATCAAAGCAAAAGGGGCATTTTTATGGGGGAAAGAAAACGGGACAAAATACTTGGTATCAGAACTGTAGGTATGAGGGAGTGGGCATTCAATAAGGTTCATTATAACCGTTATGAAGCAACACCGTATAAGGCTTTGGATAAACTGGCTGAAGACTATATGTTTAGAGATGTTGACAGAATTGTAGATTTTGGCTGTGGCCGGGGAAGAGTAGTGTTTTATTTGCATAACCGTTTCCAACTGCCTGTTGTAGGAATAGAAGCCAACCATCAAACATATGAAGAAGCGATTGAAAATAAGGCAGTTTACAGTTTAAAAGCAAAACATATTACTGCACCTATTGAATTCAAATATGGCCTTGCTCAGCATTATAAAATAGACAAGAGAGATAACTGTTTTTATTTTTTCAACCCATTCTCAGTGCATATATTTAGAAAAGTTGTTTACAACATTTTGCGCTCTGTAGAGAAAGACAATAGAACGGTGGATTTGATCCTTTACTATCCAACTCATGAGTATAAAGATTTTCTTGAGACTACGCCCTTTACAATTATAAATAAAATAAAGGTACCCAGGGCTATTGACAAAAAAGACAGGTTTATTATATACCGGTTAAATGAAACTGCATGGGAGGAGTAAACCCAAATAATGAAACGGCTGAATACAAGGATGGATATTCGCAAGAAAAATCAAGTTATGCGATTCCTGTTCCATTATAATTGTTACAGGGCGGTTAAGCTGGGGTGTAATGATAAATGTACGAATGGCATAAGCAAATACAATTTATCGTTGATGAAATTGACAAGTGTATAAAGAATCATAACGGCGAGACCGTAACACTGCAATATATTTCTCGCAGGCTGGGTTATTCTGAATTTCATACAACCAGGAAATTCAAAGAAATATCTGGGATGCAGTTTAGAGATTACATGCGTCAAAGAAAGTTGGCTTTTGCACTGAAAGAAATCAGGGATACCGATAGAAGTATTATTGATATTGCTTTGGATTATGGATTTTCATCCCATGAGGCTTTTACCCGGGCTTTCAAATCGGTATATAGCATTACTCCAAGCGAATATCGTAATAATCCTGTACCTGTTATCCTTCGTACTAAAATAAACCCATTTGACCGCTACTTTTTAGGAATAGGGGAGATTGGTATGGTAAAATCTACAGGTGATATAAAGATTTACTTTGTGACCATCCCTGCTCATAAGTTTTTGCATATTAGGAACTATGAAAGCGATGGATACTGGGATTTCTGGAAAAAGCAGAGTGCTATTCCAGGTCAGGATTGCGATACTATCTGCGGTTTGCTCGATAGTATCAAAGGTAAACTGGATGACGTAGGCAGCAACGATCTCAGCAGCGGAAGCGGTCAGATAATGGCTTATATCCATGATCCGAACGGCAAACCTTTTAGCTACGGTATACCACGCGTTGAGTGTTATGGCGTACGGCTCGCCCAGGATTATGACGGTGAAGTACCGGAGCAAATGTACCTGATAGATGTCCCTGAAGCCGAGTATATAGTTTTTGAGCATGGCCCCTTCGATTATGAGCAGGAAAATCTAAGTGTGGAAAAGAAGATGAGTGAGGCAATAGCAAATTTTGATTTTTCAGGCACTGATTATTGTTACGATACCTCTCCCGGCAGGGTAGCTTACTTTTTCCATGATCCGAAGCGATTCTGGAAGTATATAAGGCCGGTACGGCGAAAATAGCTAATAGAGCAAAAGGCACTCTACAAAATCCTAACTGTAGAGTGCCTTATTAATTATTGTATTATCTGTTATACACCCGTACTTCGAATATTCTTGTTCCTTTCTTGGATGAAAGAATGCTTGGCATAACCTTTTCGTAATTAGATACCTTGGACACATTGGGATTCATATCATTGAGGGATACTGCTTCAATCCGTATATGCGAAGCTTTTATTGTGTCAAACCTTATTTTTCTTTTACGCTGATAATTATCCTTTTCTTCATAAACCAGTTTCCATCCATCTTCAGTCTTGGCGTGTAACCTCCAATGTTTCACGCATGAAGGAAACCGCCATAATGCTGGCATAAAGAATATCTCCACATTTAAGTTTGTATCGAAGGTTACATGGACTTCATTAAATTCTTTTTTTCCTCCCAAGTCCAGTTCAACATATTGGGGTAAATCCAACTGTTCATTTGAAATCCAGAGGTTTGGCATGTCAATAGGCCATGCTAAACCGTTGTTTACATTAGCTACACCAAAAGGCATGGGAACCGGATTTACTTTAAACGAAAGGGAAAACCATTTATTCTGCACCCATTTTTTGTAAGGGGGAATATTTACTTCATCAGGCTGAAGAGCTTTTACATTTTTATTTTCAGGTAAACAACCTCCTTCACATTCATAATAGAATTGAGAATATGTTCCTACAGGCTGTTTAGTTGCCCTTGCCCAGTAAACGCCCTCAGCATTTGATAGAGAAAATCTATGGGGTTTGTTAGGTGTTGTTGCAGCATTTAATCTGATTTCAAACCAACCTTCATGGTTTGCAGGTAATTTGAAAGAAAGTTTAGCTACTGTTTTGCCCGGCTGATTCTCCCAGATTCGTTCCAGCTCCTGAAGTTCTGCTTCAAGCTCCACTTCTTTTGATTGTTCATTTTTCAGGTATAAAGACACTGTATCCACTCGATTATGAGTAACGGGGAAGATCTGTGCCAAAGGATAGTTAAGCAGTTCAAAATGTTCACAATCCTCTTTGCCAAAATCCAGTTTTGACTCACTGGAAGCGGTAACTTTTGCTTTGCGCGCCAGATCATTATCATCCTGATTGCTCAGCCCGGGAATATTCATATCATCTTCCAAAAGTTTTTGCTGAATCCGCACTATGTGTTTATCATTGGGGTTTGCAGTTTGTCTTGGTGTTAAGTTATTTTTTATGGCATATGCTGCTGCAGTACCTACGGCCTGGCCTTGATTACCGATGGTGGATTGCAGCCTGCTTGTACCCAGTGCGACATGGGTTACGCTGACATTCCTGCCGGCCATCCAAAGGTTTTCTATATTCCTGCTGTAAAAAACTCTTAAAGGATATGTAGTAGGCATAATCCAGGCATGGTTCTTGTAATTTGAATCGATTCTTGAGATTTCCGGAGGTTCTTCTTTATTCAGTAATGCACCCATTATATGCAAATCTATATAATAGCCGGAATAGCAAACCCGATCCGGCCATTGCTGATCCTTATGACAATAGTTCTCGTTGAATATAACATCGCCAACTAACCTTCTGCTTTCCCTTTTTCCTATGACACTTCCGACCCATTCCAACGCATAGTTTTCGAAAGCTTTTTTGTTGTCGCTATAATTTTTTAAATAATTCCAGATTCCAACCACGTGTCTTAACAATTCATCGTAGATTTCCCTGCCGTCATAAATTGTGTGATACGGATAGCCTATCTCCAACCACCAATATCCAGGGTGGCTTTCACCGTTTATACTTTTTGGGAGCGGTCTGTGGGGACCCAACTCTTCTTCTTTTGTATATAAATACCCCCATGAAGGCATAACATATGGTGCCGGAGCCCCTGTGTCTCGGACAATCATGTATACATTGTTTCCCATTGTTTTGTAATCAGCTTCTATAGGGGCCAGATATTCGTCAAATTCACTTCGCGCCTCTCTTCCATAGCGATATTCTGCACCTGCCAAAAACCCAACTGTCCCATCTCCGGTACAATCAGCAAATTGCTTTGCGTAAAATACAAATTCCTTTTCCGTACCAAGCTGGCTTCCTCGAACCGATTTAATTCTGGCAGTATAGCCTCCATCGGTGTCTTGTATTTCTTCACATTCAACATTCCTTACTGTTGTATTCAGAAACAGCGTTAAATTGGGTTCAGCTGTAACTGTATCATAAAGTAATAAATCATAGTGACTGTTTGCAGATTCGCTGTGGTTTGTTGCCCTGTTTTTCAGCAACAGCTCTTCGATTATTCCGGTCTCCCTGGACCATGGACAATAGCTGGCTGCACCACTGCACACTACTTTTATTTCACTGGAGGAATTACCTCCAAGCACCGGTCTGTCATGAACTAAAGCTGTTTTAACACCATTTCTTGCTGCAGATATGGCTGTGCAAATACCTCCCATTCCACCGCCGACTACCACAAAATCAAAGTATAGTTCTTCATAATTACCAGACAATTGAAATTTCCCCCTTTATGTGTGCTTTGTATATTCAAATGATGCCAGAAAAACAAACTGTAATAGTTTACTTGAGGTAATTATACCATTTTCATCCTCATAAATAAAGAATGGATCTGATAACGTTTGCATTAAGTTATGTCAGAATCACAGAAAATAACAGTATAGTGATTATATGAAGGGGGGACAGAATAGGGATTATGTGAAAAGTAAAACTTTATGAAAATTGTGTATTGACAAATACTACTGGTGAATGTTACTATTAAACCGAATAGTCTAGACCAACTGGTCTAAGATATGCCAGATTATAATGTATATTCAAAAAATCCTATCCAACTTCTATTTAGAGGGTGTTCATATTGGGAAGAAATTTTGATTACCATTCACTTATTGGCGATAACAATCCGATATTACGTTATCCTCAGCTTCAGGAGGCAGCTATTGATGAGTTTTCCATGAAAAAGTATGAAGATGCATCTTTAAATGATATCCTGAAAAATGCCGGAATGAGCAAAGGGAGTCTGTATCACCACTTTGGTGACAAGTTTGGACTTTATTTGGCCATGATGGATATCATTGTAAAAAAGAAGCTTTCATATTTCTACCCTCTTATGCACCAAATAAATAATACCAGCGATTTTTTTACTTCACTCAAGGTCATCATGAAGAGTACAATGGATTTTATGCTGGCGGACGAACGCATGCACCATCTTTTAAACAGAGTAATGGAGGAAAGCGAAGAATTCCGAAACCGATTGTATGATTTTTTTCCATATGATATGTACGCCCGGCAATTCAGCGATTATATTTGCCACGCGGTAAAATCGGGGCAAATTGACAGCCGTTATCCTCCTGAGCTGGTTGCCAAGATTATTGAGATAATGTTTTCCAATCTGCACAAACTGATTTCTGTCGGAGATCCGGATGAATTAATTAACATTGCCAACCAGGTGGTAGACATAATACAGTATGGAATATCGGGTAAATAGACATTTAGATTTAAGCTAAAAGTGGCACTTGTGGACAAGATTTTTTGTATTAAGATCAAAAGGGGGAAAGATTATGGGAGTCGCATTTAGTGTTAAAGACTTATACTTCAAATACCCGTCATCCAGGGAGGATACCATCAAGGGAATAAGCTTTGATGTGTTTGAAGGGGAGATATTCGGGCTTCTGGGTCCTTCGGGTGCGGGGAAATCCACTACACAGAAAATATTGATAAAGCTCCTTGAGGATTACAGGGGAAGTATTCAATATTTCGGTAAAGATCTTAAGTCCATTGACAACTCATTTTATGAGGAGATTGGCGTCGGATTTGAGGTGCCCGTGCATTTCTCAAAATTAACTGCTCTGGAGAATATGAAGTTTTTCTCAGGATTTTATAAAAGTACAGCAGATATTCGGGAATTGATGGAGAGGGTTGGTCTGTGGGAGCACCGTGATATCAAGGTCGGTGAATATTCCAAGGGGATGAAGGTACGGTTAAACTTTGTCCGGGCTATGCTCAACAATCCACGGGTGCTTTTCCTGGATGAAGTGACAAATGGACTCGATCCTAAGAATGCCATGATTATAAAGGATATGATTGCTGAATATCGGGCAAGGGGTGGTACGGTTTTCCTAACCACCCATTTGATGAATGATGTTGAACAGCTGTGCGATAGGATTGCATTTTGTGTAGACGGTCAGCTGGTAGAAATTTCAACACCAAGAGATCTGAAATTGAAATATGGCAAGAGGGAAGTGAAGGTTGAATACAGGGAGAACGGAAATATTGCCAGCGCTGTTTTTCCCCTCGACGGTATAGGTTTTAATGATGAATTTCTAAAACTGCTTCAATCCGGGAAGATAGAGACAATTCACAGCGGGGAGACCTCCATGGAGGAAATATTTATTATAGTGACAGGAGTTGAACTGAAATGAAAAGCTTAGCAAAACTTATTGATGGTGAAATGAAGCGGTTGTTAAGATACAAAATACTACCTGTCAGTCTGGCAACAACTTTTATTTGGATTGTGCTACTTTTATTTCTCTCCCAAAAGGAAGCGCGTGAAATGGCACCGCTTCTTATATGCGTTGATGTAGCTGCAATGTCAATATTGCTGCTTGGTGCTTCCCATCATTTTGAAAAACAGGAAGGCACGATAAAAACAATGATGGTATTACCGGTATCTTTGGTAGAGATTATCGCGGCAAAAACAATAGGTTCTATGGTGTTGGCTCTTGAATCGGCTGTTGTTATGTCTGTCGCCCTGTTCTTAATTCATGGGATTACGTTTAACTATATAGTGCTTTTGCTGTTTATAGCAATAGCAGGTGCAGCTCATGCGGCAATCGGGTTTGCTTTTTCCCTCAGGAGCAGGGACTTTACCTCCATGCTCGGTGTTCTGATTGGTTATATGTTCCTGTTTACAATACCTTCAATTCTGTTTGGTTTCGGTATAATCGATACAAAATATGAATGGCTGCTGATGATTTCACCGTATCATTCGGCAAGTCATCTTATTACATCTGCTGTGACCGGCGATTTTGATATTGCTATGACGATTACTGGGTGTTTGTATCTGGTAATTCTGGCGGTATTTCTTTTCAAATTTGCAGTATATCCTATGTTTAAGGATAATGCAGCAAGGGGGTAGTTTTATATGAACAAATATCTGTCACTTTTCAAATATGAAGCAAAAACCATAATCCGGGATCCTATAAACCTGTACATGTGTTTGTTTCCGGTTATCATACTGTTCTTGTCATCATTTGTTTTTCCGATGATATTTGAATCAATGGATCCAATGCAGGGAGCCGTGCATAGAACAACAATGCTTTTACTGCTTATTGTTATACTTGCTTTCGGGTCATTTTTCCTTGCTGCTATGGCCACCTTTATGCTGTTGGATCATAAAGATGAGAATACTTTGAATACTATTGCCGTAACCCCTGTTGGAACTTCCGGATATTTAAAATTTAAGATGGCATATATCTACCTGATGTCGGTTATTGGAAGCATAATAATTTTACTGGGAACAAAGTGGATTGCCGGTGACAAATATACGATATTGGGTGTATCGGTTTTTGATAATATAAAAATTTATCATGTTGTTTCCTTTGCTGTAGTAAATGAACTCTTTACCCCGGCACTTGGTCTGTTGCAAGGCGCTTTTGCAAAAAATAAGGTGGAGGGTTTTGCTTTTATAAAGGGAACAGGCATTTTGGCACTGGTCCCCGCTTTGATGATCCTGGAAACATTTCAGGGGGGCTTTCAATATATACTGGGTATATTTCCGAACTTTTGGGCAATCAAGGGTATGATTCTTAAATTTATGCCAGTGGAAAACAGTGCTAATCTGAGCTACCCGTTGTATCTTCTTATCGGTGGGATATATAATATGATCATATTGATAGCAGCGTATAGGTTTTTTCTGAAAAAAGCAAGGTACTAGGTATTGTTGATAAACATTGTACTAGAATTAACCATGGAGGAAGGGATAATATGAAAGCAAGAATTATTCTGGTTGGCGGATTCCTGGGTGCCGGGAAGACATCACTTCTCTTTGAGGCTGCCAGTAAACTTACGAAAAACGGGAAACGTGTTGGTTTGATTACCAATGACCAGGCCCCTGAATTAGTTGACACAACCTTTCTTGAATACACAAAAGGTGTTATCAGAGAAGTAAGCGGGAGCTGTTTTTGCTGTAATTATGAAGGATTTACAGATGCGATTTTCCATTTAATGAAAGAACAGCAGGCTGATATCATATTTGCTGAACCGGTAGGTAGTTGTACTGATCTTTCGGCAACAATATTACAACCTTTGAAGAAACACTTTGGAAAGGATTTTGCTATCGCACCACTGACAGTATTGGTGGATCCGAAACGTCTGTCCGATATTCTTGACGGAGTTAAGTCAGGGCTGCATCCCAGTGCAGTATATATAATCCGGAAGCAGATCGAAGAGGCAGATATAATAGCAATCAGTAAAACTGATCTGTTAACCTCACACGAAGTTGAAGAATTGAAGATGCGAGCTGCAAAGGAGTGGCCGAATTCTATGGTACTTGCAATCAGTTCTAAAACCGGCGAAGGTATGGATAAGTGGCTGAACGAAGTGACCAGCCGTGCTGACGCAGGATCAAAATTAGCGGAAGTAGACTACGACATTTATGCTGAAGGGGAAGCGGTTTTAGGGTGGCTCAATGCAACCTTGGAACTTAAGGGCGATTCCATTGATTGGGACAGATTTGCTGGAAATTTACTGAACACACTAAGCCGACGGTTTGATGATTCGAATTCCGTGGTCGGCCATGTTAAACTGATTATTCAAGCCGGTGATAATTTTGTGATTGGCAACCTGACAGGGAATAATGAGTCAATCAGTATACGGAGAAGTGCTGGGATTGCAAATGAAGCAAAAATGACTCTTAATGCCCGAGTTCAGATGGAACCTGAAAATTTGGAGAAGATTGTATTGGAGGAAGTTTCCAATGTCTGTGGAACTAATATTATATCAGAAATTCTTGCTTTGAGATGTTTGAGCCCGGGACGTCCGAAACCAACTCACCATTATGATTATGTAGTAGAAATGCAGTAGGAGTTTGTGATTCTAAAAAGAGTAAATACGAATGGGTGGGTAATATGAATGATTTTCAGACGTACTTAAATAATATTGACGATCCGGCAAAGAAAGAACGCCTGAAAATTAAATAATTGCTTTCAACATAGAGGACAAGAAAGACACGGTAAAATTTTGGAGATAAAAAACCCGGTTATATGAATAACCGGGTTTTACTTTAGTAAATTCATTATGTTTTCCTTATTGTCTATTATGAATTTCAGCATTTGACGGTTTATTTTGGCCAGTTCTCTATATATGTCATTGCTTTCAAAAAACGCAATACAAATCATCTGGATAGAACAAATTACATAAAATACCGCCTGTTTTTCTTCCGAAGTCAGTTTACCCTCCATGTCATAGCCATACAGAATCCCGCCGAGTATATCCAACCATTTCTCATATGCCTCATCACTGCCTTCAGATAGGATACCGGTTGCACAATAGCAGACATCCCACAGACGGATATTGATTTCACTTAAATCAAAATCAATAAAACCGCTAACCTCACCGTTATCAAATAAAATATTGCTGGGATTGGGATCTCTATGGATGAGTTGTTTTGGTAATTTATCATACAGTGCTCCGAAATTTTCAATGTAATCGTCAAAAATGGTGTCGGCAATTCCCATGTTCCACTGGATGTTTTGCTGCTTTACATTGGGCAGCGCCCAGTCCATTACGTTTTTATAAAGATTTACTTCATCGGGTAAAACATCTTTTTGTATAGCCTTAAGTGCTTTGTGAAGCCGTGCAATGCTTCTGCCATATTTTTCACCAAACTTGATACGATTATCGCCGAATCTGTCGGATCTGGGAAGCGGTTCACCTTTTATTCCACGGGTAAGAATGAAAACATCCTTGCCATCCAGATACTCCTCCCCTGTTTTAGTTAATATGGGCAGGGAAGATGAAAAACCTTGTTTATGAAGTTCTTTGGAAATTTTAAGGTTTTTCATCAACACTTCCCGATTCCCGGTTTTTAAAATATAATCACTGCCCACCATCCAGACATTCCCTGAAACCTTTGAACCATCCGATAAATAGATGTCGCTGACAGGAAGATTCTTTTCGATATCCCAGTTTTCCAAAACATTTTGTAGTTCTTTTTTAGTATACATATTTACCACCTCCGGTTTTTTTGGTTTATGATCCTGATAAATGCTTAGATACTTTTTCGGAGAACAACCATACATCTTTACAAATGCCTTATAAAATCCTGCATAAGTATCAAAACCATACTCAAGGACAACATCTATTGCTTTACAACCGCCGGCGATCTCGGCAAGCGCATGATCAAGGCGCCGTTTCAGGATATAACTGGCAATTGATGAACCCACCACAGATGAGAATAAACGGTAATAATGGTACGTTGAGTAATTTGCCATCTTTGCCAGTTCTTCAGCTGTAATATCGGTTTTTAAATTTTGTTCAATGTATTCCAGTGCGGCTTTGATTACTTCAGGATATTGCATGGTATGCCTCCTTCCCGTACGGTGGTATCAGTATACAATGAAAGCTGTGCAAAAACATTTCCTGTACTGCTATAATGTTGATTATATTGTATTTAATAGAATAATAAAAGAAAAAGCCTGG
>ERZ773359.1925-NODE-1925-length-27395-cov-10.729846_pt1 | contig 27395 bp, 27 predicted proteins | sample MGYA00374955_ERZ773359 | MGnify/ENA primary metagenome ERZ773359 (study PRJEB29098, sample SAMN04486028) | biogas fermenter metagenome | study: EMG produced TPA metagenomics assembly of the Biogas fermentation microbial communities from Germany - Plant 4 DNA1...
GTAAAATAGAATCAATAATTGATATTTTGCATAAAATATGTTATACTAGCTATTAAAATCCATATGAAAGCTATGAAGGGAACTAGTAGATAATAAAATCCTTTTTAGAGAGCCAATGGTTGGTGGAAATTGGTAAGGATTATTATCGAATCCAGCCCTGAGCTAATACTCTATGAGTGAACCGATTTTCGGTTAACTAGGGTGGCAACGCGGGAATACTCTCGTCCCTAATTATAGGGATTGAGAGTTTTTTAAATTAAGGATAGGAGGGTGATATAATTGCTAGACATTAGGCGAATAAGGAAAAATCCAGATGAAGTAGTTAAGGCCTTAGAAAAAAGGCATGGTGATTTCCCAATACAGAAGGTATTGGAATTAGATGAAAAGAGAAGGAATTTACTTACAGACGTTGAAGGGATGAAATCCAAACAGAATTCGGTATCCAAGGATATTCCAAGGCTAAAAAAGGAAGGTAAGGATATATCCAATCTATTAGAAGAGATGAGGGAATTATCGGATAAGATAAAGGAATTGGATTTAAGAGTAAAGGACATAGACCAAGAATTGAGGGAAACCCTACTCTATATACCCAACACTCCCCATGAATCGGTAGCAGAAGGGGAATCGGATGAGGATAATATGGAAATCAGAAAATGGGGAGAGCCAACAGAATTCGATTTTGAACCGAAGGCCCACTGGGATTTAGGAACGGAATTGGATATTTTGGATTTTGAAAGGGCATCAAAGTTAACGGGTGCTAGATTTTCCCTATTTAAAGGGGCTGGAGCTTTATTGGAAAGGGCCTTAATCAATTTTATGCTGGATATTCACACCAGTGAACATGGTTATGAAGAGGTATCTCCCCCTTTTATGGTAAATAGGGATAGCATGATTGGAACGGGCCAATTGCCTAAATTTGAAGATGATATGTTCTATATCCCAAGCAAGGACTACTTCTTAATACCTACAGCAGAAGTGCCCTTAACCAATATATTTAGGGATGAGATACTAGATGAGGATATGCTACCCATCTATTTAACCGCTTATACCCCATGTTTTAGACAGGAAGCGGGCTCTGCTGGTAGGGATACAAGGGGCCTTATAAGGAATCACCAATTTGACAAGGTAGAGCTGGTGAAATTTTCCTTGCCAGAGAATTCCTATGATGAATTAGAAAAGCTTACCAATAACGCTGAGATCATACTACAAAGACTGGGTTTACCCTATAGGGTAGTGGCCTTATGTTCGGGAGATTTAGGTTTTTCCGCAGCCAAGACCTACGATTTAGAAGTCTGGATGCCCAGCTATGGCAGATATGTGGAGATTTCATCCTGCAGTAATTTTGAAGATTTCCAAGCAAGGCGGGCCAACTTAAGATTTAGAAGGAAGGATAGTAAAAAGGTGGAGTTTGTGCACACTTTAAACGGGTCTGGATTAGCCGTTGGAAGGACTCTAGCTGCCCTATTAGAGAACTACCAGCAAGAAGACGGCACCATAATAGTGCCAGAAGCCTTAAGGCCTTATGCTAAAAACTTAGAGAAAATAGAGAAATAAAATCTCCTTACGCTTTAGTCTCCGTAAGGAGATTTTGTTTTTATTGCTCATGCAAAACTGGTTATAATATTTTCATTTAAATATAGAATATATTAGGATGGAGTATTGGAGGTGAAGTTTTGAAGCTTAGAAGGGGAATAGTTCTAATATTATCCCTTATTTTAATCCTTAATCTTGGCGGATGCTTAATAAGAACGGATAAAATTCCTACTTTAACGGTGGATGATTACAATGGGGTTGACATAAATAAAATAGACCATTATATTATAGAAGTAGATTTCAATCCAGAGAAAAAAATGTATTGGGCCCATCAAAAGGTTTATTATATAAATAATACAGCTTTAGAACTGGATGTAATCTATTTCCATCTCTATCCAAATGCCTTTAAGAGTATGGAAACCGCCCCAATATTATTTACAGGGCGAACTATAAGCCATGAGGAGTATGTGCCAGGATATATGGAAATAGAGGAAATAAGGCTAGAAAAGGAAGAAATACAATATGAAATAGGAGGGGTAGGAGATACCATACTGAAATTGATATTATCTAAGCCTTTGAGGCCTGAGGAAAGGGTGGAAATTGAGTTTACATATAAAGTTAAGCTGCCAACCAATATAGATAGATTTGGATTTGGGGAGGATGTATACAATTTTGGGAATTGGTATCCCATAGCCTGTGTATATGATGATAGCGGTTGGAATCTAGACCCTTATTATAACTTAGGGGATCCCTTCTATAGTAATATAAATAACTATCAAGTAACCATCAAGGTCCCAAAGGACATAACAGTTGCAGCTAGTGGAAATATCATATCTGAAAAGGTTAAGGGAAACTTCAAGATCTATGTAATAGAAGGGAAGCTCATTAGGGATTTTGCCTGGGTTGCCAGTCCTAAATTTCATGTAGAAGAAAGAAAAATAGAAGATGTAGTAGTCAGGCTCTATGCAATGGAGGATAGGCCTGATTTGGCAGATTATGTATTGGAGGTAGGAAGGGACTCCATACAAATATTTAGCAGCCTATTTGGAAAATACCCTTATGGAGTCTACTCCATAGTAATGACCGATTTTCCTTCTGGAATGGAGTATCCATCCATAGTCTTTATAAATAAGGACTACTATAAGCCTAATCTAAAGGACCCCTTAGAAAAGGTAGTAGTCCATGAAACTGCCCATCAATGGTGGTATGGAATAGTGGGAAATGACCAGATAGACGAAGCCTGGTTGGATGAATCCTTGGCCACCTATTCGGAAACTTTATACATTATCCATAAGTATGGGGATAAGGAGGGAGAAAATTATTTTAATTACACCTGCCAAATGCCCTACGACTATGGTAAAAGTTATATCGAATCAGACGTAGTAGTTAAACCCTTAAGTAAGTTCCATAGTTGGGAGGATTATGGGCTATTGGTATATGTTAAGGGGGCTATTTTTCTAAATGAAATAAAAAAAGACTTTGGAATGGCTACATTAATCCAAATTCTAAATAGATACTATGATACATATAGGTTTAAAATAGCAAGAACGGAGGATTTTTTGAGGATTTGTGAAGAGGTAACCAATTCATCCTTTAAAGAAAAAGCCCAGCTATGGCTTTATGGCAGATAGAAAGGGAGGGCTATGCCTCCCAATTTAGCCTAATATCTTTTACCACCAAAGCCACCAAATAGGATTACTAATAAGAGGAAGAAAAATAGTAAACTGGAGTCATCTCCATCCCAGAAGCCACCTCTTCTTTGTAGATCGGACATTTTATAACCTCCTTTTAATGTTCTATATTTTGCCTAATACATTATATTGAGCTTATGGTATAAGTGTTACTATTTAATGGGCTTTTTATCTAAAGGGGGAAAGATATTATGAATAGATATATTAAAGCATTTATATTGACTATAATATTTGTATTTGTTGCAAATTCTTTTGTTTTTGGCTCTATTGGTATTGAAGATGAAGTAAGAGCCTATCTATTAGGGGATTTTGAAACAGGCAGGATTTTAGAAGGATATAATATAGATGAAGCAATTGAAATTGCAAGCATTAGCAAATTAATGTCCTACTTAATAGTGATGGAACATATAGAAAGGGGAAAAATTAGGCTAGAGGATCAAGTATATATAGATAAGGATGTGACTAGGATCAAAGGCTCCAGCCTTAAATTGGAAGAGGGAGAGCTTTTTACCATAAAAGAATTATTGGAAGCAAGCCTGGTGGTATCGGCCAACGATGCGACCTATGCCCTGGCTAAGTATGTGGCTGGTTCGGAAGAAGAATTTGTAAAGATGATGAACCATAAAGCCCAAAGCCTAGGATTTAAAACGGCATACTTCATCAATTCCACAGGCCTTCCAGAAGGGAATAGGCAGAATAAAATGAGTACGGTAGATATTTTTAACCTATCCAGATACATAATAAATAGATTTCCGGAAATATTAAGTTTAACCTCTATTCCCTATATCCAGCTGGAACATAGGGATTATAAGGAGGAAAACACCAACCCCCTACTAAAGGAAATTAGAGGGGTAGATGGGCTTAAAACTGGCTTTACTAACAAGGCAGGCTATTGCTTGGTTGCTACCATAAATAACAAGGGGGATGGTATAGAAAAAGAGGATTTAAGGTTAATCTCCATAGTAATGGGTACGGAAAGCTATGAAAAGAGAAAGGAATTGAGTCAAAAACTATTAGAATATGGCCTTCATAACTATTCCAAAAGGATACTGGCAAAGGAAAATATGCCCATAGACTTTATCCACATACCTAAAAGTAAGGATGAAATAGTAGAGCTATATCCTTCTAGGAATTACAGCACTATTGTGAAAAGAGGGGAATGGATTAAAAGGGAAGTGGTAATAGACGAGGATTTGCCCTTACCATTAAAAGCCATGGATAGGGTGGGGGAAGTGATTATTTCTAAGGATGGAAAAGTTTTAGAAAACATAGAATTAGTAGTCCATAAGGATGTAGAAAAAGCCAATATATTTGTTAGGATTTTTAGGTTTATAGCAAGGTTTTTTGGCAAAATTTTCAACAAGATTGCTTATAACTAATCGATCCTCTATATTGACAAGAGCTAAAAAAAGTTGTAAAATATAGAGGAACTGAAAAATGTGCATCCGTAGCTCAGTAGGATAGAGCGGCGCCCTCCTAAGGCGTGAGTCGGGGGTTCGATTCCTCCCGGGTGCACCATTTTTATTTTGGTGGTTATATATGGATGAAATCTTTATGAAGTTAGCTTTAGAAGAAGCTTATAAGGCCTTTAGCACCTATGAAGTACCAGTAGGTGCTGTTATTGTTCATGAAGGAAAAGTCATAGCAAGAGGTCATAATAAAAGGGAAAGCTTAAAGGATCCAACAGCCCATGCAGAGATGATTGCCATCAGAAAGGCTAGTAAAAGTTTAAATGGATGGCGCTTATTAGGATGTACCATGTATGTAACCTTAGAACCCTGTAGTATGTGTGCAGGAGCCATAATAAACTCTAGAATAGAGCGGCTGGTAATAGGTGCAAGGGACCCTAAAAGGGGATGTTGTGGTTCTGTAATCAATTTAGTAGACAATCCTAATTTTAATCATAGAGTAGAAGTAAAGTTTAATGTCTTAGAGGAAGAGTGCAGCAATATATTAACTAGCTTTTTTAAAGAATTGAGAAATAAATAACTAAAACTAGGAGAGATGTCCGAGAGGTTGAAGGTGGTGGTCTCGAAAACCACTGTACAGTTTATGCTGTACCGAGGGTTCGAATCCCTCTCTCTCCGCCATGAATACAAGCCTAGCATGAGCTAGGTTTTTCTTTTTGGGGAAAGACAATATTTCCTCTAGATTGTTAACTATTTGACTATTCTGAATCTTTCTTGACTTTTTATGACGAAAGGGATATATTCTCTTATGGGAGTATTAATCTACAAAGGAAAAGGTTTACTGAGGAGGGTGGGAAATGTATATTGAGTTATTTTTAGAGGATATCATTCCTTATATTATGGGATTATTAGAAATAATAGGGGTAATTGTAATTATCATTGCAACTATTAGGGCTATTATTAATTTGATAAAAGGGAAATTCAATTTCAATAATGAATATCCCAAAATCGAATTTGCGAAAGCCCTAGCCTTGAGCTTGGAATTTAAACTAGCATCTGAGATATTAAAAACCATTAGGGTTAGGACTTTCGACGACTTCTTAATTTTAGCTGCCATAACCTTCTTAAGGATAGTAATAAGCTTTGTAATCCATTGGGAGATAAAAATTAGAATAAAGGAAGACCCTACTCAAGATGATTTTGAAGTTCAAGCAAAGAGATAGGAGAATAAACCCTTAGTTTATTCTCCTTATTAATTTATTCAATAAATCCAAAGAAAGGCTTGAGATATTTTTTCCTATAATATATTATTATGTTAATTCAAAAAATGGAAACTGCTAAAGCAAGGGGGAAATCCAATGGATAGCTTTGTAAAATTTAAAGAAAAGGTCATAGACAATATGTCTCAGGTAGTAATAGGTAAAAAGGATGTAATGGAGCTTATCATAGTATCCTTCTTATCTAAAGGGCACATACTTCTAGAAGATTTACCCGGTATGGGGAAGACTATGATGGTTAAGGCCTTTTCCAAAACACTAGGCCTACCCTTTAAGAGGATTCAGTTTACACCCGATTTGCTCCCCTCCGATATTATGGGAATAAACTATTATAATCAAAAGATAGGCGATTTTCAGTTTAGAAAGGGCCCTGTCTTTGCTAATATAATACTGGCAGATGAAATAAATAGGGCTACTCCTAGGACCCAGTCTAGCTTACTTGAAGCCATGGAAGAGGGGCAGGTTACAGTAGATGGGGAAACTAGAATACTCAATAAGCCCTTTATGGTTTTGGCTACCCAAAATCCAATAGAATCCTATGGAACTTTTCCACTGCCGGAAGCCCAGCTGGATAGATTTTTTATGCGCATAAAGATAGGCTATCCAACTAGGGAGGAGGAAAGGGAAATTATCTACAGCAATTTAACTAAATCCATAGAGGATTTAGAAATTATCATAGGCCATGAGGAATTAACCTACCTATTTGAAAATGTAAACAAGGTAGCTTGTTCACAAGATGTAATGGATTATATCATGGATATAGTTGGAGCAACTAGAAGTTCTGAGGAAATACAATTAGGAGTTAGCCCAAGAGGCACAATTGCCCTTTTTAAGGCCTGTCAGGCCTATGCTGCCATCAATGGAAGGGATTATATTATCCCGGAGGATGTAAAGGCTATGGCGCCAAGGGTATTAAACCATAGAATAATAACTAAGGGCAGAAACAATATGGAATATAACGAAAGGCTAATTGAAAGGCTGTTGGATACTATAGAAGTACCCTTAGAAAGGATATAAGGAATATGTTTTGGCTTTTAATTGGAATAGTTACCATTACCTTTACCTTCAATAGGCTGAGCATGAAATATGGTCTAAAAAATTTAAGTTATAAAAGGATCCTATCCAAGAATATGGTGGAAATAGGGGAAGCCTTTGAGGTAACTACCATAATCGAGAATAAAAAGCCCCTTCCCGTAACTTACTTGAAGATAACGGAAAGTTTTCCCTTAGGGCTAAACTATTCAGAAGGCTTAGATGAGTTGGAAGGGGATGAATACTTTAAGTTTACAACCACCATGTTCGTCATGCCCTTTCAAAGGGTGAAGCGGACTTATTCTTTTAATAGTAATAAAAGGGGATATTTTACCTTTAGGAATGTGGAATTAACAGTAGGGGATTTTATCGGACTAAAAAACCTATCCACAACAGAAGATTTCTTACAGGAATTAGTAGTTTTACCAAAGCCCTTGGATTTAGATGAAAATCTAATAGCCTATGGAGATTACTATGGCCCAATATCAGTTAAAAGATGGGTAATAGATGACCCCCTAATGAATGTGGGTATAAGGGAGTATACGGGGAATGAGCCAGAAAAACATATACACTGGCCTTCATCTTTACGCTATGGTAATTTAATGGTAAAGGAGTTTGACTTTACCACCGAATACTCGGTTACTATCCTATTGAATGTGGAGTGTGCAAAACCTTTTTGGCTAGGCATAGAAAAGGATGAAATTGAAAGCTGCATCTCCCTTTGTCGTGGTATTGTAGAAGAGTTGGAGGATAACAACATTCCCTATAGTTTCATCAACAATTCCTATGGGGGGAGTGGAAACAAGCCTTTCAATAATTATGAAAGCGTGCTAAGTTCCCTAGGGAAGGTATCCTATGGAACGGCCATTAGATTTGAAGTATTGCTTGATAATATGGTAAACAAAAGGGTCAGCTATTCTACCTTTGTCATCGTGACGCCTAGGATATTTGATGAATATATAGAGCCATTGGAAAGATTGAGGAAGATAAATAATAAGATTATCCTCATTTCATTAGAGGGAGATAGGTTGGATAAATTAAGCCCCTCCATTATTAAATACGTTAGGAGAGTAGTATGAATAGTATAATTTTGATTCAATTAATAAGCCTATTATCCTTCATATTCCCATTATTAATAATACTGCTTCCCTGGATATCCATAGATAACTTTTTCGTCTTATTCTTCTGGTTTCTATTGATATCCTATCTAGAGCTTATTTTTAAGAAGAAGGGTAAGAAATATTTTTATTTGAACTTTCTATTGCTCCTTCCAGCCATTAAATATCCATCCATTGGGAATGTAGTATTTTTGTCTATTGCAGCCTATTATACATACTATTATATATTCCAATACTCATCTGGGATGAGGATGGGCTTTTTTAGAAAGGATTTTCAAAATAAACTAAAGATTATCTTAGTAGCTCTTATAATTTCACAAATTACAGGCAAGCTTACAAGCAGCGGAAAGGACATTATACCCTTTATATTGATCTATTTTATCTCCACCATTATACTCTTAAGAAATATTCGGCATCTAGAACACAGCCCGGATGTAGACAGGATGAAGAGGAGTAACGCTATATTTGCCATCTCCATATCCATTCTTTACCTGCTACTGGGTATGGAAAGCTTGAAAGCCTTTATATATAGATGGATTAAGGCCATATACATTTGGATTACAGACCAAATATTTAAAATCCTCTACTGGCCCATAGTATATATGTCCTATTATGTTGAAAAACTTATAAGATATATTATGTCTTTAATGGCTAATAATCAACTTGCATCAAGCCCAGAAGGGATAAATGGGGAATTGGATTTTGCCGAATGGGTACAGAATGAGCCCACCTTCCCCCTATGGTTGAGTAGGCTTTTGACCATAGCTGTAATAATAGCCTTGGGCTTATTTTTAGCATATATAAGCTATTATCTCTTTAAAAAGAAGGTAGTTAATAAGAGGAAAGAGGGGCTATCCTACAGAGAGGAAAGGGAGTTTATCGGCATAAGGGAAGATAAAAAGAGGAAAGAAAGAATCCTCTTTAAACCAAAAGGCATAAGGGAGCAGATTAGATACTATTACAGAAAGCTTTTAATAAAAATGGAAAAAAGAGGAGTGAACATAACTAGCTCCGATACCAGTTTTGAAATTAACCTAAAGGCAGAAAAAAATATGGATGGAAAAGCTTTAGATGACCTAAGAAGGATTTATATTGAAGCCAGATATAAAGAAGGGGAAATAGATGAGTCTAAGGTAAAAAAGATGAAAAAACTATATAAAAGGCTTAATAGGAATTAATGGGCCCATTAGGGCCTTTTTAATTTAAGAGATTATGGTAAACTATGAAAAAAGGAGAAAATGGAAGGAAAGGCCATATAAATTAAAAAAACAACTGGTTAACATAATATATTGGAATTGAATATTATGGAAGTAGCTGTTATATTATTAGATGAAGGTCAAAGTAAGTCAAAGTTAAATATTGTGGAGGTGAATTTGATGTTTGGAATTACACCTTTTAGAAGGAGACCCCATAGACTAGCCAGAAGGAGCCTAGACCTTGATGTATTCTTTGATAATATATGGAATGAATTTGAGACCATGACACTACCCTATTCCCCAATAAAAGTGGATATAAGAGACGAGGGTATGGAATATATATTAGAGGCTGAAATACCAGGAGCTGAAAAGGACGATATAATTCTTGAAGCAAAGGATGATATTTTAACCATTGCCGTTGAAAGGAAGGAAGAAGTAAGGGAAGAAAGAGAAAACTATATAAGAAGGGAAAGGAGAAGCGGCTCCTATAGTAGAAGCTTCTATCTAGACGATGTAGAACAGGATAAAATAAGGGCCAGTTTTGAAAATGGAATCCTTAAGGTAGTCCTTCCTAAGAAAACTGTAGATTCTTCTGGCCAGTATAGAATACCCATAGAGTAAAATAGGCAGTTAGCTGCCTATTTTTTTGTTTTCATACGGAAGGTGAATCTAGGAAAAATCTATTTTGCATTATGGTATTCACATATAAGTTTATCCAACAATTGGCTTAAGTACAAAATTTCATTATCCATTAAATTTGAACCCTTTTGTTCAATTAAATCATGGAGTTTTTCCCTTACCCGTTCTATTTCAGCTTTTAGCTTATTTAATTCAACCGTTTTGATATAAGTTGCACCTCTTTCAGCAGTGTATTTAGATTCACCTTCCCACCTTATTATAATTGTACTACAAAACAAAATGGAAGTAAAAAGGCAATCCTTTATTGGTTTAAAGTGATAATAAACAAAATTAAGGAACAAATTTAAATTAATGAGAAAACTTTGAATTTTAATAATAAAATTTAATTTCTCTATAAAGTCAACTAATATTTTGTTATAATATAGGGGAGAGCTTAAAGCAAGGAGGGTGGAGAATATGAAAAAGCTTTTAACGGGCAATGAAGCTATTGCAAGAGGTGCCTATGAGGCAGGTTGCTTGATAGCTAGTGCTTATCCCGGAACCCCTAGTACCGAAATATTGGAGAACATTTCCCAGTATGAGGAAATACACTCTCAATGGTCTACAAACGAGAAGGTTGCCCTGGAAGTAGGTTGTGGAGCTTCCATTGCTGGGGCAAGGGCCTTAGTAGCCATGAAGCATGTAGGCCTGAATGTAGCAGCAGATCCTCTATTCACAATAGCATACGAAGGGGTAAATGGGGGATTGGTAATAATTACTGCAGATGAACCGGGAATGCATAGTTCTCAAAACGAACAGGATAATAGATTATATGCTCCCCATGCCAAGGTTGCCATGGTGGAACCTGCCGACAGTCAAGAATGTAAGGATTTCATAAAGGAAGCCTTTGAAATCAGTGAAAAATTTGATACTCCAGTATTATTTAGGGTAACCACCAGGGTTTGCCACAGTAAAGGATTGGTAGAGTTAGGAGAAAGGGAAGAAATAGGGGTTAAGGAATATGTAAAGGATATTAGAAAGTATATCATGGTTCCTGCCAATGCCAAGGTTAGACATGTGGAAATGGAAGAAGAAAGGCTTCCAAAGCTTAGGGAATACTCCAACAATACTCCTTTAAATAGGATAGAATACAAGGACAAGAGAATTGGAATTATTACTAGTGGTATATCTTATTATCATGCTAAGGAAGTATTCAAGGATAAGGCCTCCTATTTAAAGATTGGTTTTAGCTACCCACTGCCAGATCAACTTATTAGGGAATTTGCTAATGAAGTAGAAAAACTTTACATAATAGAAGAAAATGAACCCTATATAGAAACCTTCGTAAAAGCAATGGGTATTGACTGTATTGGAAAGGAGATACTCCCCATCTGTGGAGAGTTAAGTCCAGAGATTATAAGAAAGGCCATATTAGGAGAAGAAAAGAAGGAAAGTTATTCTTTAGATATGGAAATACCAGCAAGGCCTCCGACCCTGTGTGCTGGCTGTCCTCATAGGGGTATATTCTATGAAGTTGGCAAGTATAAGGATAAAATTATTGCCACTTCCGACATAGGCTGTTATACTCTGGGAATGGCTCCGCCCCTTGGAGTTGGAGATACGGTAATATGTATGGGAGCGGGAATATCTGCAGGTATTGGATTCGACAGGGCAAATAGGAAGGCCAATCGGGATAAGAAGGTCTTTGGATTTATAGGAGATTCTACTTTCTTCCATTCTGGAATCACTGGCCTAATCGATGGAATATATAATGGCTCTAATATGGTTACGGTTATATTGGACAACAGGACCACTGGTATGACGGGGCACCAGGAAAACCCTGGTACTGGTAAAAGGGTAACCGGCGAAGAAGCTCCCGTAATAGACATAGAAGGAATAGTCAAGGCTATAGGAATTAAGGAAGAGAATATAAGAGTTATAGATCCATATAAACTAGATGAAACCAAAGAGGCGGTAAAGGATGCCTATGAAGCAGAGGAGCCTTTTGTAATAATTGCAAAACAGCCTTGTGCCCTACTTAAGGAAGTACAAAGGGCAAGAAGGGGCCTTTATTGTGAAGTGGATCAAGAAAAGTGTAGAAAGTGTAAAGTATGCTTAAGGATTGGTTGTCCTGCCATATCCTTTGAAGATGATGTAATCAGCATAGATAGGGCTCAGTGTAACGGTTGTACTATATGCCTACAGCTTTGTCCATTCGATTCTATAGAATTAATTGGGGAAAGTAGGTGATTTAGGTGGCTAATAGTTTACTTTTAGTAGGTGTAGGGGGACAGGGTACAATCCTTGTTTCAAGAATACTTTCTGAAGGCTTAGTAGAAGCTGGATACGATGTTAAAATGTCTGAAATCCATGGAATGAGCCAGAGGGGAGGAAGTGTAACCACCCAAATTAAATTTGGAGAAAAGGTGTATTCCCCTTCTATAGGTGAAGGTGAAGCAGATTTATTGGTAGCCTTCGAGAAATTAGAAGCCGCAAGATATATATCCCATCTAAAAAAGGGTGGTACATTGATAGTAAATGATGAGGAAATATATCCTCTATCCGTATTAACGGGAAATGCTGACTATCCTGATAAAGTATTGGATGAACTAGTAGAGCAAGTAGACAATGTAAAAGTAGTAGAAGCTAGTAGGGTTGCTGAAGAACTAGGAGAGCCAAGATGCCAAAACATAGTGATATTAGGTTCTATGGTGAAGGTATTGGGACTTGAAAACATAGATTGGATAGAATTGATAAAGAAAAATCTGCCCGAAAGGGTTCATGAAGTCAATATAAAGGCTTTTGAAAGGGGATTAAGCCAATAGAAAAAAGAGAAGGGTTTTAATAGCCCTTCTCTTTTTATCTATTTCACCAATTATTCATATTCTTTTAATAATCTGTCCTTAATCTCCCATAAGGGTTTGGATAGGTCTACAAAGTATTCATGGGGATTTTCAAACCTAAGTACTTCATCCCATAGGGTGTTGATCTGTTCTTTACAGTACTCCCTAATTTCATCTATTGGTGGGCTTTGATATACTTGCTTGCCCTTATCGAATAGCTGGACTAAAAGTTTTCTGGCACGGAAGTTGGTAAGGGTTTTCCTCTTCCAGGTATAAATTGGATGGAATATCTCATAGGGCTTGCTTTCATCAATCTCTTCATCATGTAAGGTTACTACATCGGCAATGGCTTTTCCTGAATCCTTATCATACAGCCTGTAGACTTGTTTGAATCCGGGGGTAGTAATTTTACCAACATTTTCACTTACCTTGATCTTAGGAATTATCTCTCCATTCTCTTCTATGGCCGTAAGCTTATAGACTCCACCGAAAACGGGTTCCGATTTAGCAGTAATAAGCCTTTCCCCTACTCCGAAGGAATCAATCTTTGCCCCTTGATTTAACAGGTCCTTTATTACGTATTCGTCTAATCCGCTAGATGCAATTATTGGACAGTCTTCGTAGCCTGCTTCATCCAACATCTTACGGGCTTCCTTAGAAAGGTATGCAATATCCCCGCTATCGATTCTTATTCCCTTTGGTCTAAATCCCCTTGGCACTATTTCCTCATCAAAGGTTTTAATGGCGTTAGGAATTCCAGATTTTAAAACATTGTAAGTATCCACTAAAAGAACGCAATTATCTGGATAGATTCTAGCGTAAGCCTTAAAGGCATCTAATTCTGTAGGAAACATTTGAATCCAGCTGTGGGCCATGGTACCTAAAGCTGGGATGCTAAAATCCCTATCTACTATAGTACAGGCAGTGCCTACCGTTCCTCCAATATAGGCAGCTCTAGCTCCTAGTATTGCACCTTCGTAGCCTTGAGCCCTTCTTGAGCCGAATTCCATTACAGGCCTACCTTCTGCAGCTCTAACTATCCTATTGGCTTTAGTTGCAATTAGGCTTTGGTGGTTTACAGTTAATAATATCATGGTTTCAATTATCTGAGCCTGTATAATAGGACCTCTTACTATTACTATGGGCTCTGATGGGAAAATTGGGGTACCTTCAGGAACGGCCCATACATCGCATTCAAATTTAAAATTCCTTAGATAATCCAAAAACTCCTCGCTGAACATATTTTTGGATCTAAAGTATTCTATGTCTTCTTCGGAAAATTTTAAGTTTTTCAGATACTCTATAAGTTGTTCTACTCCAGCCATTATGGCAAATCCACCGTCGTCGGGGATGGCTCTAAAAAACATATCGAAATAAGCGATTTGGTCTTTTAGACCACATTCGAAATAGCCATTTGCCATGGTGAATTCATAAAAATCCGCTAACATGGTTAAATTTTTCTTATCTTTCCAATCAATATTGGTCATTAGTATATCTCCTTTTCAATTTTTGTAAAATATCTTTACAATAATTATATTCCCAATAAACTTATATTTCAACATCCTATCCTTTTCAGCTAGGCCTATTAGGGCTTTCCATCTATATTTTTTAAGAAGGGTTATCCTCCCTGCTCTTTAATAAGGCAGATATTCTATTATAAACTGCCTTTAAATCGGCAATGGTATTATCCAACAGCCCCGATTTTAATATGGTTACTATTAACATAATGGTTATTGGACCTAAAATAGCCCCCCAAGCCCCTGAAAACTTAAGGCCTATATAGATGCCCAACAAGCTTAAAAGAGGATGTAAGCCAGTTTGGCTGCCCATAACTTTGGGTTCTATTATCCTGCGTATTAAGAAGAAGATGATGGCAAGAAGCACTAAAAATATCCCCTTATTTATATCTCCAGCAATAAACTCTATTATACCCCAGGGGATGAGTATGGCAATTGTACCTATTAAGGGCAGTAGGTCTATTAGTCCTAGAATTAAGGCTATGAGAAAGGCATATTCCTGGCCATATATGGTTAAGGATATAAACATGAATACAAAGGCAAATAGAGCAAGAATCAGCTGGGATTTAAAATAGCCACCTAAAGCTACTAGTATGGAGTTTTTTAACATGTGGTATGTGTTCTTAACCTCTTTACTAACATGCTTTTCTATAAATCTGCTGATGCGGGCATAGTCGGCAGTAATAAAGAACAAGGCCAATAAGAAGGTCAATAAGTTCAACACAAAGCTTCCCGTTCTGCTTATTACTGCTGCAGTGGTGGTTACGGTGGAGCTGAGGAAGTTTTTGCTTATATTTTGCAGAAACTCATATATATCTTCTTTGACATCTATTAAAATTTCTATAAGCTGAGCTGGTAATAAATTAGTAAGCCACTCGAAGCTTTTCAGAAAGCTATCAAACTTTTCTACAATGCTAGGCCAATTCTCTATAATACTCGATGTAAACCCTATGGCTTCTTTTATAACGGTACTTATTAAGGAGTACATGACTAAGGCCAATATTAAAACGATTAATAAGTTTAATAGCAGAGTAGAGGTTCTTATGGGTATTATGAATCTCTTATTTATCCTACCAATTATATTGTTTATCTTACTTACTATTGAGTTTGCAATTGAAGCTACTATTAAGGCCATTATAAAGGGGCTGAACATTCTAAAGCTTTTAGGAAAGATATAGATGATAAAAAATAGGAAAAAGATTGCCAGTATAAATCGGACTAATAATCTTTTATATAGATTTTTGATAGAATCAGACTTATGTACCTGCATAACCCTTCCTTTCTTTAATTTTTTTGCATATCCTAACTATAGTTTAACATTTATTCAGCCATAATTGAAGGATACATGTAATAAAATTAATTATTTTGGCAAGTTTTGTTGAGGCAAATCTCTCGTAAGTCCAGCCTTTTCTTTATAAAAAAGCCCCTCCTAAATCATTTCCCACCATATTGTGGCACTCCATTATCTTAATTTATTGAATGGGAGGTGGCCTTCTTCCCAAATATGTGATGACTGCCACTATTGCATAAATTTAAATGACAATCAAAAAATAATTAAATAGAATAAAAATCAAAAAAGGTGTTTACAGAAAAGGGGAAATAGTATATACTGTAAACAAGACACCCCCCTGGGGGAGGGGACAGAAAGGAGGAAATCTTATGGCTAATAAAAAAGTTGCTATAGATGTGGTAGGCATGACCTGTGCTGCTTGTTCAGCCAGGGTGGAAAAGGCCATAAAGAAGATGGAAGGGGTAGTAGATTCTTCTGTAAACCTATTAGCCCAAAAAGCTACCATCGAATATGATGAAGATAAGGTAAATATAGATTCTTTAGTCAAGACCATAGAAAAAACAGGCTATGAGGTTCCAGTAGAAAAAACCACTCTATTAGTGGAGGGCATGACCTGTGCTGCCTGTTCAGCTAGGGTAGAAAAGGTATTAAATAGATTGGATGGCGTTATAAAGGCCAATGTAAACCTATCTACCAATAAGGCTATAGTAGAACATCCTTCTGGAGCCATAGAAGAGGAAACTTTAGTTAAGGCAGTTGAAAAAGCTGGCTATAAGGCAGAAGTGGAAAAGGAAGTAGACAGAGATCGGGAAAAGGAATTGAGGGAGAAGGAGATAAAATCCCTAAAAAGATCCTTCATAATATCCGCTATATTAAGCCTTCCTCTCTTTTCAGCTATGTTCTTCCACATGGCAGGGAAGGAAAATATACTGACCAATGGATATTTCCAATTGATATTGGCAACCCCTGTCCAATTCATAATAGGCTATAGATTCTATAAAGGGGCCTTCAACTCCCTAAGGGGTGGAGGAGCCAATATGGATGTGTTGGTATCCATGGGAACTTCAGCAGCCTACTTTTATAGTTTATACAACCTTGTAAAAGGAATTAATGAATACTACTTTGAAGCTTCAGCAGTAATCATTACCCTAATACTACTTGGAAAGACCTTTGAAGCAGTAGCCAAAGGGAAAACCTCTGAAGCTATTAAGAAGCTGATGGGCCTTCAACCTAAAACTGCTCGAGTTATCAAGGATGGAGTGGAGATAGATATTCCAATAGAAGAAGTAAATATTGGGGATATAATAGTAGTAAGGCCCGGAGAAAGAATTCCTGTAGATGGAATTATAGTAGAGGGTCATTCTTCCATAGATGAATCCATGATAACTGGAGAAAGCATCCCGGTAGATAAGAGGGAAGGGGATAAGGTAATAGGGGCAACTATAAACAAATTTGGTTCCTTTAAATTTGAAGCAAGAAAGATTGGAAAGGATACGGTATTAGCTCAAATAATTAAGTTAGTAGAAGATGCTCAAGGTTCCAAGGCTCCAGTTCAAAGGCTGGCAGATAAAATTTCAGGCATATTTGTACCAGTTGTAGTCCTAATTGCCATAGTAACCTTTATAGGATTCTATTTAGTCAAAGGGGACTTTACTACAGGCCTTATAAACGCTGTGGCAGTTTTAGTGATAGCTTGTCCTTGTGCCCTAGGTCTAGCTACACCTACAGCCATAATGGTTGGCACCGGCAAGGGGGCAGAAAAGGGAATACTTATTAAGTCGGGAGAACACTTAGAAAGAACTCATAATATGGAGGCCATTGTCCTAGATAAGACTGGCACCATCACCAAAGGGGAACCAGAGGTTACAGACATTATTACCCTTGATTCCATGGAGGAAGATCAGCTGCTAAGGATTGCAGCAACAGTTGAGAAGGTTTCAGAACATCCATTGGGCCAGGCCATCGTCAGAAAGGGAGAAGAAAGATTACTGATGATAACGGAGCCAGATACATTTATGGCCATACCAGGAAAGGGTCTAAAGGCCAGCTTAGAAGGAAAGGAAATATATATAGGTAACAGAAAGCTTATGCAGGAGGCAAACATCCAAATTGCTGAAATTGAAGAGGACCTAAGTAGATTAGAGGAAGAAGGAAAAACCGCCATGATGGTGGGTATAGATGGCAAGATTTCAGGCATAATAGCCGTAGCAGATAGCATAAAGGATAATTCTAAAGAAGCCATAGAAGAGCTAAAGAATATGGGCTTGGATGTATATATGCTAACTGGAGATAATGAAAGGACTGCTAAGGCCATTGCCAAGAGTGTAGGCATAGAAAATGTACTAGCAGATGTATTGCCAGAAAACAAGGCCCAGGTGGTAGAGGAAATAAAAGCTCAAGGAAAGTATGTAGGAATGGTTGGAGATGGTATCAACGACGCGCCAGCATTAGCTACAGCCGATGTAGGCTTTGCGATAGGAACGGGAACGGATGTAGCCATGGAAGCGGCAGATATAACCCTGATGAGGGGAGACTTAATGGGAATCGTTACAGCCATAAGGCTTAGCCACAGAACCATGAAGACCATTAAACAAAACCTATTTTGGGCCTTCTTCTATAACTCCATCGGTATTCCCTTTGCAGCCTTAGGATTCTTAAATCCCATGATAGCCGGAGCAGCTATGGCCTTTAGCTCAGTATCTGTAGTAACCAATTCATTAAGATTAAGAAATTTTAAATAAAGGAGAGGGGATGAAAATATGAAAAAGACCATGTTAGTAGAAGGTATGTCATGCAACCACTGTGTGATGGCAGTTACCAATGCCTTAAAGGAATTAGAAGGGGTAAGGCATGTTCAGGTGGATCTGGAGAGTAAAAAAGTAGAGGTTTCCGGAGAAAGCCTAATAGATGAAAGCTTAAAGGAGGCAGTAGAAGAGGCAGGTTATGATGTAGTGGAAATCCAATAATAGTAGGTGAGCTTATGAACGAAGGCAAGAAGAAAGCAGCAATGAAACTTAAAACAGTCAGGGGACAAATAGATGGAATAATCAAGATGATAGAAGAGGACAGATACTGTGTAGATGTTTCTACCCAGATATTATCTGCCATAGCCCTGTTAAAAAAGGCCAATATAGACGTCTTAGATGCCCATATTAAATCCTGTGTAAAGGATGCTATATTACAGGGCGAAGAGGAAGGCCAGGAAAAGATAGATGAGATAATCACCATAATAGATAAATATATAAAGTAGATAGAGGCCAAGAAAAACTAGTTCTGAGTTTTTCTTGGCTTTTGTTTGAATTGGATTTTGGGTACATATAATAAAAAGGTGGAGCTTAAATGTAAAAATATATGGTAACATATAATATGGAATTAAGGGATGTTTCTAGATGAAAATGAGGAGGAATTAATGGTGAGGATATTGATTAAAAACGCTAATATAATAACCCCTTATGAGATAAAAAGGGATAGTAGGCTTGTTATAGAGGGTGGAAAAATTGCCGATATATATGAAGGTTTATGCGAAGAGGATGGATTTGATCAGCTAATAGATGCTAAAGGAAATTATTTATCCCCTGGCTTTATAGACCTTCACAACCACGGCAATTTTGGCCATGATTTCATGGAAGCTAGCCATGAAGCCTTTGATATTATGGCAGATTTCCATATTAAAAATGGGGTAACTTCCTTTTTAGCCACCACCATAACCCAGGAGCCTGCTGCCATTAGAAGGGCTTTAAAAAGCATTGGGAAATATATTGAAGCTGGATGTAATGATTCTAGTATAAGGGCCCAAATGTTAGGAGTATACTTAGAAGGCCCATATTTTTCAGTGGAGAAAAAAGGAGCCCAACCAGAAGAACATATTAAAAGTCCAGACATAGAAGAGCTAAAGGAGTTTATAGAGCTTTCCAAAAACAATATTAAAATAGTGGCCTTAGCCCCAGAAATTGATGGAGCCAAGGAGGCTATAAAGTTCCTAAAGAAAGAGGGAATAACCATTTCGGCAGCCCACACCAATGCTAGCTATAAGGAAGCTAAATTAGGGATAGATATGGGGATAAGCCAGATAACCCACCTCTATAATGGGATGAGAGCCTTTAACCATAGGGAGCCGGGAATAATAGGAGCTGCCTTAACGGACGAAAGGGTAGCCTGCGAAATTATATGTGATGGCATTCACCTTCATGTAGCTGCTATGGATATGGCGGTAAAGATGAAGGGGAAGGATGGCATAATACTAGTATCGGATGCCATGATGGCTGCAGGGCTAGAAGATGGAAAATACGAACTAGGAGGCCAGGATGTATACGTAAAGGACGGAGTAGCAAGGTTAGAAGATGGAACCCTGGGAGGTTCAACCCTTACCCTAAAGAAGGCTGTATACAATATGGTCAATCTAGTTGGAGTTCCCATAGAAGATGCAGTTAGAATGGCAAGCTTAAATGCTGCTAAGGCTATTGGAATGGATGGTATAAAGGGAAGCATTGAAATAGGAAAGGATGCAGATTTAATCATATTCGATGAGGATATAAATATCATAATGGCTATGGTTAAGGGAAAGCTTAGGGATTTTTAAACTTAAAAGGGCTCTACTTCTTTTCAATATAGGGTAGAATCAACTTGATTAAGTCCTTAATTAAGGTTAATTCCCTATTTGAACAGCGAATTAATATGTAAAGGAGCTCCTGTAAGTCCTCGTTAGGCTGGGAACCATAACTATTATCCATAGCCTCTAATACGGAAATACCCTCTTGGGCTGTCAATTTATCGTCAGCAAAATTATTACCATAAAGAAGATAGTCTACGGATAGGTGAAGGGCAGCGGCGATTTTGGCCAAAGTGTCTAGGCTCATCTTCCTTTCTCCTCTTTCAATTTGACCTATGTAGAAGGATGATAGCCCTACTATTTCTGCAAATTTTTCCCTGCTCAAATTTAATCTTTCCCTTTCCATCCTTATCCTTAATCCTATTTTTTTAAGGTCTAATATATTTTTATCCATTGTGTCACTCTCCTATTTTAACTTTAATATTAAACCCTAAACAATTAAATATGCAGAAGGCATAAAAAAATATTGCCAAGAAGCCAAAGATATACTATCCTATTAAATAAGATAAACTTTTATCAATTCAAAAGGGGGAATTCTATTTGATTTTCAGAATTAACCGATTGAGAAATCAAATTTCTGAACAATTGAATAGAGAAAAGACGGATTGGGCTTTAGTAGAAAAGCTCAATAGGGAATTGGAGTTTTTAATGGCAGAACTCTTACATAAAACCATGGATAATAAACAGCAGGATAAATGATCAAAATAGGCTCATCTCTAAAGGCTGACCTATTAAAATATTGATTTTTTACAATAAAATGGTTATAATAATAAAGGTCAATGAAAGTCAAAAACCCTTTAGAGGTGAGCAAGATGGAATATAAGGATTATTATAAGATTTTAGGAGTAGATAAAAACGCCAGTCAAGAGGATATAAAGAAGGCCTATAGAAGACTTGCAAAGAAATACCACCCTGATTTAAATCCCAACGATAAGGAGGCCCAGGAAAAGTTCAAGGATATTAACGAGGCCTATGAAGTATTAGGCGATGAAGATAAGAGAAAGAAATACGATGCCTTTGGCAGCAGCTATAACTTTAGACATGGCCAGAATTTTGACCCTTCCCAATTTGGATTTGGAGGTTTTAGGGATGGAAAGTTTACCTTTACTGGAGGCGGTAAAGGCTTTAGCGACTTCTTCAATATGTTCTTTGGAGGTCGTGATTTTGGAAGGGACATATTCAATACCAGGGCTGCAAGACAAAGCTATGAAGCCCAATTAAATATAACCATAGAAGAAGGATATAAGGGGGTAACCAAACCCTTATTCCTTAGAATTGGAAATAAAACTAAATCCCTGTCGATAAAGGTGCCAAAAGGAATATTGCCCGGGAAAAAAATAAAGATTCAAGGGGAAAAAGCAGGAATAGAGGGTGATATACTGATAAAGGTGAATTTCATCGAAAATGAAAGGCTAAAACTTAAGGGCTTAGACCTATATAAGAAAATAGACCTATACCCTTGGGATGCAGCTTTAGGTACGGAAATAATAGTTGAAGGTATAGAGGATAGATTCAAAATAAGGGTGCCAGAAAATATGGAAGCTGGCAAAAAAATTAGAATACCCAAAAAAGGATATAGGGATTCTAAAGGAAATGTAGGGGATTTATATGTGGAAATAAACTTAAAGAATCCTCCTAAATTAAGCCAAAAACAAAAGAGCTTATACGAGGAATTGCGAAGGCTACAAAATAACAGCTAAAGCTTTCCGGACCTTACTATTGAAATCAAGAGCAATAATCCTGCTAATCCTGCTCCCAGATAGCCTACAATTCCTATGGAAGAGATTCCATGTATTTTGAGTCCTACATTTGCATTTATTACTAAAGAAGAGCTTACTAAAAGGCCTGTAATCATTATTCCAAATATAAGCCTATTTACCATCCTGTTCAATTCGTTGATATTTTCTTCTATATCCTTCAATTCAAAGGTCAACTTCAACCTTCCTTCTAATCCAGCATTTATGAAGTCTACTAGCTTGGAGGATAGTTGGAGGGTTGATTTTAATGAAGAATACAGGAAGGTCATTATTTCCACAAAGTCTAGATTGTCGATTTTTTCCTTAATTATTCGATCCTTAAAATAGGGTAGGGCCCCCTCCATTAGGGTCAGATTATCATCCATTTTTGCTATAACCGCTTGCAGAGTCATTACTGCCTTGGCTAGTAAAACTATATTATGGGGCATGGCTATATTGTTCTTTTTACAAAGTGTTAATATTTCATATAAAATTTGAGACAGGTCATAATCATGAATGGCCATATCTATATAGCTATTATAAAGAGTATTTATATCTCTGTATAAGTCGTCTAGGTCTATAGGGCCTTTTTTTATTCCAATCTTTAAGATGGATTTTGCCATAAGGTGGACATCCTTAGTTGCAACCCCTTCTAAAAATTCGTTTAATTTTTTCCTTAAACTTAGATCAAGGTTTCCCATCAATCCAAAATCCACATAGCTTATGGCACCATTGCTTATGAGTATATTTCCAGGATGAGGATCGGCGTGGAAGAATCCATCTTCAAAGACCTGCTTAAAATAGTTATAGATTATCTTACTGGCTATATCCTCCAAATCGTAACCCATCCTTTTTAAACCTTCTATATCATGGATTTTTGTACCAGATATATAATCCATAACCAGTAGCTTGGAAGTGCAATATTCCCTATATACCTTTGGAACTCGGATAAACTTTACATTCTTATTGTTTTCTGCAAACCTTATTATATTATCCATCTCCTGGAAAAAATCTAATTCCTTTTCCGCTGCCTTACTCAATTCATCTATTACCTTTTTTATATCCACTATTTCCTTAGTAGTAAAATGGATAAAGGGGGACAATTTCTTTAAGAGCTGGATATCATATAACATTTTTTCCTTGACAAAGGGCCTTTGTACCTTTACCACAACCCTTTCTCCACTTTTAAGCTTAGCCAAATATACCTCCGATAAGGATGCAGAAGCAATGGGCTTTTCATGAAAGTCCAAAAAGATTTCATCTATATTAGCCCTTAATTCCTCTTCGATTATTTCCCTCATTATGGAGAAATTTTCAGGGCTAACATCATCCTGCAATTTTTGGAACTCCTCTATATATTCCATAGGCAATATATCAGGCCTGGTAGAAAGAATTTGACCAATCTTAATAAAGGAAGGTCCTAGTTCTTCCAAGGCCAACCTTAAGGCCTTAGGATCCCTTATTTCATTTTTTAAGCCATACTTTAAGGCTACAGAGGCTATCTCCTTCAATCTATTTTTAGTATAGTTATTATCCATATTAAGAAACCATCTTGTCTTTCCAAGATGGCCTTATCCCTCCATATTAATATTTTTTCTAACTCATCGATTCTCCTACTTAAGCTATTTATATAATCCTTTATATGGGACAAATCCTTAATGGTTTCATCTTTAAAGTTATCATCCTTAACTACCCTTTTAAGTTCTTGGTTTAACTGTTTCCCCTGTTCTATAGTTATTTTACCCTTTTCCACCAAATCCTTAACAAGTTCACTGCCTTTTCATATGTTAAGACTAAGCTGCCTATTCCAGCAAAGAATACCTTTTTAAATAGATCTTTTACCCTATTCCCTCCTCCTATTAAGTGAGAATGTCTAATAATAATCCCCTAATATCTTCTAATCTCTTTAAAATCCTTAACCTGTTTTCTTCAATATTTAAGAAGTCCCTGGTCAATTCATCCAATTCATTATCTACCTTTTTCACTAAGGAGTATATCCTATGTCGGCCTCGCCTATCCAGGGAATTTTCCTGATAGAAGATATGGGAATTGTTAACGGTTACATCTAAAAACTCCCTTACCAACTTTTTATACTCCATTAGGTCTTCGATAAATAGCTTATCCCTTAGCTTATCCGACTGCAGCTCTATTTTATCGTATAAGACCTTCAATTGTTCACGAATTTGTTCCTGCTCTATTTCCATCAGTTTTTTCTTAAAGGTTTCATTTACCTGCTTTCTTTTACTTCCCTTTATATTTTCAACAGGCTGTAAATTATCAAGCCCAACTTTTTCTATCCTTACCATAAAGTCACTCTCCCTTATATTCTATTATATAATATCGGCAAAAAATATGCATATTATAAAGAATTTTTATATTTTTATTTATTTAAAGTTAGATGAAAATTAGTCGATATACTAGATGAGACATTTGTTAAAGGATGATGGTATGGAAGCTATTAAATTGAATCCAAAGAAAAATGTAATAGATGCCTATGGATTAGGGCCTACCCTATTTTACGATGTAGAAGGCATCCTAGTGGGGAAAAATGGTAGAGATATTAAAGTTGAAAAGACCATAGACGATAAAAAGATAACCTATTCCATAAGGGTAAGGGATGAGGTCAAACAGCTACTGGGGGAAAAGGTACTAATCCAAAAGGAGAATATATTGTCCATGAAGGTGGAGGAAAAGGAGGAAGAAAAGGTAAACTCCATAGACCCTAAGGAAGTATTGGACAGCATTGGGATTGAGGATTCAGAGGAAAACATCAAGGCCATAGAGTACTTGCTAAAGAATAACATCCCAATAACCAAGGATAATATAGATACCTTCTTCATGTCTAAAAAATATTTAGAGGATATAATCGAAAATATAGATTTTGAATCCTGCATTAAGCTGATGGACAAGGGCATAGATTTTGGGGAGGATTCCCTTCAAAAAATTGCAGATGCTCTAATGGAGGTAAAAGGGGAGGAAAGGGGCTTTTCCTTTAAAGAATTAATAGGCTTGGAGAGAAGGCTAAGCTATAAGGAAGCAGAAGCCATAGCCAAGGAAATCTACGGTAGAAAGATGGGGAAGGATGTCTATGACAGCATAATAGCTTTACATAAAGAAAATATCCCCATTACCAAGGAAAATATAGAAAGGCTAATGGAGGTAGTAGACAAGCTACACGACTTAAAGGATTATGAAGATGAAACCCTAATTAGGTTTTTTAAAGAAGACCTACCCTTTAACATAGATAGCCTATACAGGTATAAGCACTCCTATAATACAAGGGCTTTAGAAAGGAATATCTTATCCCCTCTATATGAACAGTTTGCCCTAGACAAGGAAGACCCCTTGAAATATATAATGAGCCTTTTAAAGGATTTAAATCTAGAAGCCAAAGGGGAAAACATACAGCTAGTTAGGGAGTTCCTATTTAATGGAGTAGAGGTAACAAGGGAAAAGATCGAAAGGTTCTTGGATATGAAATCCAAGCTAAAGGAATTAATAGATATAACTGATCATGAAAAAATAGCTATCCTAGTGGAAGAGGGAGTAGATATTCTAAAAGAGGATATAGACCTATTGATAGAAAAACTAAGGAATATAGAAGGGGATAAAGGGGTTATTTCTACAGAAAAAGCTTCGGACTTGTTAGAAAAGATCAAGACCCTAAAGACCATTACCGATAAGGAATTGCTCCAGCTGATTAAAAGAGGGGAAGATTTTAAGATAGAAAACTTAGAAGAAATCCTCTCTACCCAATCAACAATAGAAGAGCCAGAAAGCAAAGTAATAGAAAAGGTTAAGACCATTTCCAATATATTTAATAGCCTAAAGGATCTAAGCTCAAATACCATAGCTTTAACCTATAGAAGGTTTAGCACCATAAGCCTTAATAACCTTTACCAATCCCATTTAGAATTAGATGGGGAAAAGCATATGGTAGAACCCATTGCTAAGGCGGAAGAAAACCTGATAAGGGAAAGTTATTTAAACATTAAGACAAATACCAGCTTAAACCTAATTAAACAGAGTATCACAGAGGGAGTAGCCCTAGAACATATGCCTTTGGAGGAGTTAAATCAATATGTAGACAAAAAGGTAAATAGGTATAGGGAAATCCAAAGGCTAATAAATGAAATAAGGTATTTAAAAGGGAAAGAAGGCTTATTGGTATCCACCGCCATGAAAGGCCAGTTAAATATGTCCATAAACCAGCTAAGCAATATAGACTCCCTATTACATAGGGGTAAGGGTTTTGGCAGTATGCTTAATAATTTCTTAAACAATAGGGATAGCTATGGTAAAGAAATAGAGGAAAAAATTGAAATATTGGAAGCTAAGATAAAGGAATTTTCTTCTTCCCTAAAGAAGGGAAGGGATGAGGTCAAGAGAGAATATGGGGATATACTGGATTCCTTTAAGGACTTAAGTAACTTATTTAATTCCCATGGCAGGGATAGGGATGGCAGTTTCAAGCAACTGGAAAAGTATTTAAGCCTGCAAAACCATTTATCCAAGGATGATTTGGTAATTCAACTTCCCATATTTTCAGATGGAGAATATAATAATGTCAATTTAATAATTCCAGATATAAATAAGGGAATCAATAAGAATAATATGGTATTCTACTTCAATATGAACTTGAACAACTTAGGTGAAGTAAGGTTTGAATTACAGGTTAAGGATGATAAGGTGTATGTAGATTTTATGGGAGAAAGGCTTGAAGCCATCAAGGAAAATGAAGAACTTCTAAAAGAAGGATTAAAAGGAATAGGCTATACTTTGGAGGAGTTTAAGTCTAATGAAGAAGTTAAATGAAAATAAAAGGATAAGATTGATTCCCAAAAAGCAATTGAAAAGAGCCTATGAAAATAGGAATGTAGAACACAAGATGGACATTAAAGAGGAATTGGCTTTAGAAAATATGGAAAAGGTCCCTAAGGAATTGTTTGAAATACTGGGGGAGACCTTATCCTTTATAGAAAAGGTAAATAAAATGGAGGGAGAAAAAGATGAGAATAAATAATAATATACCAGCTCTTAACACCCATAGGATGTTAGGCCTAACCAATTCTAGCTTGGAAAAGACTTTAGAAAGATTATCCTCTGGAAAGAGGATTAACAGGGCATCTGACGATGCAGCAGGCTTGGCCATATCCCAAAAGATGGAGGCCCAAGTCAGAGGCCTTAGACAAGCCTCAAGGAACTCCTTAGATGGCATATCCCTAATCCAAACGGCAGAAGGAGCCCTAAACGAAGTCCACGCCATGCTTCAAAGGATGAGGGAACTAGCAGTTCAGGGAGCCAACGGAATATATGAAGAAGATGATTTAATGGCCATAGCTAATGAACTTAAAGAGTTAACGGAGCAGATAGATAAGATAGCTAAGGAGACTACCTTTAATGGCATATATCTTTTAAGGGGTCAGCCAACAGAGAAAGTAGGTGAAACAGAATTAAGGCTTCAAATAGGAGCTAATGAGGATCATTATATCGATATAGATATGTCTGAGATAAATGTAACTGTT
>ERZ773359.1926-NODE-1926-length-27381-cov-18.109969_pt1 | contig 27381 bp, 21 predicted proteins | sample MGYA00374955_ERZ773359 | MGnify/ENA primary metagenome ERZ773359 (study PRJEB29098, sample SAMN04486028) | biogas fermenter metagenome | study: EMG produced TPA metagenomics assembly of the Biogas fermentation microbial communities from Germany - Plant 4 DNA1...
TAGATAAAATCCCTTAGACTACGACTAGAATAAGAACTAGCATCGCCTACAATAGCCAGTTTCCTTTGGTAGTTCACGAACTTCTGAAGGACTTCGCCTGCTAGTCTTGTCTTCAAATCAAAGAAATCCTCACAAACAGCCGATTTAGGCAGGATTATCCGGTCACTACCCGTTTCGTAATGAACGGTCATCATTAAGTCTAGGGCCGACTGGACATCTTTGATAAGCATTTCCTTGCTATGGACGATGGCGATTGTCTTGCCTTTGGCCTCGACGGTCTGAATGTCCACCGGTATCTCTCCTTGTTGATTCAGCGATGATTCTCCCCGAGGGGCATCCAAGAGTATTTTTACCCACATTCCATTTTATCGCCCTTAGTTCCTGCGATGGATGATGCCACGGCAAGCAAAAAGACCGACATGTCGAGCTGACATGCCTGCGCTCACCAAAATCACCAAAATAGGGATTGTTTATACAAATTTCTCCTCAGAGAAAGGGCGTATTCGGGAGAAACAAGAAAGATTTTCAAGATAGAAGGAGAAAATCAAACCTCGTCGAATTGGTGATAGCGTGCACAAATTATATTGAGGAGGGGGTTCCTAATGAAAAAAGCTCTGGTCCTACTAACCGTTTTGGTACTGTGTTTTTCGGCCTTCGTTAGCGCGCAAACGGTGGAAGTCGACGTAGTCGTCATTGGCGGCGGTGCCGCAGGCTTGTCGGCGGCCAACGCGGCGGCAGAAGGCGGAGCGAGCGTCATCCTTCTGGAAAAGATGTCTTTCTTGGGCGGAAGCACCATCTTGTCCGGCGGTGCTATCTCCTTTGCCGGCACCGACATGCAGAAGGAGCGGGGAATCGTCGATTCGACGGAGCTCTTCTACCAAGAAATGATGCGGGAGGGGCGCAACAAGAACATCCCCGAACTGGTCCAGGCCTATATGGACAACCAATTGGACACCTTCTATTGGCTCAAAGAACAAGGGGTTGAGTTCGTCGACGTCGGTCAAGGCGGCGGTATGAGCGTACCCCGGGCCCACTACGTGAACACTGTCCAATTCATCAGCGCTTTGGAGGCGGCTGCCGAAAGCAAAGGTGTGGACATCCAGAAAAACACCAAGGCCGTCAAGTTGTTGACCGAGCCTGGCACCAAGGAAGTCATCGGTGTTCTGGCTGAAAAGGACGGTCAGGAAGTCACTTATCTGGCTCGCAAGGGCGTCGTCCTGGCCAGTGGTGGATTCGGCCGTGATTCCGGCTTGCTAGAAAAGTTCGTCCCCGTCATGGCTGGCGCCATGGGTATGGTCGGTGCCGGTTCCACCGGTGACGGTTTGCGGATGGCTTGGGAATTGGGTGCTGACATCGTCGATATGCCTTACATCAAGGCTACCTTCGGTATGCATCCTGAAGGCAAGACCATCAACGATCTGGCGCTGACCTATTACAGCGGTGCTATCATCGTCAACCAAAACGGCGAACGGTTTGTCGACGAGTCCATCAACTACAAAGCCGTTGGTGACGCTGCTTTGGCTCAACCCGGCGCTATCGCTTACCAGATCTACGATGCCAAGATCCGCGCCGAAGCCACCAAGGATCCTCTGACACCCCTGTTCGACTTGGAAGATAAGGGCATGGTCTACAAAGCCGATACTCTAGAAGAATTGGCTGCTTTGATCGATGTTCCCGCGGAAAACCTCAAGGCTACTGTCGAACGCTATAACAGCTATGCCGAACAGGGCTTCGATCCCGAATGTGGCCGCTCCTCCCTCAATGCCGGTTCGGGTAAGCTCGTCAAGATAACCGAAGGCCCCTTCTACGCCTTCCCCTCCACAGGGGTCATCTTCGGCACCTACGGCGGTATCCTCATCGATAGCTCCGCCCGGGTCGTCGATGTCTATGGCAAGGTCATCCCCAACTTGTACGCCGCTGGGGAAGTGACCGGTGGCGTCCACGGCGCCGGTTACATGACTGGAACTGCCGTCGGTAAGGCGGTCATCTTTGGCCGCATCGCTGGTCTGTCGGTCATCGCCGACTAACGGTTTCAACTCTCCTCTGGCAGGCCGCCCTTTAGGACATCCTAAGGGGTAGGCCTGCCTCTTTATTGTCCAGCCATCTGGACTAAACAGACTGGACAGGTTATAATTTCCCCACGAAAGGAGATAAGAAAGGGAGGGTACTATGGACAACTACCAGAAGGTCTTGGAGTTTTTCGAGCAAGCGCAAGAGCCCGTTCGGGCCGGTGCCGTGGTTGAAGCCACAGGTCTTGATCGCAAGGAAGTGGACAAGATCATGGCCCAATTAAAAAAGGAAGGCAAAATCGAATCTCCCAAACGCTGCTTTTGGGAAATCAAGAAATAAGCTGGCGAGCAAGCAGGCACCCGGGATATCCTGGGTGCCTTCGTTTTTATGCGACACTTTGGCCGGCGGCGGCCCGGGTTCTGAGGAGTGCCCCGAAGCCCGAAGAACTATAGTCTCGCTAGCTTCAGCGCCGGTTAGTCCCATGAGCCTTCATTCGCCGTATATGACAGAAAAGATAAGAGAAGCAAGGAAGGACCTGCTAATACAGGGAAGAATAGAAAATATATATATTAACTAAGAAAAAGCAAAAGCCGCGAAAACAGGATCCAATGGGAGGAGGAGATGGGACCTAGGAGTTCCAACTAAATCTACCTAATGCCAAGGGGGGTCACTAGATGAAGCGGTTTCTGTCCGTGCTGATTGTCAGTTTAGTCGTGCTGATGGGCATCAATACACTGGCCTTTGCCTCGGTGAAGTGGGAACGCCCGGTAACCATTCTTGTCGGGGCTGCCCCGGGAGGCAACATGGATGTGGTCGTGAGAGCCATTCAGCCGGCCTTGGAGAAAGAACTCGGCGTGTCGGTAGTTGTACTGAACATTACTGGAGCTAGCGGGGGAGCAGCAGCTGCCAAGCTGATCACCGAGCCAGCCGACGGCCACCATATGCTCATCATCTCCCGGACTTTCTCTGCTCTACCCTATACCGGTCAGCCCCACATCGATCCCTTAACGACGATGATTCCAATTGGCAACCTGGCTGCCGATGTATCCGCGATCACCGTCAGAAAAGACTTTCCTGCCGACACCATCGAAGAGTTCATCGAATACGTTAAGGAAAACCCCGGCGAAGTCCTCGTCGGCTGCTCAGGGCGGGGCGGAATCTGGCATATGGCCGGCTTGATCTTTGCTGGGGAAGTCGGGATTGACCTCGACTTTGTCTTCTACGCAGGCAGCTCGCCGACGATTGCCGCCGCCATCTCCGGTGAGATTCAAGCGATGACCATCAGCCCGGCGGAGGTCAAGGCTTTAGTCGATGCTGGGGAGCTCAAGGCTCTAGCGGTCATGGCCGATGAGCGGGATGCTTTGTTCCCTGATGTGCCAACCCTTAAGGAACGGGGCATCGATGTGACCTATGGGGTATGGCGTGGGCTAGTTGTCCGCGCTGGTACACCGCCAGAAATCGTGGCTGATCTGGAGAAAAAAGTTGCCGCGGCCGCAGCCTCAGAAGAGTTCAAGAAGGCCATGAACACTGCCGGTATCAACATCGCGTACATGAACGCGAAGGAATTCCGGGAAGTGATGGAGCAAGAAGATGTCCTTGTTTCCAAGTTGCTTGCTGAGCTGGAATTGATCACCACTACTCCGTCGCGGTAGTGGAACAAGAAAGGGCAGGAGGGTGCAAAATTGGTCAAAGACTGGATGGCGACGGCTGTCATGTCCCTGGCCGGGATTGCTATCTACCTTGGAACCAGTACATATCCCCGGGTGGCCAACCCGGCCAACAATCCTGCCCTTTTTCCGCGCGCAATTGCCCTTTTGCTGATCCTGCTTGGGATAGTGACGGGAATCGACGCACGGACAAGGGGAGAACCCAAACGCGGTGATGATGCTTCCCTTTGGCAACTAGCGCACGTCAAGACTACCTTAATCTTCCTAATAATGATCCTGGTCTACAGCTCAAGCATTCTGCGGGGGGGCTTCTTCTTCCTGACCTTCGCCTTCTTGACTGGAGGAGCCTTGCTGCTCGGCGAGCGTCCGCCGACTCGCGTGCTTGCTTTCAGCCTTGGACTCTCATTGGGCATCTATGGGATCTTCGTTGTCTTGCTGAGGGTGCCTCTTTGACCTGAAAAAGGAGGAGTTGAACTGAGTGGGACCAGGCTCCTTTGACTTGTATACCCTTGGTTGGTCATTGGTACTGCAACCAATGCCCCTTGTCCTCCTAGTGGCTGGCGTTTTTCTGGGCATCGTTTTTGGGGCCATGCCGGGGTTGACTGCCAACATGGGGGTGGCCATCCTCGTGCCGTTCACTTATGCGCTGTCGCCAACGGCTGCCATCCTCATGCTTATCGGAGTATACTGCGGAGCAGTGTACGGAGGCTCCATCTCTGCCACCCTGATCAATATTCCCGGAACGCCGGCAGCTCTCATGACTGTCTTCGATGCCTACCCGATGGCCCAGCGGGGCGAAGCAGGTCGGGCCCTGGGCCTTGCGACAACAGCTTCCTTCATCGGCGGCCTCTTATCTGTCGTCGCTCTAGCTGTCTTCGCCCCGGTGATTGCCAGGACTGCTTCCACTTTCCGGTCCCAGGAATATTTTGCCTTCGCGGTGCTTGGGCTGAGCGTGGTCGCCTATGTCTCTGGCTCAAACCTAGTGCGAGGGCTTGCCTCAGGCCTTTTTGGCCTCTTTGTGGCGTGTATTGGCGTCGACTTGGCCACAGGCTACCCGCGGTTTCTGATGGGGATGCCCAACTTGCTAAGCGGCGTCGAATTCGTCCCTATCCTAATCGGTCTTTTCGGGCTCAGTGAAGTCCTCGAGCAGGTTTATTCGGGCAGCTACAAAAAGACGCCAACCCAGAAGCTCCAGCGGATCTTGCCCAGCATCCAGGAGTTTGCCACACATGTCTGGACCGTGATTCGCTCGGCGATCATCGGCGTATTCATCGGTGCATTGCCGGGAGCTGGCGCGACCATTGCCGCAATCGTCGCTTACGGACAGCAGAAACGTTTTTCGAAAAATCCCGATGAGCTGGGCAAAGGGGCCCCCGATGGCATCATTGCTGCCGAGACGGCCAACAACGCTTGCACTGGCGGAGCGATGATCACAATGCTCTCCCTGGGTATTCCGGGCGATTCAGTAACGGCCATTCTCATTGGCGCCCTGATCCTCCACGGCATACGTCCAGGACCACTCCTCTTTTCCCAGGAGCCTGCCTTGGTATCCTCCATATTCATCGGCATGTTCCTGGCCAACTGCGTCATGTTCGTCCTCGGCATTTGCGGTGCGAGACTCTTTGCCCGCCTCATCTCCCTGTCCAAGGCAATTCTCTTGCCCACCGTAGTGGTGTTGGCCGCGGTGGGGGCCTACGCGATCAGAAACAATCCCTTTGATGTGGGAGTGATGATCACTTTCGGCCTCGTCGGCTTCCTGATGGAAAGGCTTAGTATACCGAAGGCGCCGATGGTACTGGGGATCATCCTCGGCCCCCTGATGGAGGTCAACCTGCGGCGGGCATTTCAACTAAACCGCGGCAGCTATTGGGCTACGGTTAATTCCTTCGTCAAGAGCCCAACAGCCTTGGGCATCCTCATATTTAGCATCGTCATTCTGCTGCTTCCATGGCTGCAGCGACGATTGGCAGGGAGAAAACACCTCGGCTCGGCTTGAGGCAGTAGGATCCGGAGAGCTGGCTTTACTGTTGGGCAAGATGATGGGGCTCCCTTGTGGAAGCCCCATCCTGCTTCGCCTATGGGATCACTGCATGATCACATCGTAGATTTCCCGTCCCCACTCGTCCATACATCTCTCTACTCCCGCTAGTATCTGCACTTGATTAGACAATGGGGCCCCCATTTTTTGGGAGCCCCGTCGCGTTGACGGAGAATTACTGCCCCATGATTACGTCGTACACTTCACGTCCCCACTTATCCATATGCTGCTCAAACATCGGCAAGACCCGGGCCCGGAAGGCTTCCACATCTGACTCGACGAAGGTGACGCCTTCCTTCTCCATGAGCTCGCGGTAGTGCTGCTCTTCCTGTCTGCTAAGCTCGGTCTCATAAAGCCCCGCTTCAACGGCAGCTTCCCGGAGGATTTGCTGATGCTCAGGGGACAGGCTCTCATAGAGTTTGGTGTTGATGATCACCGTATTCATGTAACGGCTGTGGGCAGTCAGATTGAGGTACTTGGCGTGATCATGGAATCCGCTGGTGTAGATCCAGTTCAAGGGACACTCCATCGCATCGACTACGCCCTGCTGCAGAGCCGAGTATACCTCGGGGAAGGCTAGGGGTGTGGGATTCGCTCCCATGACTCGCCAAGCATCAGCGTGGAGGGGCAGCTGGTCAACACGGATCTTTACGCCCCTCAGATCCTCGGGGGTACGGATGGGTTTCTTGGCCAGGAGATGCCTAGTTCCCTGCTCCCAGTTCAGGGCCAGGACGGTGATGCCGGCATTCTTCTCGTAGTCGCTGACGAAGGGTTCAAAGGGTGGGCCTGCTTGAATGCGATGCATCGTTTCCGCATCGGGCCATATGTAATACATGACAAAGATGTTCCATGGCTTGCTGTAAGCGGCCAACTGTCCATCGCCGATGGATGCCATGTGAACGGCGCCGCTCCTGACTGCCGCCTGGAGCTCAACCTCACCGCCCAGTACACCGCTGGGGAAAACCTGGATTTCAACTGCTCCGCCTGTTCGCTCTTTCACCAGCTTAGCCATGTACTCGGAAGCCTTGGTTACCGGGTGATCGGCTGGGGAGATAAGGCCCATTTTCAGCACAACAGGCTTGTTTTGGGCCAGGGCGGCTCCAGACAATGCTAGGGTCAGGACTAAGACTACTGCCAACCACATGTACCATGCACGTTGATGATGCATTTGCTAACCTCCTCTGATATCTTTAATAATCTATCCAAGGTTGGATAAGGTCCATTTCGACAGATAACGGGGAAATCCTCTAACTGAACGCCAATTGACTGATCTAATGTGTGCACATTGGAAGGGGCGGAAAGAGGCATGCTAACGAATGACAAAGGAAAAAGGGCATCGGCGACGAACATCAAGGCGAGAAATGGGTGGTCAAGGAGGGATCGCCATGGCAGACATTTGTCTGGGTTGCCTCTCTCCCCATGCCCCTTTGCTGATACCGGACGTGGGTGGGGCGGACATTAGGAAAGTGCGGGCGACTCGGGCCGCGATGGAGGAGATGGGTCGGTGGGTGTGGGAAGCCAAGCCGCAAACAGTAGTGGTGATCTCCCCCCACGCAACGGTCTTCTACGACGCGGTGGGCATCATGACGGAGAAGCGCTTGGAAGGGGACTTCGGCTCCTTCGGCTATAAGCGAATTCGACTCGCCTATGATAACGACCTGGAACTGGTTGATGCCATTGAGCGACATATAACGGCTGACGGGCTGAAAGTCGAGAGAATTGACAAGGAGCGGGCCCGCAGGTTCGGAGTCCCAGGGGCGCTAGACTACGGAACGCTAGTGCCCCTTTACTACTTAGAGGGGGATTTCCGGCTGGTGGCCATGTCCATGGCCCTTTTGTCCTATCAGGAGCTGTACCGCTGTGGCCGGGCCATTCGGGCCGCAGCAAGGCAGGTCGGCCGGAGGGTTGCCGTCATCGCCAGCGGCGATCTGTCCCACCGTCTGATCGAAGGCGCCCCCGCGGGATACGACCCGATGGGAGCCAAATTCGACAGGCTGCTCCTGGAACGGATCGAAGGCTGGGATGTGGAAGGCATCTTAGCTATGGACCCCCAGCTCGTGGAGCGGGCAGGCGAGTGCGGCCTCAGGCCGGTAACCATGCTCCTTGGGGCTATGGACGGCCTCGATGTCATGGCGAAGGTGATCTCCTATGAAGGGCCCTTCGGCGTTGGCTACGGCGTTGTCGTCATTGCCCCCATTGGCCTGGGCCAAGAAAGGGTCGCTGATGAGGAACTCCCGGGGGTGCTGGCAAGGAGGGCTGTCGCGGAATACTTGCTCCGTGGACGAGTGATCGATCCGCCAAAGGTACTGCCCGATTTCATGAAGGGGCGGGCGGGGGCCTTTGTCACCATCTACAGCGGCAAGCACCTGCGGGGCTGCATTGGCACCATTGAAGGCACGCGAAAAACCATTGCCGAAGAGATCATCGCCAATGCGATCCAGGCGGCCACGGAAGATCCCCGGTTTCCCCCCGTGGGGGTGGGCGAGCTGGCGAGCCTTAGCTTCTCCGTGGACATCCTCAGCCCCCTCGAGCCCGTCACCGAGCTTGGGCAGCTCGATCCAAAACAGTACGGCATCCTGGTGCGGCGGGGGCGCAGGGCGGGACTCTTGCTCCCCGATATCGAAGGGATCAACACCGTCGACGACCAGCTCCGGATCGCCAAGCAAAAGGCAGGGATCGGACCCGACGAACAGGTGGAGGTGCTGCGTTTCCGGGTAGATCGCTACTGATGGAGGGATCGATGCTTGCAAACCGGTTATAGCCAGCGGGAAGGAGACAAGCTCCGCTGCCTGCTTTGTCCCCATCGGTGCTTGCTAGGGCCGGGGAAGCGGGGCGTTTGCCGGGCGCGGGAGTGTGCCGGCGATAACATCATCAGCCTAAACTATGCCTCCTGCACTAGTCTTGCCTTAGACCCCATCGAGAAAAAACCACTGTATCATTTCTATCCGGGAGGGACTATCCTCTCCGTCGGCACCTGGGGGTGCAACCTTGCCTGTCCCTTCTGTCAGAACTGGTCCATCTCCCAAGGGGAAATACCGGGCAGGATAATCGAGCCGGAGAGGCTAGCTGTCCTTGCCGACCGCAGCCTGGGCGTTGCCTACACCTACTCCGAGCCCATCGTCTGGTATGAATATGTCAAAGATGCAGCCGAGCTAGTCAAAGAACGGGGACTAGTCAATGTGCTGGTGACCAACGGCATGATCAACCCTGAGCCCCTCGCCGAGCTTATGCCCCTGATTGATGCCTTGAATATCGACATTAAAGCCATGGACCGTGACTTTTACCGACGGGTGGTGAAGGGCGATTTGGACACTGTTCTAGCTGCCGCCAAAGCTGCCAAGGGGCAGTGTCATCTGGAGATAACTAATCTCATCATCCCGGGGCTTAATGATGGTGAAGCTCAGATCCGGGCCTTGATCGATTGGGTGGCTGAGAACCTCGGTCGAGACACCCCCCTCCATTTCTCCCGGTATTTCCCCGCCTATCGGTGGGATGCTCCGCCTACCCCCCCAGAGACCATGATCAAGGCCCTAGAGCTTGGCCGGGCGGAATTGGACTACGTCTATCTGGGCAACTTTCCCTATCCGGGAGGAAGTGACACCTACTGTCCCCGCTGCCGGACGAGGGTGCTCGGCCGGGGATGGGGGAAGGTGCAAAGCTGGCTGAAGGGCAAGGAGTGCCCCAAGTGCGGCTGCGAGGTGCTAGTGGTGGGAGAGGTCCAGGTCTAGACCCGAAAGGGTGGTTGCATGGTTATGCAGATACATAGTATAATTATGCTATATTTGGCTTGGGAAAGGGCGGTTTAGATGATTAAGGTTGGCATTATCGGCAGTTCGGGCTACACCGGGGGTGAATTCTTGCGCATCTTGGCCGGTCACCCTGAAGCGGAGGTGACCTATCTTGCCTCCCACACCTACGCGGGCTCCCGGGTGGGAGATGTGCTCCCGGCCTTTGCCCATGCTCCTTGGGTCTTTGCTCCGGTGGACATCGAAGAGATGGCCGCCCAGTGTGATTGCATCATCGCTGCGGTGCCGGCCGGGGCGGCCATGGAGCTTGCGCCGGCGGTGCTGGCTGCGGGCAAGAAATTTATCGATATCGGCACTGATTTTCGTTTCCATGACACCCAGCTTTACAAGAAGTGGTACGGGATCGACCATTCCTGTCCCGACCTGCTGCCGAAGGCGGTGTATGGACTGCCGGAGCTGTTTCGGGACCAGATCAAAGGAGCCGATCTAATCGGCAATCCTGGCTGCTACCCAACGAGCATCCTCCTGGGAATGGCCCCGGCCCTCAAGGCCGACATCATCGATCCCAAGGATGTGGTGGTGGCATCCATGTCGGGCGTTTCCGGGGCCGGACGCAAGCCTACCGTAACGAATCACTTCCCCGAACGGACGGAAAATCTGTGTCCCTATGGCGTGGCCAGTCATCGGCACACCCCGGAAATAGAAGTCCAGGCAGGGCTCTACGGGAAGACCGAGGTGCAAGTCTCCTTCACACCGCACCTAGTCCCCATGAGCCGGGGGATCCTCAGCACTTTAGTCCTGAAGTTGCGATCGGCCATGGCGGAAGATGCGGTCAGGGAGCTTTATGAGGAGCACTACCGGGGGGAGGAGTTTGTCTGCGTCCTGCCGCCCCCGGCTCTGCCCCAAACTAAAGCCGTTGCGGGCAGCAACTACGCGCACCTGGCGGTGAGGGTCGATGAACGGCTCGGCAGGCTCCTGGTGATGGTCGCGATCGACAATCTCGGCAAGGGAGCTGCCGGCCAGGCCATCCAGAACATGAATCTGATGTTTGGCCTCGATGAAGGGATGGGCCTTAGGACCGTCGGCCTTTATCCGTAAAGGTCGCGTTGTCCCTAGGATTTAATTGGAATGGGGTGGTAATAGTGGCAGTTAAGCCTATTGAGGGGGGAGTCACCGCCGCTAAGGGCTTTCTAGCGGCCGGTGTCCATTGTGGACTGAAGGCGAAAGGTCTGGACCTGGCCGTGATCGTTAGCCAGGTTCCGGCCGCGGGAGGAGCTGTGTTCACCACCAACAAGGTGGCGGCCGCCCCGGTCCTCCTTTCCCGGCAGCATCTCGGGACGGGCCCCATGCGGGCGATTGTGGCCAACAGCGGGAACGCCAATGCCTGCAACGGCGAGCGGGGGATGGCGGATGCCCGGGCCATGGCGGCCACAGCGGCGGAGGCCCTGGGGATTAAGCCGGAGCAAGTCTTCGTTGCCTCAACGGGGGTCATCGGGCAGCCTTTGGCGATCGACAAGGTGGAGGCGGGAATCAAGCAGGCAGCTTCCGTCCTGAGCATTGATGGGGGCGAAGATGCGGCCCGGGCCATCATGACGACGGATACGCGGAAAAAGGAACGGGCGGTGGTGGTAGACATAAACGGGGTCCAGGTGAGGATCGGCGGCATCGCCAAAGGTGCGGGGATGATCCAGCCCAACATGGCGACGATGCTGGCCTTTATCACCACCGACTGCGCCATCAACGAGGACCTCCTCCAGGAAGCTCTAAAAGAGGCCGTCGATGAATCCTTCAACATGATCACCGTCGACGGGGACACCAGCACCAACGATACAGTCATCATCTTGGCCAACGGTCAAGCCGGCAATCCTCCGATCCAAGAGAAGGACGGGGCATACAGCGCTTTCTTGGCTGGGCTTAAGGACCTGACGCGGGAGTTGGCCAAGGACATTGTCCGGGATGGGGAAGGGGCAACTAAACTGGTTGAAGTCAAGGTGAAGGGGGCGAGGGACTTCGCGGCGGCCCGCCAGGTGGCCAAGGCCATCGCCAATTCCAATCTGGTCAAGACGGCCATCTTCGGTTGTGATGCTAACTGGGGGCGGATCATTTGCGCCGCGGGCTATTCAGGAGTGGACCTCATCCCCAGTCAGGTCGATATCTACCTAGGCGATGAGCAGGTGGCCGCCAAGGGCGCGGGCCTTCCCTTCGATGAGGACCGGGTCAAAAAGATCCTTGAGGGGGATGAAGTGGCCATCACTGTTGATTTAAACATGGGCGGCGGCATGGCGACCGTTTGGACCTGCGATCTAACCTATGATTACATCAAGGTCAACGCCAGCTACCGATCATAAGAGGGGGACAGACGATGAATGGGCTAATTGAAAAGGCAAACGTACTCATTGAGGCTTTGCCGTACATCCGGACCTTCTTCGGGCGAACCTTCGTCATCAAGTACGGCGGCAGCGCCATGATCGATGATGAGCTGAAACAATCCGTCATGCTGGATCTGATCCTGCTCAAGTATGTGGGGGTCGATCCCGTCCTGGTCCACGGCGGCGGGCCGGCCATCAACGAGATGATGGGAAGACTGGGCAAGAAGCCCACTTTTGTGAGCGGGCTGCGGGTCACCGATGAGGAGACCATGGAGATCGCCGAGATGGTCCTGGCGGGGAAGGTCAATAAAGAGATAGTCAGTCTCATCAGCAAGTATGGGGGCAAGGCCGTTGGACTGTCGGGCAAGGACGGCAACATGATCATCGCCCGGAAGAAGGTTGTTGTAGGGGAGGACAATCAAGAAATCGACCTGGGCCATGTGGGGGAAGTGGAGAAGATCAATCCCCAGGTCATCCGGATCCTGAGCAAAGAAGGCTTCATCCCCGTGATTTCCTCCATCGGGGTTGGGTACCAGGGAGAAAGCTACAACATCAATGCCGATTCTGTGGCCGGGGAGCTGGCCATCGCCCTGGAGGCCGCCAAACTCATCCTCCTTACCGATGTGGAAGGGATTTATGAACAACCAGGGGATCCGAAGACATTGATTTCGGCCCTTCACATCGAACAAGCTAGGAAGCTGGTGGCCAGCGGCAAGATCAGTGCAGGCATGATTCCAAAGGTGGAAGCCTGCATCAAAGCGGTGGAGAATGGAGTTCCCCGCACCCACATTATCGACGGGCGCACTAAGCACAGCATGCTCTTGGAGATTTTCACCGACAAGGGCATCGGCACCATGGTGGTGGCCTAACAAAGGAGGTAGCGGAGCGTGGACAGCCAAAGCATCATGGAACTGACCAATGAACATGTTATGCACACCTACTCCCGGCTGCCCCTGGCCCTAGTCAAGGGTCAAGGCGCCCGGGTATGGGATGCGGACGGGAAAGAGTACCTAGACTTCTTAGGGGGGCTTGCGGTCAACTCCCTGGGACACTGCCATCCCCGGGTGGTGGAGGCCATCAAGAAGCAGGCAGAGAACTTCCTCCATTGCTCTAATCTCTATTACATCCAGCCCCAGGCGGAATTGGCCAAGTGGCTGGTCGATCATTCGGCGGCCGACCGGGTGTTTTTCTGCAACAGCGGGGCCGAGGCCAACGAAGCGGCCATTAAACTGGCCCGGCGCTGGGGCAAAGCAAATCGGGGGCCCGATGCAGGACACATCATCTCCTTGCGGAATTCCTTCCACGGCCGGACGCTAGCGACCATCACCGCCACGGGCCAAGCCAAGTATCAGGAAGGGCTCGAACCGTTGCCCGCCGGTTTCAGCTATGTGACCCTCAATGATTTGGCTGAACTGGAGGCTGAAATTGAGCGCCAAGGAGACAAATTATGTGCTATAATGCTTGAGGTGATCCAAGGGGAAGGCGGCGTTAACGTCGCCGACCGGGAGTATGTCCAGGCGGTGCGCCGGTTGTGTGATGAACGGGGAGTCCTTCTCATCATCGATGAGGTGCAAACGGGGATGGGCCGCACGGGGAGGCTTTTCGGCTACGAGCACTACGACATCGAACCCGACATCTTCACCCTAGCGAAGGCCCTCGGCGGCGGGGTGCCCATCGGCGCCATGCTGGCCAAGGAACAAGTAGCGGAGGCTTTCTCCCCGGGGACCCATGCATCCACCTTCGGCGGGAATCCCCTGGCTTGTGCCGCGGGTTTGGCTGTGGTTCAGACCATGGAGGATGAAGGCCTAGTTGAGCGCTGCGCCAAGATGGGTGAGTACTTTATGGAAGGTCTGCGCAGCCTAGGCGAAAAGCATCCGTCCCTCGTGCAGGATGTGCGGGGCAAAGGCTTGATTTTGGGCCTGGAGATTTCCCGGGGAGCCAGGGATGTTGCCGGGGCATGCCTGGCCAAGGGGATCCTGGTCAATGCCATCGGCGATCGGGTCCTACGTTTCCTGCCCCCCTTCATCATCACGGAGGCAGAAATTGACCAGGTGGTCGCGGCCCTCGATGGCATCTTGAGCGGGATGGCCTCCTGCAACTAAGGGTTGTTGGCGTGTGGGCGTGGAATGATTGGTCGGCCTTCGGCCCGGTCGGCCAATTCTTATGCCCAGGAATAGGTGAAGCTTTGCACACAAAGCGGGGGTAGTATATGCCGAAGCGAAAAGATTTGCAAAGGGTCTTAGTCATCGGTTCGGGCCCCATCGTCATCGGTCAGGCGGCGGAGTTTGACTACGCGGGCACCCAAGCCTGCAAGTCCCTGCAAGAAGAAGGGATCGAAGTCATCCTCATGAACAGCAATCCGGCCACCATCATGACCGACGTGCACATCGCCCACCGGGTGTATATGGATCCTTTGACGGTGGAGTTTGCAGCCCAAGTCATTGAAAAGGAGCGGCCCCAGGGCTTGCTGCCCACTTTGGGGGGGCAGACGGGCCTCAACTTGGCGGTGCGTCTGGCGGAAGCCGGGGTGCTGGACAAGTACGGCGTTGAGCTCCTTGGAACGCCCCTCGAAGCCATTCAGCAGGCGGAGGATCGGGACAAATTCAAAGCGACGATGCAGGCAATTGGAGAGCCGGTGCCAGAAAGCGCCATCGTCACCTCCTTGGATGAGGCTCGCCGCTTCGCCGAGGAGATAGGTCTGCCCATCATCGTCCGCCCCGCGTTCACCCTGGGGGGAAGCGGCGGCGGCATGGCCCACACTATGGATGAGCTGATGGAAATCGTCGGACGGGGGCTGAAAAACAGCCCCATCCGGCAGGTCCTGTTGGAGAGGAGCGTTGCCGGCTGGAAGGAGATCGAATACGAGGTCATCCGTGATGGGGCCGGCAACGCCATTACCGTCTGCAACATGGAAAACATCGATCCCATCGGCATTCACACCGGCGACAGCATCGTCGTCGCTCCGTGTCAGACCCTTTCCAACTTAGAGACCCAAATGCTGCGGGCAGCCTCCTTGCGGATCATCGAGACCTTGGGGATTGAAGGGGGCTGCAACATCCAGTTCGCCCTCAACCCCCAGGCCCTGGAGTACTACGTCATCGAAGTCAATCCCCGGGTCAGCCGCTCGAGCGCTTTAGCTTCCAAAGCCACCGGCTACCCAATAGCTAAAGTATCGGCCAAGATTGCCATCGGGCTTCGCCTCGATGAGATCGACAACTCCGTCACCGGCAAGACGAAAGCCTTTTTCGAGCCGACGATGGATTATGTGGTGGTCAAGGTGCCCCGCTGGCCCTTCGACAAGTTTGTCACCGCGGACCGGGTCTTAGGGACCCAGATGAAGGCCACTGGCGAGGTGATGGCCATCGACCGGACCTTTGAGCGGGCTTTGCTCAAGGCGGTCCGTTCCTTGGACATCGGCATCGCCAGCCTTCGCCTGAAAGGGATGGAGACATGGTCCGATGAGCAGGTGAGGAGGCGGCTGGAAGTTGCGACTGATGAGCGCCTGTTCGTCATTGCTGAAGCCCTGCGCCGGGGGGTCTCCCGGGAGGAGATCGCCAAGATCACCAAAGTAGACAGCTTCTTCATCCAAAAGGTAGGCAACATCGTCGAGCTGGAAAAGAGGGCCGGCATGCTCGGCTCGGCCCTGCGGGATCTGGCCGCCGATGCCCAGCCCATCGGAGAAGAGCGGGCATATCTTTATGAATTCTTGAGCATGGCCAAGAGGTACGGCCTGGCCGATGGTGTTTTAGCCCAGCTGGCGGGCATATCGGAAGGGGAATTCCGAGCCCTGCGCAAGGAACTAGGCATCATCCCGGTGTATAAAAAAGTTGATACCTGTGCCGGCGAGTTCGAAGCGGCCACTCCCTACTACTACTCAACCTATGAGCAGGAAGATGAGGCGGAGGTGTCAGCGCGGCCCAAGGTAGTGGTGTTAGGGTCGGGACCTATCCGGATCGGTCAGGGCGTCGAGTTCGACTACTGTTCTGTCCACTCGGTCTGGGCCCTCCGGGAAGCGGGATATGAATCAGTAATCATTAATAATAATCCGGAGACGGTATCGACAGATTTTGACACCTCTGATAGACTATATTTTGAACCTTTGACTGTTGAAGATGTTCTAGCGATAGTCGAGAAGGAAAAACCCCTGGGGGTTATCGCCCAGTTCGGCGGCCAAACGGCCATCAACCTGGCCGGGCCCTTGGCCCAGGCGGGCGTGGCGATTTTGGGCACCTCGGTGGAGGCAATCGACCTCGCCGAGGATCGAGAGAAATTCGAACAGCTCCTCAGTCGCCTAGGCATCCTCCAAACGGAGGGCAGGGCCGCCCATTCCGTCGCCGAGGCCTCAGGGATAGCGATGAAACTGGGCTTTCCCGTCCTCGTTCGCCCATCCTACGTATTGGGCGGACGGGCAATGGAGATAGTCTACAACGAAGCGGAACTCCTGGAGTACATGAAAAACGCGGTGGAGGTTTCCCCAGAGCACCCGGTCTTGGTGGACAGGTATGTCAATGGCCGGGAGGTGGAGGTGGATGCCGTCGCCGATGGGGAAGAGGTCCTTATCCCCGGGATCATGGAACACATCGAGCGGGCCGGGGTCCACTCGGGAGACAGCATGGCTGTCTTCCCGCCCCAAAACCTCACCCAGGCGGAAATCGACACCATCGTGGCCAATACCACGGTGATCGCTAGGGCCCTCGGGGTCAAAGGGATTTTGAACATCCAGTACGTGGTCGATGACGAGGGCCGGGTCTATGTGATTGAAGTCAATCCCAGGGCTTCCCGGACGGTGCCCTTCATGAGCAAGATAACGGGGATCCCATTGGTGTCCCTGGCGACGAAGATCGCCATGGGCAGCACCCTGCGGGAGCTGGGCTACCAGGGGGGGCTGGTGCCGTCTCCTCCCTTTGCCTCCGTCAAGGTGCCGGTATTCTCCTTTGAGAAGCTGGGGGACGTAGATGTATTCTTGAGCCCGGAGATGAAATCCACCGGCGAGGTTATCGGGATGGATGAGGACTACTCCTTGAGCCTTTACAAAGGGCTAGTCGCGGCGGGCTACAGCGTGCCCTCCCATGGGGTCATCCTGGCCACTTTGGCCGACAAGGACAAGGAGGAGGGACTCGCCCTCCTGAAGGGGTTTGCCGATCTGGGGTTCAGCTTCATCGCCACCCGGGGGACAGCGGCTTTGCTGGCAGAGGCGCACATTTCCGCCCAGGTGGTGAATAAGATCGGGGAGAGCAGCCCTAATACCTTGGACATCATCCGGGAGGGCAAGGTGGACCTGGTCATTAATACTCCAACCAAAGGCAAGATCCCCCAGCGGAGCGGATTCAAGATGAGGCGCGCCGCGGTGGAGTTTCGCATTCCTTGCCTGACGTCCCTTGACACGGCTTGGGCCTTGCTCCAGGTGCTGAAGGCAAGGCAAAAGAAGGGGGAGGTTGAGGCCAGACCCTTGAATTCATACCTAAGCTCTCAGGATTAAAGAAAGGAAGGGAAGGGTTTATATGGGAAAAGTGAACAAGGTAGTCCTTGCCTATTCCGGCGGCCTTGACACCTCTGTGATCATCCCCTGGCTCAAGGAAAACTACGATTGTGAAGTGATCGCCGCCTGCGTCGATGTGGGACAGCGGGAAGAACTGGAGGGTCTAGAAGAGAAGGCTGTAAACAGCGGCGCGAGCAAATGCTACATAATCGACGCCCGGCAGGAATTCATCGAAGACTACATTTATCCGACCATGATGGCTGGCGCGGTTTATGAGGGCCAGTACCTCCTCGGGACTTCCTTCGCCCGGCCCATCATCGCCAAGAAACAAGTGGAGGTTGCCCGGAAGGAAGGGGCCGATGCGGTGGCCCACGGCGCGACGGGGAAAGGGAACGATCAGGTGCGCTTTGAGCTCACGTACAAGGCCCTCGCGCCCGATTTGAAAGTCATCGCCCCTTGGCGGATCTGGAATATTACCTCCCGGGAAGATGCCATCGACTATGCCTCCGAGCGGGGGATCCCCGTACCTGTGTCTAAGGCCAAGCCCTACAGCATGGACCTTAACCTATGGCATTGCAGCTATGAGGGAGGAGTGCTGGAAGACCCCTGGCAAGAACCCGATGAGGAGATGTTCCGGTTGACCCTCGATCCAGTCAAGGCTCCTGATGAGCCGGAATATCTGGAGATTTCCTTCGAGCGGGGCCGGCCGGTGGCTTTAGATGGACGGGAATTTGACAGCGTCACCTTGGTCGAAAGGTTGAATGCCGCGGGAGGCCGCCATGGCATCGGCCGGATCGATATTGTGGAAAACCGTCTAGTCGGCATGAAATCAAGGGGTGTTTACGAGACTCCTGGCGGCACTATTTTGTATGCTGCCCACCGGGCTTTGGAGCAGTTGACCTTGGACAAGGACACCATGCACTACAAGCAGCTCATCGCCCACCGGTATGCTGAATTGGTTTACAACGGGCAGTGGTTCACGCCCTTGCGGGAGGCTCTGGATGCCTTTGTCCGGGTCACCCAAGAGACGGTGACGGGGACTGTGCGCCTCAAGCTATTCAAAGGTGCGGTGACCGTTGTGGGACGCCAGTCGCCTTACTCTCTCTACAGCGAGGAACTTGCTACCTTCGGTGCCAGTTCTTACGACCATAAGGATGCCCAAGGCTTTATCAACCTGTTTGGACTGCCGATCAAGAGTCGGGCCCAACTGGAGGCCAGACGGGCTAAGGAGGACTAAAGATTGGCGAAGCTTTGGGGGGGCCGGTTCAAGAAACAGACAGCCCAGGCTGTTGACCATTTCCACTCATCAATCAGCTTCGATTGGCGCCTGTACCCCTATGATATTCAAGGGAGCAAGGCCCATGTCCGCATGCTGGGAAGGCAAGGGATCATCACCCTGGAGGAAGCACGGGCCCTCGAAGAAGCCTTAGATGGAATCCTCGCCGATATCGAAGGGGGCCGGGTGGAGCTGTCGGAAGCGGCGGAGGATATTCATATGAATATCGAGGCGCTCCTCATCGAGCGGACGGGAGATCTCGGCCGCAAGCTCCACACGGCCCGCAGCCGGAACGACCAAGTGGCCGTTGACACGCGCCTTTTCTTTCGCGACCATGTTCAGCTGATCATGGCCGAGATTCGCCGGCTGCAACGGACCTTGCTGGCTAAGGCGGAGGCCCATCTTGATGTGGTGATGCCCGGCTACACCCATCTCCAGCCGGCCCAGCCGATCCTTTTTGCCCATCATTGCCTGGCTTACTTCCACATGTTCCAGCGGGACTGGGAGCGCTTGGCCGATGGCCTTGAGCGGGCCGACCTTTGTCCTTTAGGGGCAGGGGCCTTGGCCGGGGTAACTTACCCCATTGACCGGGAGATGGTGGCCAGGGAGCTTGGCTTTCGGGGCATTGTGCCCAACAGCCTCGATGCCGTCTCCGATCGGGACTACATCCTAGAATTCTTGAGCGCGGCCTCGATTTTGATGATGCACCTTAGCCGCTATTGTGAAGAGATCATCCTCTGGGCCAACCCCTCCTTTGGCTTCATCGAACTGGATGATGCTTATGCCACGGGGAGCAGCATCATGCCCCAGAAGAAAAACCCCGACGTGGCGGAGCTCATCAGGGGCAAGACCGGCCGGGTCTACGGGAGCCTGATGGGACTTTTGACGACTATGAAAGGGCTGCCCTTGGCTTACAATAAGGATATGCAGGAGGACAAGGAGGCCTTGTTTGATGGGGTCGACACGGTCCTCAGCTGTTTGGCTGTGTTCATCCCGATGGTCGAGACGATGAAGATCAACCGGGATGCCATGGCCGAGGCGGCCTCCATTGGCTACTTGAATGCGACGGACATGGCGGATTACTTAGTCCAAAAAAAGGGGCTTCCTTTCCGCACCGCCCACTCTTTAGTGGGACAGCTGGTCGCTTATGCGATAGATAAGGGAGTCAACCTGGAAGACCTTTCCCTCGATGAGATCCGCGCTATCGCTCCCATGGTCGATGGCGACGTTTACGAACATCTGACGGTGGAGGGCTGCCTCGCGGCCCGAAGCAGCGCTGGGGGCACCGCCCCCCGGGAAGTTGCGGCTGCCCTGCAGAGGGCATGGACCATGTTGGAAGAATAGACATGGGAATACCCTGGGCGTGGAGGTGTTGACAGGTGCAAGAGTTGTGGCAGCACCGGGTGAAGGAGGCCCTGGACTCCCCAATTAAAGGTAGAGTGCTATCGGCCTTCAATACCAATGTGGATGCCATCGTCCATGTCACCCCAGCGAAGATGGCCGAGTGGATGCATAATTGGGACCTGACAAAGGTGGAGGAGCTTTCCATCGGGGATATCGATGCTGTATCCACTCCCTATGAATTCTTTGCGGTCCTGCGGGATCGTTTGGCTAAGGGCAAGTCCTTCCACATCGTCCTTCAGGGTGAGGAAATCCTCTCCTGGTTGGACCAGACCATCGCTGCCAGGCAGGATTCGATGGGGGGCCAGGCGGGGATCATCGCCAACCAAATGGCCCACTTGGGAGCCGAGCCCATCTGCTATACCCCTCTTCTCTCCGCCAAGCAAGCCAGCATGTTCCATCCCGAGGTGAAAATCCCCCGTGCCACGGATCGGGGGTTAGAGCTCATCCCAGTGAAGCTTGCGGCCCGTCCGGAGACAACCAAAATCAACTGGATCTTTGAGTATGCCAAGGGTAAGCAGTTCATCTTCGGCCGGGAAAAGATCACCACCCCCCGGGCCAACCGGGTGATCCTGGCCACCAGGCCCAGGGAGGCGGTGATGGGCTTTCCACCGGATCTATTGCCCCTTCTGCCCGAACTGGGGAGGCAGGTCGATCTAGCCTTCATGGCCGGGTACCATTACGCGGATCGCACCTTGCCCGATGGACGCAGCTTTGATGAATACCTGGCCGATACCCAGCGGGATCTGCGCCTGTTGCGCCAGGGCAATCCATCCCTCCGCATTCATTATGAGTATGTGCCGATGAGGAAAGAGGAGCTGGAGAAGGACCTTTTGGAGGGAATTTGCCGGGAAGTCCACAGCTTTGGCGTCAACGAGAACGAAATCAAACGGGTATTGAAGAACTTGGGCTTCACCAAGGAGTATGAGGAAATCCAGGGCCACGAACGGGCCTACTCCCTCTATCACGGGGCCCTGTGTCTCCTTCGGCATTTGGGCCTGGAAAGGCTCCATTTGCATAATCTGGGTTATTATGTGGTGGTCTTGGCTAAACCATATCCAGTCCCCGTCGAGCGCGTCCGGCAGGCCTGCCTTTATGCCTCAGCGGTCAACGCGGTTAAGGCCAAGTACGGGGGTTACGTCAGCTTGGCAAGGCTCCAGGAGGCAAGGAACTGGCATCTGTCGGACATCGGTTTTGAACAGCTGGCCCGCTTCAATGAGGAGGTCAAAAAAGAGGACCCATCGGTGGACGATGGGCTCCTTGCGGAAGGTATTCTGGAGAGAGATGATCACTACGTCTTGGTGGTGCCCGCCCACATCGTCCCCGATCCTGTCTCCACGGTGGGCATGGGGGATACGATTTCTTCCTCCTCCTACTTGGCGGAGCTGGGCGGTGGTCTTGAAGGCTAGATCACAAGTCCCGGCCGTTCTTACGAGGGACAGGATCCTAGACATCGGACACTGGTGATCTGGCTCTCCGCGGTGACGTTGAAAGTGACAGTGAACTGGGCGCAGAGAAGCTGGCTGAATTCGAGGCAGCTTGCGGTCCGGGTAGCGATGATGAAAGGCAAGGCCGTTCCGGGCTCCCTCATGGCCTGGGCCAGGGGAATGAATGACGGGGGATAACTAGTGAAGAACTCGTGGGCTGAACAGAACCAGTTGGACAGCCCCTCGTCAGTCAGACCGCTCATGGCCGGATGGGTCGGTTCGAGGATGGTCACTTGATTGGGGCAGTTGCCCTGTCCCACCACTTGGAAGTTCCCCAGGGCGCTTAGCAACGGGACCGGCGTGTCCGGCGATGCGGCGTAATAGTAGCAGCTGAGGCTCACGTACAGACCCGTTCCAGACCCACTTGCCGCGAAGTTGATGCCGCTGATGATCAGCTGTTGAGCTGCACTATTGCCGTGGTAGACAGGATCAGTTCCTTGCAGGTAAATAGGGCCTGTAATGGCCGCGGACCACACGGCATTGTTTGCCTCGGCGGCGGCAAGGGCTTGTGTGTTGCCGGAGCAGGTCGGGTCGGGGAAGACGATGGCGTCGTACTGGGCGAACTGGTCGGTGGTCATGGCCGACCAGGCAGCCTCATCGACCACGGTAACGCTGTACCCGGCTGCAGATGCTAGGTTCTGCTCATTTCGCGATGAAGTCGATAAGGCCGGGCCATAAATGAGAATAGACTTGCCCTGACCAACTCCTTGAATAGGCAAGGGATGGCCCAAGACTTCAGCCTGGTCTTGTCCGTCGGAGACGTTTGGCCTTGTCATTTCTTCCTCCTCCTTTCTTGAGGCTGCTTCATAATACGCGGCCTCCTCCGTAAAGGATGTAAGAAGCATGAACGGTATTTGGATGGGGAGACTGGCCGAGACGCCGGTCTCCGGCGGCATTGGCTTGAATCGTTGCATGCGGCCTGGGAGATAAATAGAAATCCGGAAACAACTCCTTGACGAGGGCTTCTTCCCTGTGGTAGACTATGAGCAATACACTAAAGGCAATGAAGGGGAAGAACCTCCGATGGGGTTGTTTTAGAGAGGGACCGGGTGGTGCAAGGTCCTACAACCTGCGGATGGATAGCCGCCCTGGAGCTGCCCGGTGGATGTAAAACCGGGACGGAGCCCGCACCGTTACGGGCGGAGGCCATGATTGGTGGCTGCTGAGGTGACCGGTTCAGGCCGGTAATGAGAGTGGTAACGCGGGAGAATTTCCTCTCGTCTCTTAAGAGACGAGAGGTTGTTTTTTTAGGGGGGAATTGAAATGGCAGTCAACTGGGAGAATCTTTGGTCGGAAAGGGCGCGGGGGATTGTTGCTTCTGACATTCGGGATGCCTTCAAGCTGACGGAAAAGGGAGACGTGATTTCCTTTGCCGGGGGCTTTCCCAGTCCAGAAGCCTTTCCCCGGGGAGATCTGGCCCAATTGGGCAAGGCGATCATCGAAGAGGAGGGGGACGTGTCCCTCCAATACGGGCCCACCGAGGGGTACACGGAGCTTCGCACCCTCATCGCGGAGCAAATGAGGGAACAAGGGATTGAAGTCGGGGCTGATAATATCCTGATCACCAGCGGCTCCCAGCAGGGACTCGATCTGGTCAGCCGGGTCCTCCTGGATCCGGGGGATCTGGTCATCGTGGAACAGCCTGGCTACATAGGCGGCCTTGGAGCCATTAACAACTACCAGGGGGAGAAAGTTGGCATCCCCTTGGATGAGGAAGGCCTCAGGGTGGATGTGCTGGCCGAGCGGCTGATCCGGTGGCGACGTCAGGGTCGTCGCCCCAAGATGATCTACGTGGTGCCTAATTTCCAAAACCCAGCTGGGGTGACCCTTAGTCTAGAGAGGCGCAGGCAATTGGTCGCGCTGGCTGAGGAATATGAGCTTGTCATCCTCGAGGATAACCCTTACGGTGAGCTCTGGTTTGACAAGGCTCCCGAGCCCCACATGATGAGCCTGGATGGAGGGGGAAACGTTATCTATTTCGGCTCCTTCTCGAAGGTCTTTGTCCCTGGGATGCGGGTTGCTTGGATTGCCGCCGATGGGGCTGTGATCCGGAAGCTGGCCATTGCCAAACAATCCGCGGATCTATGCTCCAATTCCTTCGGTCAGAAGCTGATTTGCCGCTGGCTGAAGGCGGGGGGATACCAAGACCATCTAAAGGAGCTGCGGGGTCTTTACCGGGCCAGGCGGGATGCCATGCTGGCCGCGATCCGCGAGCACTTCCCGAAGAGTGTAAAATACACTGTACCCCAGGGCGGGTTTTTCATCTGGGTTGAGCTTCCCCACGGGATGGATGCGAAAGCCATTTTGCCCCGTGCAGTTGCCGCTGGGGTTGGTTATGTGCCGGGCGAGGGATTCCACGTTGACGGGACGGGGAAGAATACTATCAGACTAGCGTACAGTCAAGCATCGATCCCCGCCATTGAAACTGGTATCAGGCGCTTGGGCCGGGTGCTTGCGGATGAGATCGGGGGCCTAAGCTTTGCCATCTAGTGTTGCCGGGATCATCCTGGCCGGCGGCCAAAGCCGACGGATGGGTCGGGAAAAGCCCCTGCTTGACCTTGCAGGTCGACCCGTAATCGCCTGGATCGCTGGGGTGCTTCTTGGAGTGTTCCCGGAAGTTATCGTAGTGACAAACAAGCCCGACCAGTACGCCTGGCTGGGTCTAAGGACCGTCCCCGATGTGATCAAGGGGCAAGGCCCCCTGGCCGGCATTCATGCCGGCCTCCTTGCTATTAGCCACCCCCAAGCGGTGGTGGTGGGAGGGGACATGCCTTTCATCCGCCAAGGTCCCTTGCGGCGTCTTTGTGAGTTGGGGGAGGGATATGATATTGCCGTTCCCTCCTGGAGGGGTCTTCCTGAATACATGCATGCCCTTTACTCTCGGGAATGCATTCCCCATATTGAGGATTGCCTGGCCTCTGGGGAGCGGAGGATCATCGCCCTGCGGGATCGGGTGCAGGAAATAGTCATTCCTGCCGAGAAACTCACCTCAGTTCCAGAAGAGGTCTTTTTTAATATCAATAACCCCGCAGATTATCTTCTTGCCCAAACAATAGCCAGAAGGAGGCTCGACAATGACACCGATCATTGCCCTGGTGGGTCGCTCCAATAGCGGCAAAACAACGCTCTTGGAAAGGCTGATTCCTGCCCTGGAAAAGAAAGGCTATCGAGTTGGGACAATCAAACACACCACCGGCCGGTATCCCCTGGACAAAGAGGGGAAGGACAGCTGGCGCTTCGCCCAAGCCGGCGCCAAGACCGTCGCCTTCGCCACTCCCGACGGTTTTGCCCTGATGCGCTATGAACCGTGGGACTTGGGCGAGATCGCCGCGCTGATGCCGGGGGTGGATTTGATCCTGGCCGAAGGTCATAAGATTGGTCCCTATCCGAAGATCATCGTCCATCGTCCGGAAGTTGGCGATCCGCCAGAGCTCGTCGACCCTATCATCGCCACCGTGGGCTCCTTGACCCGTGAAGGGGTTCCCTCCTTCGACCATGAAGACATCGCCGGCATAGCCGACTTCATCGCGTCTCGGGTGGGGCCGCCATCCCGGCAGGAATAAGGGTCGGCGAGGGCGAATGGTGCTCTAATATTTAGTTGGAGAGGGGAGTTGAGCATTGCGAAGCGAACGTGCAAAGTGTGGATTGGAACGGGCGCCCCATCGGTCCTTGTTCAAGGCCATGGGCTACACCGATGAGGAGCTGCGTAGGCCCTTAGTTGGGATTGCCAACTCTTTCAACGAGATTATCCCCGGCCACATACACCTAAATGAACTGGTCAAAGCAGTGAAAGACGGAGTGCGCATGGCCGGCGGGGTACCCGTCGAGTTCAATACCATCGGGGTTTGTGACGGCATTGCGATGAGCCACTTAGGCATGCATTACTCTCTCGCTAGCCGGGAGCTCATTGCCGACTCGGTGGAAGTGATGGTCCAGGCCCACAGCTTTGATGCCTTGGTGCTTATGCCCAACTGTGACAAGATCGTCCCCGGCATGTTGATGGCGGCTGCCCGCTGCAACTTGCCGACTGTAGTGGTTAGCGGGGGACCGATGCTGCCCGGCGAGTTCCGGGGAGAGAAGGTGGACCTGTCAACAATCTTTGAAGCGGTCGGCGCCGTCAGTGCGGGTCGCATGACCATGGAGGAGCTCGCCAAGCTGGAAGATGAGGCTTGTCCTGGCTGCGGTTCCTGCGCGGGGATGTTCACGGCCAACTCCATGAACTGCATGACGGAGGCTTTAGGCTTGGGCCTTCCCGGGAACGGCACCATCCCCGCAGTGTACGGTGCTCGTCGCCGCTTGGCTAAAGAAGCCGGCATGCAGGTCATGGAGCTTCTTCGCCGCGGTATCACTGTCAGAGATATCCTGGTCGAGGAAGCTTTCATCAACGCCCTCACCGTCGACATGGCCCTCGGCTGCTCGACCAACACAGTCCTCCACCTTCCGGCCATTGCCCATGAGGTTGGCATTGAACTGGACCTGAATCGGATTAATGAGATCAGCACCAAGACTCCCCATCTTTGCTACCTGCGGCCGGGGGGAGACCACCATGTTGTGGATCTTTATCGCGCCGGAGGAGTCCAAGCGGTGATGAAGCGCCTCTCAGAGGCTGGTCTCATTAATCTCGATCTGATGACTGCAACCGGCCGCACCGTCGGGGAGAACATCGCGAACGCCTCGGTTCTCAGGGACGATGTCATCCGACCCCTTGATAATCCCTATCACCAGGAAGGGGGTCTGGCGGTCCTCTTCGGCAGCCTCGCCCCCCAAGGCGCAGTGGTCAAGCAGTCGGCCGTCGCCGAGGAGATGTTAACCCACACAGGCCCGGCTCGCGTCTTCGACTCGGAGGATGATTGCGTCGAGGCCATTCTCGCCCATAAGATCAACCCTGGCGATGTGGTCGTCATCCGCTACGAGGGTCCCAAGGGCGGCCCGGGAATGCGGGAGATGCTCACCCCCACATCGGCTCTTGCGGGCATGGGGCTTGACAAAGAGGTCGCCCTGATCACCGACGGCCGTTTCTCGGGAGCATCCCGAGGAGCTTCCATCGGCCATGTCTCCCCAGAAGCCATGGAGGGTGGACCCATCGCTCTCCTCCAGGAGGGTGACCTCATTCAGATCGACATTCCCGCCAAGAGGATCGACCTCCTCGTTGACCAGGCCGAGCTAGACCGCCGCCGTCAGGCTTGGCAGCCTCCCGAGCCCAAGGTCAAGACTGGTTACCTTGCCCGGTACGGCCGGATGGTAAGCTCCGGCAGCAAAGGTGCAGTGTATCAGGATTAGCTAGAGGGCCCCATCGCCGGTGGGGCCTTCGCTAATTTACCCTCAGCTGTCTAATTTCCGAGCAAGGAAACGGTAGTGACAGTCGCCTTGGTGATAGTCTTGGAATTATCTGCAGCGAGGCGATAGCTGTCATTAACACACCATAGGAGAGTAACCGATGTGGGACCTTAGGTTAGCGTGTGAGCACCCGGCGCGAAGAAACGCCCAGGCAGGAATCAGAGGAAAGTAGTCGAACATGAGAGGTGTGGCCAGTGATTCAGATTACTCGAGCGAGTCCGCTTTTGCGAACCCCAAGCGCACATGATTTTCCTGGGAGGTTCGCAACCCGCATCAATACGGCCTTTAGGTGGGTTTTGGGAAAATATGGGTGCATTTTTGAGGGGTCAATTTTGGGGGTTCTCGATTTCGGGTTCCGTAATGCTGATGAATAGCCGGTCTTAGACCCCTACAGTCGCTCCCCACGCGGGAGCGTGGATTGAAACTTGTCCAACTCAGGAATGTATGGCGAAAATCTGGTCGCTCCCCACGCGGGAGCGTGGATTGAAACGGGATTTTGGGTTAAATATATGCTCCAGTTGACGTCGCTCCCCACGCGGGAGCGTGGATTGAAACTGTGATGCGTGAGTAT
>ERZ773359.1927-NODE-1927-length-27376-cov-7.036785_pt1 | contig 27376 bp, 25 predicted proteins | sample MGYA00374955_ERZ773359 | MGnify/ENA primary metagenome ERZ773359 (study PRJEB29098, sample SAMN04486028) | biogas fermenter metagenome | study: EMG produced TPA metagenomics assembly of the Biogas fermentation microbial communities from Germany - Plant 4 DNA1...
TTAAATCTTTTTCTAAGAGTACCATTACTTAAAATAAAAATTTTATTTATATAATTTAACTTATTACTTATCTCAATTAAATCTTCTATATTTGAGATAATACCAGGTTCTCCGCCTGATAATTCTAGTCTTATATTTTTTACACCTAAATTATAATATAAGTTTAAAACATATTTATAATAATCTAAATCTACCTCAACTTGATTATTACAATATATAGCATTATTGCAATAATAACAATTTTGATTACATTTTCTTGTCAATAAAAATTCTAAATTAAACATATTTTAAGCACGTTCTTATTAATTCATCATCAGAGTTAAGTATATATTTATTAATATTCCCGTTTTTAATATCTAAATACCTTTTTTTAGCTCCATCATTCAAATTATTATCTATATATATAACATCTTTACCAAAATAATATGATTCCAAAATCATTCGTGGTGAATAATCAAAAACATTTAAAGCACAATCAATATAAGTATCAAATTGATTATGTATATCAAATAACATTTGATCAAATGTTTCAAAATCTAAATATTTTAAATATCTAGAAAATATGGAATTATTATTATCCACTAATATTAACTTTCTTTTATTTATTTTATCTAAAACTGGTCTAATTTTTTCATTAAACTGATCAATACTTACAATTCTCTTTCCTCTTAAATTAACATAAACACTTTCTTTTACTTCTGTTGGTTTTTTAAGTGCGTTTAAATATATTTTTTTAATATATGTATTACCTTCAGCAAAATGAAATATATTTTCTTTAAAATATCTATCTTTTATTAACTCTTTATAATTTGATGTATATAATAAACATATGTATTTATCTTTTAATATCTTCTCTATAAATTCATCACTATATGCTTCAATATCTAATGCTACAATAGATATACATTTTATATAATTAATCAGTTCATAACAATTTAAAATTTTAATATTATTTAAAGGTATATCAATAACATATTTAAATTCTAAATAATCTTTTAATATATTTAAATTAAATTTTTTATTTGAAATAAAAATAAATTCAGTTTGTTTATTTAATTCATGAGTCTTTAAGAAATATTCGAATATATACCAAAATGATCCATTAGTTGTAAATTTATATGGATCATTATACACGGGTTTATAGATAAAAGCTATCATCACATTAAAGATTCTTTTGTGGTATTGTATATATTATTGACTTCTTCAACTGTAGAAGCTTCGTTTATTTTTTCTTTAAAATCTAAATATAAATGATAATATTTTTCAGTTTCAGTTATACTATCTAATATTTCTAAATAGCTATCCAGTTTATTTATTACTTCTTCTCCTTTTTCTGGAGATTCATTCAATAATTCCGTAGAATAATTAATAATTTCAAGATATTTATCTGTGCGATTTTCTTCAGTTATAATAAATCCTTTATCAATAAACCAATTATTTAATAATATAAATTTATATAATTCAATTAACATCATATTATCATTATATAGCCTAGTATTTACTATATAATCTCTCATTTTTATAATTGCTATAGCTTTACTTCGCTCTAGTTCTGATAAATTATCAGATATTATAATTAAATCTTTATTTAAATCCCCTTCAAGATACTTAGGTATCAGTACAGTCTTACCGTCCATAAAATTAGAAGCTATATACTCATAAACTTCCCAAGAGTATATAGGATATTCAATTTCAGGTTCTAGAGCTAAAGCTCCTTCATTATCATTTAAACTAACTACTTCAAAATATTCTCCTCTATCTCCTACATTAACACTTAACTTCATTTTTGAAATTCCTCCAATTGTTTCTGAAGTTTCTCTATTTTATTATCTAGTTCTTGAATAGATTTAACAATAGGTGCTAACAATTCTATTAAATTAACCATATAATAACCATTTTGATCTTTCTTTACTACAGCATATTCAGCTTCTGGAAATATTTCATTCAGATCTTGAGCAATAAATCCCAAATGTTTTACATTTCCATCATTAACTACACCATTTTCATCTAATTGTTTGTATTGAAAAATACACGGTTTTAACTTTTTGATAGTTTCTAACCCAAAATCATTATCCATGTGATAGGATCCTTTTTTACATGTAAACTATATGTTTCTTTAATCTTATGTCACTATAAGCGCAGTTACAAGTACAACTATAGGCACAATTACAAGTACAATAATTACAATTACATGTACAACTATAAGCACAATTACAGGTACATGGATAATTACAATTACAAGTGCAATAATTACAATCACAGGTACAATAATTACAATCACAGGTACAATAATTACAATTACATGTACAATAGTTACAATGACACAAACAATCATCTTCAGCGTCGTTTACTTTAGCCCGGTATTCCTCAATATACTCATCTATAATTATAGAAGATGAAGCTGTTGGTGCACTGTAAGTCCATGTAAAACTTTTTAATGTATTAATAGCATTCCTTATAGCTATACAATGTGCAGCTGTTACTTTATCAGCACTAGTTAAATTTGCTCCAAAATCCGTTAAAGGTTTACCTCTTCGTGCCTGTTCACTTCTTATAGCAGCGCGAAGTTCGTTTATATGAATCGCTCTAACTTGTTGTTTGTCTAAATCTCCTGGATCTGTCCAAGCCGTTACATTTACCGTACATGGATGACCATCACCACCAGTGCCATAGTTTGATGGGCATGACGGTGTTATATTCTTTTCAATTGGCATGTTACAGTTCCTCCAAATTCATCACAGGTAAGTATCCTTCATAAAACACCCAATGTTTCAAACGTGCATAATCATAATTAGTAGAGTAATATCCATAATTAATTAAATCTTGAGTTAATTTATCTATATTATCATCTATTGCCATATATTTACATACACCTATACTATTATCTGAAGTAAACAACTTATACTCATTTGAACTAGGTGATTTAAAATATATTTTAATATTTACAATGTCTTGATTTCTAGAAAGAATAGTAAAAGTATGTTTTATAGACTCGTCAAACATAACCGAAGTTTCATATACATTTATTTTTCTATTATTCACTAAATATTTGTTATTAATTTTAAAATTGACTATTCCATTACTTAAGATCTTAAATTTCCACTCACCTAATATTAGGGGTTTAAATAAAAACATTAACATTGTATTAATATTTTTATATTTTATAGATAAAAATTCAGAAGTATTTAAATATTCAATAAAAATAACATTCAAATTATTATCAAACCCAATTAATTTCATGGTATTATTTAATATATCCATAAAATCACCTTAAATTTTTAAAATAATATCTTATATAATGCTAGTTTAATTTTATTAATAGATGTATAATAATTACACAACCATGGCTGGTTTGAATGATCATTCCATCTTTCATTATATGTATTCTTTTTTGAGTATTTATATTTAATAATATTACATTTGTAACAAATAGATGTATTACATTTTTGACAAGTTTCCGGAGCATAAATCAATAAATTATTTTTATGGTTATTTATTTTATTTAAAATATCTTCATCATGTAAATTTCCAATCAAATGGTCTTTAGAATTCTCAAAAAAAGCACCGTGACAGGGATAAACATCTAAATTTGTATCTATAGCTATCATATCTTTACCAGCAGAACAAATTTTATTATTATTATTCTCAAACCAAGAAAAGAAAAATCTGTGATATTTTTTAAAATAAGAAGCTTCTTTAGCAGCTAATTTAATCATAGAAGCATTTAAATCATCTATCTTATAACCCATAGAATATTCATTATAATAATCTATTGTTGGAAAGTATACTCCATAACCTTCTGGATATATAGATCTAATATCATCATAAGCATCAGGTAAATATTTAAAATTATCAGGTGTCACAGTCGACTTAATTGAAATATTATAACCATTGTCAAATAACTCTCTAATATTATTCTTAACTAATTGACTTGTATTTTTACCATTTACATCTGGTCTAGTACTACTGTTAATAGGAGCTCCATCATAAGATACTTGTATATGTAGTTTAGGCGCATTGTATAATCTAATAATTTTAACAGAATCAAATATCTCTATTATATCATCTAGTTTAGAACCATTTGTAATTAGTGAATAATATATTAAACTATCATCCTTTGTTTCTTTAACTATATATTTTAAAACATCTTTATTTAATAATGGTTCACCACCAAAGAAGGTCAACCTGATGGAACTATAATCTCTAATAAAAAAATCAGATTCTTTTAATTCTCGGATAAATTCTAATATCTTTTTAGCATTATTTATTGATAAATAATCATTCCTGTATTTATCTTTCTCATAACAATAGATACATCTAAAGTTACAATCTCTTGTCATGTTAATAAAGATATCGTAAATTTTATTCATCCAATTCTTCCTTTATTAAATAATCTAAACATAGAGTAAAGATATCATCATCAAAATAATTAATTAAAGTTTCTATATGTATATTTTTGTCTTCATTATGTATATTTGTTCTATTTATTGGTTCTAACCCGAACACTTCTACCATTTTATCTAATATATGTAAACTATGGGGTGAAGTTGTTAACATCATGTAAATCTTTGAATATACTTTACTCTGTCTAAAATTATCATCTTTCTGTATCATATGATACCCATATTTTGCTAATACTAAGTTAACGATAACTTTATAAATATTATTGTTATCGATACTCATATAATTATCAATTATATAATTAATATCATTTAAATTAATATTTTTATAATTATTCAATAGCATATTATAATATATTTTTAATACTTTTATTAAAAATAACGGAAAATGTTGCAGTAATACTTCTTCATTTTCTATAATTGTATTTAAACAAATATTATAATTTTTTAATTTATGAAAATATATTATCTTTTTAATTAATAAATTTAAATTTAACATAGTTAAGTAAACCTCTATTAATCAATTTTATATTTTAATCCCATAAAGTAAAGGCAGTATTGGTTTTTTTAGGATTAATAATCAATTCCTTTTTAGTTGGTACAATATATACGTTTTTTTGATTAAATGTACATTTTCTACACATTTTACATGTGAATTGACAAATCGGTATCTTATATTCTAAAAAAACAGCTTCAAAATATGGAGTATAGCTATTCATATATGTTTCATAATCTATATCTCCAGAACAATGTTGATCAATTTCTATACAATTTGGACTAATTACAATACGTTTTGGTTTAAAATTTTCACATATATAAACCATATCTTTTATAATAGTTTTATCATTTTCTTTATGCCAAGTATAACTTATCATATAATCTATATTATTTTTCTCTAATTTTCTTAAAACTTCAACTATTTTATCATTAATACAATTTCCATTAATATCCTTTCTTCTAAAACTGTTTGGACCATCATAGCTTACATAAGTCGTAAATTGTCTTTTTGAGACAATTTTTTTATACCTATTAAATATATTATCATTTAATAGTAACATTCCGTTTGTATCCAAGGATACTGAAAACCATCGATGTTTATATGTTGTTATCAACTGATCCACTATATATTCTACTAAATCTATTCTTAAAAGAGGTTCCCCACCAAAGATAACGATATGAGAATTATCGGCTAAATTCTCATCTATCCATTTTAATTTATCATCTATTCCTTCTTTTGTTAAAGACTTATCTGGCCGACCATCTTTTTCATAACAGTATTCGCATCTTAAATTACAAGAAGACGTAATATAAAAGACGACAGTGGCGATATATTTTTCATTATTCATCTACTAATTGTTCCTTTTCTCTTATAATCTCTTCTTTAATTTGTTTAATATAATTTCTTATTTCATCAGGTATGTCTTCAGTTCTACTATCAGATACATAATCTTCTGTTACGGTATTATAATTACTTAAATCAACTGATCCACTACCTTGTTGAACTTCAATCTCTAATAAATCGCAAGTCTTATCAGCAAGGTATTGTAAATTACCAATTAAACTCCTATAAACACTTATCTCTTTCTCATCAATGATACTATTGATAATATTTTCTAAAAAGCTAATACTAAAAATAATATGTTGAGTGGCATTATATAAATTAAAAACTTTAATATTATTATTCATACCATCATTCTCCTTTAAAATTTTCGGGAATTAATAATTTTATAAATCTTTCATTTGTACCAATTTCATCAAATATATATAGACATTCATTATATAAAATTTTAAAAAGTTTACACACAGAATTAATCGGCTTAAAATCGTTTTTCATTTGTGAATATGTACAACCAGCATTACAATAATTATATAGATAACAATTTTGGCACTTCTCAAATGTTTGTGGATTTACATTTTTTTGATTTCTGAATATTTTAATATTATCTTCATAAAAATAATTATTATTAAAATCAAATAAAGGATATTCTTTATTTGTACCAAATCTTGCGCAAGGATATCCAATTCCATTTGGCATTATTCCCATACCATTATAACCTGCAAAACATCCAAAAGATCTTTTACCGTATTTTTTTCCAAAAAACATATCTAACAAATATAATCTATAAAAACCTATTATAACATCTTTACTTTTTTTAATATATTCAATCTGTAAATTAGACAAATCTCTTATTTCATTTTTAAATTTTTTAATATCTTCTTCATTCCAAATATCATCTCGGACTAAAGAATAATCAGGAAAAACAAATCCCCACTCTTCGACTAAATATTTAACATTATCAACAAGTGTACCTAATGAAGTTGGAGAAACCATAGTTTTACAACCATATGGAGAAATTTGTTTAATTAAATCTTTTTTCTTTTTATAAACTTTTAACGAACTAGATCCATTTTTTAACGGTCTATTATATTCATTCCATAAACCATCAAAACTAAAACTAACATTAATATTATTTCTTTTAATATATTCAACTTTTTTTTCATCTAATTCAAGAAGATTAGATATAATACCAAAAGATTTACATTTTTTATCTTTTTTTAGTAAAGGTACTGCATTTTCAATAAGTTCCCAATTAAGTAATGGTTCTCCGCCAAAAAAATCTAAATGATAATTGTTTTGCTGATATTTTTTTAAAACAATATCTAAATTATTTAAAATATTATTAAACGTGTCAATTGACATATCAACTGGATTATTATTCATATAACAATAACTGCAGCCAAGATTGCATTTTTCAGTTATAACACATTCAATAATAAACAATAATCATACTCCTTCATTTTAAACTATAATCTATATATTAATAACTTATCTTAAACTAATTATAATCTTATATTGATTTTTTTCTTTATTAACACCAATTATTTTACCAACGACACAACCTTCATATTTATGAGCTTTTCCTTTAGGGATAACTCTAGCTTTTCCATCTTTACCTGAACATACAAATCTATGTATATTTTTATCATCAACAATATCTTCAGAATCAACATATAACGTACCAGCTAAACCAACTGGAATTTTTAAACCATCTCTTATCTCCTCTTCAGAACCATTAAGTAAAAATCCATAAGAATCCGAAACCACACCAATTACACCTTTTGACTCTTCATTAGCTAGTTTAAGCTTTTTATCTGATCCTATCTCTACAATACGATTAACTATTTCATTATATACTAAACCATTTGATTCAAAACATTCAGCATAGTCATTATATATTGCGTTATAAACTCTAGTAGCATATAAATATCCGTCATAATTTAACCTAGTAGTATTTGTTGGAGCTGTAGCCCCGGCATAAAAATAACCAGATTCCTTAGCCGTTCCAGTAACTCTAAAGTTGTATGATGCGGTCAAACTTCCGGTTAAAGTTCCACCCGATAATTTTAAATAAACAGAATCATGATCATGATTAGATGCTGCTATACCAGCATATCCCAATGTACTATTAATCCAATTACCAGTATTATATTCATATATTAATATTTCTCTATTAGACGGATTAGTTATCTTAACATTTGATATATCATTTAAACTAAGTATTAGATCTTTAGCTTCCCATTTTAAAGTAGTGTTATTCCATATTAAAATATATCCGTCTGATACACCAGTAGTATTGACATCAGCTAAATCATTAATACTATGTGAAGTTATATCATAATACCCGGGAAGTTTACCATCTAAGGTAGCTGCATCAATTAAAGATTTAGGTGGGGTTCCGGAAATGTTCAATGCCGGATAATCATTATTAGTTAGCTGTAAACTAGCATTATTACATATTTCAGATAATAAATTTTCTAAATCTGTTATTATATTTGTTATAGGAACATCTTTAATAATTTTAATAGTTTGTACCATTAAATGTCACCTTTTCTAATTTATCAATTTTATCTTCTAATTCTTTCAATTTGCGATTAATCTGTTTAATATCATTACTCAATTTAGAAAGTGTAATGTCATTTTCATCTGGAATATATTTGATAACCCCCGTATTTGGATTTTTAATTTTTTTCATAATAATTACCCCAAACTTTCTTCAGATATAATTAAAGAAATGTTTTTTAAAATCGGAGTATAATATCCACTAGATTCATCAGATGCATCATATCCATGCATATCAAATCTAAGTTGAATTGAATCTGATTCAACCGGATAAGATATCCTTTCACCATTTGAAATTGTAGAATCTGTTAATAATTTTTCTATAAGCCAATCATCATAATATATACCAAAGTCATTACCACCATTTTCATTTGTATTAATAATTGTATCAATTAATGGTTCATAATCATTAAGACTAATATTTGCACCTGATAAATCTTTAAAATTATTATCAATTGTTATTTTTCCACAATAAACATTTGGTCTTGATAACATATAAGTATGTATAGAATTAAATTCCTCTAAAGTTAATGCACGATTATATACTCGCCAATCATCAATATAACCATTAAATGATGTATTTGGATTAATGGAAACTCCACCTATCAATAATATTCCTGGAGTAAACCTATTGAATTCATTAGAACTAAATTTAGGAATTAGTGTTGATTCAGTTATAAATGAATAACCATTTATAGTAAAATCGAATTCCATAAAACCATCACTATTTAATCTCCAAGCTAATCCTATTCGATCATAACCATCCTTTGTTAAGCTTGGTACTCTAAAATCCTCTGAACCAATTATAGTTACCTCCCCAACACCAAAATATGGTTTATTAGTAATTCTGCTAATTCTCATCCATAAACCAGTTCCATCTGCAGTTCCAAAAATATATGGATCTATATTTTCATTATCAACAAATGATTCAAATGAAATATAAAAATGAATAGAACCATAATCAGCTATATTAGTAGTTAAATCATAATTTGAATTTATATAACCCCTTCCAGATAATTTTAAGCTACTGCTTAGCATAGTCCATAATGAAGAATAATTTACTTCACCAATTTCAATAATTTGTCGTGTATTATCTACTAAATCTAATGGAGTTGAACTATCAAAATTCAAATATTGTACTAAATCACTATCTAATTCTGGTCGTGCATATATTCTATCAGGTATTTCTCCATATAAACCACCATTTTCATACATTGCTAAATATATTGGTATATTTTCACCTGTTGGATTAGTATGTACAGCAGGAGTTGTATTATATAAACCCCGTGTTAATCCTGTTAATGCCCAATTAGTTCCGTTCCAATTACAAGCGGTATATTTAATGTATTCGTTCTCGATTTTTATAATACCATTGTTGGGAAATGGATATTTGTTCTTTAAAATTATAGTTTCTGAAGAACTAGCGGTAATATTATTATTTAGCAATTGAACTAGATTAGTAACATGATATAATTTGAGATTAACGGTTCCGCCACTTTCTTGCCCGTAATATATGCATAATCCTCTAGTATATTCAGGATAATTAACAAATAAATTAACTCTCGACTTCGAAGATATAGTTATTTTAACTAATTTAGATATCGGTTCTAAAAATTGTCCAGTTGCATAATAATTATCACTTCCAGCTGGATTCATACAAGGAGTATCATAATTTAAACACCCAACAGCAAAATAATATGTACCAGGAGCTAATCCATTTGTAGAATCTGGTTCTAGAGTGTAATCTGAAATCTTAGGTATAGCTGTCGGTGTATACGTAAAACTAATATCTACTTGTCTAAAACCATTATTTAAACTTTCTATATTACCACCATATACGTTATTACCACTTCTAAGACTTTTAACTTGATCTTTAAGACTCATCCAAGAATAACCTTTATCAAAACTGACTTGAGGAACAAGAGCATCGTTTGCTAAACTTGGTGGAATATATTCATCCCAGATTAAGCGTCCTTTTTTAAAAAAAACATTAAAAGCCATTCTATCTCACCTTATTTCAAATTTAACGGAACTATAATATACGAACCAATCGGTTTATATTTTGCAAAGAAAGCATCGAGAGTACTAGTATTAATAATGGGTGTTACTCTCGAATCATCACTAAATAACTTAGCTCGAATATATAGTTTCATTGTTTCAGATACTGGTACATCGTACATTTCTTCGATGTTTAATTCATGCCAAGTTTCACTGTCGGGATCAAATGCTGCTGGTTCAGTATTAGTAATAGTATATTCATACTGTATATCAGTATTCTCAAGAACTACATCACCTATTGATATATTCATTATTTTAAAATTATTAGCATGATGTTCACACTTTTCATTAACAAAATAGGCATAATATGTTTTACCACTAGTATCAAAATCTGCTCTATACAATGTATAAGCAAGATCAGAATCTTGTAAAGGTGACCAAGTTTGATTGTTGGAAGATACGAACATAACACCGCTTGGATGTGGTTGATATATTACAGGTTCATTCGTTATTAGGTCTCGATTACCCATCTTTGCATAAAACACTCTAAAACCATCTACATTACAACCTAAACTAAAAGCATAATCTTGTCCAGCTGCACAATATATTGGATAATCAAAAGCTATATGGGTAACGGGATAAGGATCTGTGGTGGTTGGTATATTAATATCACTTAAAGCAATATTTTTATGATAAATAATATTACTTGTCGGATAACCATTTTCCATCTCTCGGATATTAAACCATACTCGTGCATTTGGTTCTGTTGATATATGAGAAAAATATACGTCAATTCCGGTTAAGAATAAATCGTCATCAAACGAGAACGATTGAGCTACGGGATCTGGATTAACATGTATGTAGTGTGTGGTAATAGTTTCTACGTAAATTGTCGTAACAACTTTTTCAATTTTTCTCATATATATTTCATTTTCCCAGTGTCTTGTATATGATTCTCCAGTAAATTCATCAGACGCTGAAAAATATCTATCAGGATTAGTTTCTTCAGGTAATACAGTTTCAGCAGTAATGGTATGTTTTCCAGTAGGGACCTTTTCTGGAATTTTAATCTTTACGTCAAAATGTCCATCCCAATCTGTAATTATTGTAGTATTTGATTCTTCAAAATCATCAAAATATTCAAACTGTGTTATACCTTCATGTTTATTTATATACTCGATTATTTCTTTATATTCACTATCAGCTAGTTGATTATAATAATATTTCCACCAAGGTGAACGTCGTAACCATTTCACCCATTCTGGAACGTTAATTAAATTTCCACTTCCATCTATCGCACTACCAAAACCCTTTTTCTCCCAATACCAATTATTGTTACTATCATTATAGTATAGTGACACACCTTTTTCATTAGAACTGCCATAGTAAGGATGCCATAATCTCCAATACCAACCACCATTCCACCACTGTTTACCCCATCTCCATGTAGAAGGACGCCAAGTACTCAATCCATCATTAAAATCTAATGTTTCTAAATTAACATTCTGAACATTATTATGCATTGGATCCTCAAATTCAGGAGTAATGATCTTGTCATCCAAATATAATCTTATCTCAGTATTAGGTGGGAAATCATCTCCTGATATCATTAAAACAGAACCAGCTTTAATATAAGGATTTGGAGTTAATCCTATCTCGCTTTTTTTAGTCTCAACAACTTCTTCACCAATGATTGTTGACTCTTTAGTTGTCGCTCTAGTAACCTGTTCAACAGTGGTTCTAGTTTGAACCGATGAACTACGAACTGTTCTACTTGTATTCCACATATTAACGATTCTAGTAGAATATATAACTCTATTAGGTAACCAAATTATTTTATCAGTGGTAGCGTCTTCTATATGCTTTAACTTTTTAGGGTCACAAACAATTCTAGGAGTTAATCCTTTATAGTAGAATGGTGCGATATCAATACTATGAGTAATATACGGTTGAAAATCAGCTACTTTATCTGAAGCTATATTAAGCCTTAAAATTTTATCATTAGTAATTGTTCCATTAGAATCTCTAATATTAACATCATTAATATTTATTTGATCAATGACCATAGGCAATCTAATTTCTGACCTAAATAAGTCAACAGTCGCATCAAACTGACTATTAGCTGTATCTAATTTACTATAACTAGTTACACCATCGACGAATATATTTTTTAATTTATACAAATCATCAGATTCTGTATGTTTATTTTGAGCAGCTTGCTCCAACTCGGTCATGGCAAAATTATACTCAAAATCTGTAATTTTGCGTTTCATTGTTTGTAATTGAATTGTAGGTACACTGTATATATCAAAACTTTCAATAACAAAATTTTCAGGTGATACACCCGGTTCTACTCTTATATATGCCATAGGTAAAACCCCAACCGGAATATTAGGGTGTTTAATTAACTCTAATTCATTAGGTATACCACTTTTTACTTCAATAATACCATCTTCCCTAATATAAACTAAATCATATCTAGATAAAAACCAACTATATACTACTGAAAATGTTTGAGTATCAGGTCTTACCATATATGTATCTTTAAAATTGATAATACTAGTATTTCCGTTTTTTGTTATATAATAATCTTCGTTTTCCACTAAATCTGCATTTAAATCAACATTTACTGTATATACTGATGGTGGAGAAATATGCCAATCTATTGAACCAGTTGTAAAATTAAATGTATAATCAGCAGTATTATATCCATTTACTATAACGCTTGAAATAGTTATTCTACTTGCTGATAAATTATATGGTGGTGCAGCTAAAGCATTTATAACATTATGTGAAAATCCAGACATATTAACATTTAAAATTTTAACAAATGCATTAACATTTATAACCGATTTAACAGATTTTTTATTCAATTCATAGGACCATTTTCCTGTAACAAAACTTTTAGTTTCAGGTAAACCTATATTTGATCGAGTACTTAAAGCTAAATCTCTTAAGAAATATTGAGGTTTATTATAAGTATAGTTATAACCTTTAACGTATGCTCGTCCCTCTGATACTTTTATAGTGTATTTATATTCAGGATAATCACTTTTTTGAGTGTATATTTTAAGTCCTCTAGCTATAAAATCTCCTTCTGAATCATATGTACGCTCAGCCATCTGTTTGTAAACTTTACCAAAAATAGGTTGAGGTTTAAGCGGTCCATACGTATCTCTGTCTTTTAATTTAATTATAGCTATCAAATTTTTATTTTGTGAAGCTTCAGTTTCAAATTCTTCAACAGTTTTAATTAATGGAGTTGCCTCATATTTTAGCCGGTGACCACCTCTAACACCAGAATTTTCAATATTCTCAGCGGGATCATACAATGATGTGTCATCAGTTTCTGTATACACATTCTGTGAAATTTCTAAACATACATAAGCCATTCCCAATGGTACTACTGAATGCGACCATTCAGTATATGGTACTTTTATTAATAAACCATTAAAATATACTTCACCAGATTCTAGTACACAAATTTTATCTTCATTATTATTTACAAAATTACAACCAGATACTACAGAACCGTCATCTATGATTAAATTAGTCACCTTTCGAATGTTACCTTGGATCAATCCTTGAGCAACGTTGAGTTCTCTATTTTGTAAAACTTGTCCTTCTACAGCTAAAAATTTAGAGTAACCTTTTTCTAACTCTTGCTCTGTAGTATCATAATATGGAGCTACATTCAAATTATTAATTGGTAAAGGCATCTATAAAACCACCCTATTAAAATTCTAAAACCCAGGCAAAATATTCTACTAGTTCAGATGATCTAGTAATTACAGTTTCTTTATTCTGATATAACTCTAATATTCCTTCATAATTATAGTTTGATATATCAGTTCCTGTTTTTGAAATTTCTGCTGGTGTAAAGAAATTTTTATTATAATTTATCCCGTCTTTTACTTTCAAATTACTATATAAACCTACTTGTTTATATGTTGCATAATCAGCCTCACCAGATTCCAATATTGCATTTATAAACAACCATCTTGATCGTTGAGCTAATACCTGTGAATATCTAGACATCCAAACATTTGGATCTGAAGGTTCAATTAATTCTACTTTAGTCCACATAATACCACCGATATTTAAAGAACCACCTGTATCTGGAACAACAAAATACATTTCTTCATATCTTTTAAAACCTCTTACATAAGTCAATTGAGTTGTCTCTAAGGATGGTAGAGGTGCACCATTTGGCCAATCGGCATTATCACCAGGACCACCGGCAATACACACCATTAAACCTGTTTGTAAAGTTTTATTTTCATTTGCCTCAAAAAACTCTATAGCTTTTTTAGTTCTTGCAATATATGGCGATATCGCCATAGATATACTTGTAGCCATACTAAAAAATTCCTCCAATCAATATTATATAATTAATTTTCTTTTAAAATATTCAATATATCAAATTATATTGGTATACCTTCATATATAGTGCTGTAAGAATTCAAATATAAATCATAACACTGAGTTGAACCCATAAATACAACATATAAGTGAGTATAACCGGTATAATGTGATGAGTATCTTAATAAAGTATAATTATTATTTTCAGTTTCATAGTATAAATTATAATGTTCTATATGTTCTAAAGTTATATTATTGTTAACTGTACTACCAAAATAATTACCCTTTAGATCAAATATCTGACCCATAAACACAATATCAATAAATGTTTTAATTGTACTATAATGTATAGAATTTATAAAAGTATTATAATAATTTTCGTCTTCTCCAAAATCTAATATAGATAAACCATAACTATCAATATAATTATTTCTTACAATATTATCAGCTTTAAGATTAAAATTATAATATAATCCGTATCTTAATTCTATTAATATCTTCCAACCTGCAGGTTTAATTAATGATAATAACTCGTATATTTCAGGATCTAAATTATTTATCCTTAATACTACTATTCCCCAAGAATAATATTCTCTACTAGGTAAATAGTATTTACGTTCTTTTTTAAATTTCAAGACATTAAAAATAATACTACTATTTAAATCAGCTTGTACGCAAACCCACCCTTTGTTTCTATTAATTAAACCATTTTTTACAAAATATAAAGAATATATTAACTTTAACTCTGTATCACTGTCGTTTGACCTAACCCAATCAGTTTCTTTAACAATATAAACACCGTTTTCAGCAGGATTACCTTGATCTTTAACTAATACTCGATCATCAACTTTAACCATTACATTGTCAATTGTTTGCAAACCACTGAGAACTATATTTTCAGTTGTAGCCGCATCAACTGGTACCTTCCAAATAAAATTTGAATAAGTATCATAATCAAACTCATCAAAACCAGATTTATTTAATATAAAAATATCGTTATAAGGTTCGTATAAAGTAATTGAGGGATCTAAATTATATAAACTAAAGTTAAAAGAAAACTTAGTTCCTTTTCTTTTATATAATTCTAATATATTATTAAGTAAATTTCTTTGTATACCTGAGTCTAAATTATAATTCCATTTATAACCTAATAAATAACTTATATAAGGTAAATATTCATCATTTATTCGATCTATGGATCCAAACGATAGTATTTCTTTTACCGAATCTGATACTATATCGAATATTTCTTCGTCTATAGTATCCATAAATTCTTCTAAAGCTTTTACTTTACCTTTAATATTATTATCTGTTAGTACATCGCTGTTTCTAGTATACTCAGGTAATATAGAGTACAAAAACGCCATAATTATAGGCTCCTTATTTACTATACAATAGTAATGTTGATATTACCAACATCAGCGATTTCATTTGGCAATAAAGTATATACTTCACTGACATAGTCAAAAGTTGTTAATTCATCTATTTTAGTGGCTGTCAATGGTGTAATTATAACTTGTTTCTTATTAATATCTTTAACATAATATATTATATCAGTATCAGAAGTATTAACTACTTTCCTGACAATGTCAACATAATATCTAATATTAGGTGTAACCTTTGACCTACCAATAGATGTCCATTCTATTATTTTACCGTTGTCTCTCAATTTATAATCTACATCTTCTTCTAATACCAAATTATTATTAACATAAACTTTGTTTACCTTAGTTAAATAATTTACATCCATTGCAGTATCCAAATAATCCAAAATTGAACCACTTTTTATCATAGTAATAGTATCATCTACAAAAGATATCATCGCAGTTTTAATTAATTCCGCACCTTTTGCAAATCTAGGATAATCAGTAAAATAAAGAGAATTTGAACCTCGAGGAACAGTTGTTTTAAGTGTGGGAATATATTTTTTATTTTTTACAATTATCTTTGTATTACTTGGAACATCTCGATCAAGCGGTTCGTTCAAATATAATTTATTACCAATTTTAAATAATACTTTATAATACTTATTAGGAGCATCTTCAAAATAAATAGTAGCATTTGAAAAATTCATCAAAGTGTAATTAATTTGTTCACCACTAATTAATGTATCTACTTTAAACGAAACTTCTTTCTCACCATATTTATGATTCAACTCAGTTACTAACATTGGATATATTAAACTTCCATATCCAATACGCATATCATCAGTTATATTATTTTCTATTGTAGCTTCATTTAATTCTTCATTAATATCGATAATTTTCGTAGTTAAAGCTAATTCCATATCTAAATCTAATATATTGATTACAGCACCAATCTTCAGCATATTAGTATCATCGATATATCTTATCGTATTAGATGAACTTACTTCTGTTATATATATAGTACGATTTTCATTAACTGTTAAGTTGTTAATAGCACCAACACCTGAAACATTTGATATCAGCTTATATAACTCACGAATCGAAACTTCTTCTCCAAAATCGCGATTCTTCCATCCTAAATAATTATTAACTACTTCTCTAATTTTATTTGAAACAACTGAAGAAGATATACCTGCATTAAGACTAACATTAACATCAACATCATAAGGTATAAAAGTAGGATCTATTACATCGACTTGTGTAGCTATAATTTTTTTACTTTCTAAAAAATTCTTTACATAATTCCTAAAAGATTCAGTTGGATATCTTTGCTTCTTAGGAATTATACACACTTTAACACCAAATATTCCAACTTCATCCATTAATGAATTATCGATAACTGAAACTTTCTCAACTCCAGGTATCATATAAGTGATATCTTCAAAATCTTGTCGTGTTACGCACCGATTTTGAGTTCTGTAAATACTAGGTACATTTCTCTTTACTTCATCAATCGATTCACCATCTGATGCACCAACAGCATTTTGTTCATTAATTACTTTAATATTTGGTACAACACTGTTTTCAGAATCATATATAAAATCATTTATTTCTGTAATCTGAAACGGTAATACATTATGATTTGAATTTACTCCAACAGTATACAATACATTAACAATTAAATTTTTAGCGGGATTTGCACCAAAATTTCCGTCACCAAATGATATATATCCATAAAATTGATCATCGTAATCAACTGTAAAGTATTTATCTTGACCTGGAATATCAATAAAATCTACTTCGGTATATAATTCATCATTAACTGTTAATGATTCTACAGAGCTAACAGGAAATTGACGTAATTTATACCTTCTTCTTGGTTCTCCAGTAGAAATAAATGATTCTTCTACTAAAGTACCAGATTTTGCTTCAACCTCTACAACAGTTTCTCCAACATAAAGTATTTTATTTTCTGTCGTATAAAATGGTATACCATTTTTAGACATAACTGTAGTATATTTAGGTATCATTATATCCTTAGAGTGCGGTTTATCTAAGTAAAATTTAAGTGTCACAACTGATTGACTAGGAGGGCTAGGCTTGTAACCTACAGTTCTAGCAAGAGAATATACACCAGTTTTCGTTTTAGCTGTTGGTAGGAAACATTCATTGATACTCATATTTAAATAGTAATTCATAAGTGTTGCTTCATAAGCAAAAGCTTCTAATAACTCTACTCCAAAGTTACTAGCTAAAAAATCTGTCCACCGATTTGGTAATCTAGCTTGAACTCTACTCTTTAAAAGCTCCATAATTTCTTCAAAATCTATCGGTAATCTTTCAATATCTGTTAAATTCAAATTATCCATATGGTTTAACCCCTAATATAAAAACTAAAATTATCTTCAATACCACTTGTTTTATAGTAAAATGATACCATTATTTTGATAGTATGATTGTCATAATCTATATCAAAATATACATCTCTAACTACGATCCTTGGTTCCTGAGTATTAATAATATTACTTATTTCATTTCTTAAATCTTCAATAATTATTTCATCTAAAGGTTCAAATAACATTCTCTTTAAATTATGTCCAAATTCAGGTTGCATTACCCGTTCACCTTTAGTAGTGCCAAGAATTCTTTGTATAGAAGCGCGTATTAAATTACGATGATCATTAACTTCCATTAATCCAGGAACATAAGTATCAGTATCTATAAGTATAGGAACTGGACCGCTGTAACCAGCTGCTTCTCTATTTTTAGGATATGTATACTCGTAGCTGTAAGACATTTAATCACCTTTTTTAACTCTTTAGATTAAATTTAATCTCTTAATTTGCAAATGTGTCAGTACTACTAGTAGTATGCTCTCCGGCTTCACCGCATTTTATACATTTAGTATCATCATTTAATCTAGTTAAATTTAAATCATTGACAAAAACATCTGGACTACCTTCAATCGATTCAAAAGTACCACTATGTGGACAATTAGTTGGACCAGTATCAGTTAATCGGTGTACTTTTTGATCATTAACATATACATTATTACTTCCTGTATCGTTAGTACCATTTCTAGAATGAGGGCAACAATTTAAGCCTAAATCGCATATTCCAACTGTACGATCTGTAACTCGAGTAACTCCAGGCATATCTACGCTACACTTCCTTCATCATTTTCATTTACAATAGCTCTATATTCTCCTTCATAAAATGTAGCTGCAGGTTCCATATGCATTCCTTCATCTTGTCCATTCCATGTATTTAACGGACAAGCTATACCATATTTTGCAAATATATAGTAAACTTTCTCCCTTTCATTACAATCATAAGAACTGTAGTTAAAATCAAATGCTGCTCCATATTTATGCATCGAATCAGATGCACCGTACCTGTTTCCACTTCTGAATCCATCAGTAAATTGAAATTTTTTATATAAATCTGGTTCATTTTCCTGCATATAATCTAAAGCAGCTTCTATTCTAGAAGCAAATTCACTATTAAATCTATAATCTATATTACCTTTTCTGTGTCTTTTTAATGTGCGTATATCTTGTTTATAATATTGTTTCATAGCACGACTAGCTTGTCTTTGAGTTGCACCCCACTGTCGCATTGGTGAAGCTTTTTGTGATTTACATTCATTACCTAAGCTAGGACCACCAGTTGAACTAGATTGATATACTGGATTAGCCTGATCACCACAATTAGTATTAACTTTTATGTTATAATCATCTAGCTCTCTTTGATATTTATCTATTTCTTCTGGGGTCATAATTTCAAGTTCAGCTTCTGTTTTAATATACTGCAATGGTATAACATTTTCTTTACCAGACGGATTCATTTTAATATAATGATCTGACATTATAACCACATCATGTGCTGCATGAATTACAATGTCACCATCATCAGAGAGAGTTATCGTCGATCCATTACGATGTTTAAGCTCAATATACTGAGTATTATCATCAAATAATATATAACCAGTATTAGTCTTTATAATCTTTCGATCTGGATATACATCTTTAGCTTCAGATGGTACTACATTCTCATCTTCTCTAAATATAGTTCCCAACCATAATGGTTTATATGGACTTCCATTGACGAACATAACTGTTACTAATGAATTTAATTCTGGAATAAAAAATATTCCTTGGTCAGTATAACCATAAGGAAAACAGGGTTCAGACCAAGGTAAATCTTCTTTTTCAATATTTCCATAAACACTTGGTACAGAAATTTTTAATCGTCCAAGTTTCTTAGGATCATCATTATCAACTACTAAACCTACATAAATACCAGTAAATTTAGATGCCACTTGTAATAGGTCCTCCTTCTGGACTCTCCATACCCTCTGAATCAAGCTCCGAACATAATACCATATGCATATATGGTTGATAAGGGTGCACATTAGTCATTCCATAATTATATGTTACAGATGCAATATAATACAAACCGTCCAAGTCCTTAGTTTTACCGTCTTCTTGACTGATAATTTCTAAACAATTCAATGGAGTTAATTCAGGTATAATCTCAGCAAAAGTATCAACTAATTTTCCAAAAGTATATACTCTATGTCTAAGATTAGAGATATATATCTTCTGTAATTCTTCCTCATCAATACTACCAGTGATATATTGAGACGCAAAACCTTTATGTTGTTTCCGTATAGAGCTCTTTGAATTTAAATAACTTTGTCTAGTCATTGAATCAGGAGTGAAGCTTTTGAAATCATTATAACCACGATTAAAATGCAGTAAATGATCTTTGCTCCCATATTTTTCAATTAAACTTTTAAAATCAGTAGAATATACTATTTCTTTTGAATTCTTTATCATATCTAATTTTACTGTATATGGTGTCTTCAAACTCTGAGTTATTGGGGCAAAATACGCTTCTTCATTGAACATAAAAAAAGTATAGAGTAAATCCCCGCTTGTCGACTTAGCATATGGTAACAATGACCTTATCATTTCATAATCAGTTAATTGAGCTTGTAACCAATTATAACTATAGCTTGTTGGTTCTATCCTGTTTACTTTTCCTCCATTTCTAGATACTAGCTTATTTACTATCTCAGAAATCGTAGTCTTTCCATATGATTCATATTTTTCATCAAGCTGCATTACATAAAAAACAGGATCAACACATTTTAAACTGATCAGCTTACCTGAATTAATATCACTATACTCAATGTCCATCTCTGTTATTTGAAAACTTGTTACTTCATAATTAACTACACAAAATCTAAATGGTCCAGAAAAGAACTTGTTATTATGCTTGAGACTATATAATTCATCTTCAAACCAAACTTCGACGATTCTATCTTTGATTGGAAGTTTCTCGATATTCTTAAAATCTTCAAAATAATCTGCATTAATCATCAATAAAATTTCAGCATATACAGATGGGGTGTATTGGGAGAGATTATATGAAAAGCTCTTAACAACTACTGGATTATGGTTAAACCATGATAATCTAGCTCTTGTTATAAAGTAATCAAAATATTGTACAATATTATACAAAATAATACACCACTATTTCTCATAATATCTAATCAGATAATATTCAATATAAGACTTTGGAATAATTCTTAAGACAGTTCCTTCCTCAATATTAAAAGGATCTATAATGTTATTAACTGCTGCTATGACCCAAAACAACTCTGGAGTCTTATAATACTTCCAGGATATTAAGTCTAATCGATTAACTTCATTTTCTTTAACTCTATGAGTTAATTCACCAGTAATATAACTGGGAATATCATCGACAAAATTTTTTAAAAATAATGGTAATACACCGATATTTTTGAAATTATATAATTCAGAATTTACTGCCATATGATGTTTACTATCATTTTTTGAGGGTTCAACTTTTTCTCCATAGTTTACATCGATGAATTCTAATCTTTGACTATAATCAGATACCATTATTCAAGCACCTCATTTAACTCACTTAAATTCAAATATAATAATTCATTAATATTATTAGCTGCATTAGTATCTATCTTTTTAGCTTGATCATAAACTTGCTTGTATTTGACAACTTCTCCTTCAGTTAACAAACCAGCATTCTTTAAATCATCTGATCTTTCATATAATAATTGATTAACATATTTTAAATCATCTAGACGTTTTAACATTTCGGTTTCTAATAATATTAAATCAGAAAAATAAAGTGTTGTTAAAGGTGCTAAATCATTATATTGTGTAATATCACTGTTTAAATTTTTATTTATTTCATTTAATGTATATGAACTTTTTTCTATATACAAATCATCTGTGTATACTGCTTCATTAAAATTACTTTTAGTTATAGATCCGGGACTTTCTAAAATTTCTATTAACCTTAAAATATTACCATATAATTCAGCAATATTATTTAAACTTATACCAGAATCTATTGTTGTTAATAAATTTGCCACTGGCCAGTATAAATCAACAATTGTTTGAACTGAATTATTTAATGTAGAGTCAGATGATCTGATAATTCTAGACAACGATATCAATGAACTATATAAATCATTTTCTTTAATATTAATTAATAAATTAGCATAACTCGATATATCTTGTACAGAGCCTATTTTATTTTGAATTTCTTTAGATAATAATAAAGATTCATTATTACTATCTATACCCAAAAAATTAAATTGGTCATTATCCATATTATTTATTATATCATTATAATTGCTGTTAATTAATTGTATAAAATCTGGATCAAAACTTAATAAATTAAAATCCTGATCGATATTAAAGTTTTTCATATTCTGATATACTCTATTTAAATTATCATAATTAACAGCGGTATAATCAAAATTTCTATATCTATCATACGCTCTCTGTATAGCTGCTAAATTCGATTCATTAACATCAATAATTGATATACCTAAATTATCAATAATATCAGGAATATTAGTTGGTGTATTTTCACCACCAGATATAGTAGTTATTAAATCTTCATCTTTATAGTCCATACCAAATAAAATTTGTGGATTATCTGATAATACAAATGATCGAGCTATTTCATTTCGTGTATCACTCCATGAATACATAAAGACGTTAATAAATCGAAGACTACCGCGAATAATCATTGGAAACATTTCATTTCCTAAATCAAGCATTTCTTCACTTGTTCGGATATTTACTTCTCTTAAAAATCCTTTAAATCCCCTATATAAACCACCTAATTTAATAGATAACAGTGGCGGATATAAAAAACCAAATGCTCTAGGATATACTAAACCTTGAAGAGCACCTAAATAAGCTCTGACATTTTTCATAAAATCTTTAACTTCAATATTTTCTTCTCTGAATCTACCAGCAATTGGACTTCTTTCATATGATAATTCTTCTTCTGATCGTTCAGTTGTATAATGAGTACCTCGCATTGTCAAAAGTGTTCTGTTAATTGGTAATATAAATTCTAAATCTAGAGTTTTACTTAAATTTTGAGCATTATATTCAACAAGAGCAATATTAGCTAAATCCTGATTAAGCTTAGCTAAGAATCTAGATAAAACTTCAGGTAACTGAGTACCGACATTCCCTCTTCTAGAATATGATACAGAAACGCTGTCTGATATTTCTGATGGTAACCATGGTAATTTTATATTAATTCTGAATTCTTCACCAATATCAGAGTCAATAGTCGTTCTCTCTCCCACTTCATCGCCGTAGAAGGAAGCATTTCTTATAATTATAGGCATAAACCCTAGGTAATTATCTGTCCTGTTATCTTGTGACGGTATATATTCTGGCAGACCATATAAATTAAAGAAATCCATTTTTTGAAGTAGAGCAGACCCCCTACTTCTAAAATCTCTGTCTACATCGAGTTCTCCGGTATCTGTGCTAGGATATCCTACACCTTCACCCGATTTCCATCTATTTATATCTTCATAAGCTCCAATACCTGTTCCAGGTATTCTACTTCTTTGTTCTGCCACTAAAATATACCCCCAAGTTTCTTATCTTCTCCACCGATATTAAGTCCGAACATCATTTCCATAATATATTTTGGTATATCATTTATATAGCTTCGATCAATTCGTGATACAGGAGATTCTACCATTCCACGATCATCATTTTTATTCTTAGTCTCTTTTATTTCAGTTTTGAGTTCATCAATCGATTTACTAAAACTTTTCGAAATATTTTGTAATCCACTTTTAATCTCATTTACTACTACTGAATTAACCGATTGATTATAAGATTCTAAGGTGTCTGGAATATTAATAGTACGAGGCAAATCTTCTTTTAAAAATTTAATATCTCTATATATATTATTAAGTTGTTCTATTTCTTCTAGTCTTCTAGTTCTATATGGAAAATTTCTATCCTGTTTTATTATCTGAACTATTTTATCAAAATCGGTTGTTTGCAATTTATCTTCTAATAATCTTTTAAAACCTCTGAAACCATGTTGATTGATCATACTAGCAGCTATAGATAAACTTCTATAATCTTGTATACCTAATTCTTTAGCTTGCTTAAAATATTTTGATATATCTTGCAAAGCTAATCTATCAGTTTCAGCTTTCATTCTAGAATCTTCTAATAACTTAGCAAATCTACGACTTTCTTCTCGAGAAAATGTTCGATTACTCCAATCTTGATTTTTTAAATCAGCAACGATTTTATTTCCCATAGTTGTTCTAAATAATTTTGGATCAACATTATATAAATTTCTAAGATAATCTCTAGCCCTATTAGCCCTCCACTGTAATGTACCAAGCGAAACAGCGCCTGCATCATTTCTATTAACAGCACTATAACGGTTGCCAGCTTCAACATTTTTCAATATATCATAAGTAACTCTAACAGCTACCTCTTCACCAATATTTCTATTTAAGCTTGGTTTCATAATACCAGTATCTAATTTTCTAAGAGCAGAATCTAAATTAACATCAATGTTAATATTTTTTTCTCCAACTGTAGTTTCAACTTCTTTACTCAACTTACGAGCTTCTCTTCCAACCATAGATCCCATAATTCCACCAGGTCCAAGATCTTTTGAAACCACAGCATCTTTAATATCTTTTAACCAATCTAAAAACTTCTTGCCTGAATTTATAGTAAAATCTACTATATTATCCTTAAAACTACTAACCCAATTACTAAAATCATCTAAATAAGGCTTCAACTTTTTAATCTCTTCTATTCCAGTTGAAAATACTCCACCAAAAAGATTATCAATATCTTTTAAAAGTGGTAAAATAGTCTTATCATATATATTAGAAGCTTCTTTACCAATGTTACTCCAAAAATCTTTAACTGAATCTGCGGACTTAGACCACATATCTTGAGCAATATTCCATTTATCAGTAACCCAATCCCAACCGCGTTTTAGATTTGATACGCTAAACTCCCAACTTTCAGCAAATATGTCTTTTATTTTATCAAAAGTACCACCAATAGTTATTTTTACATCTTCAGCTAATCTGCTAGTAGTATTCTTAATATCATCAAAGAAATCACCAACAGGTTTTCTGAATTTCCAAAGTAAAGTACCACCTAAAGCTGCTGCTATTCCAGCTAATACCAGAGGATTAGTTAATGTTGTTAATATTGCAGGTATCATTTTAGGAAGCATCGTACCTAGACGTATTCCACCAGCTAAACCTAATCCTTCTAGTAGTTTATCTTTTATATTAGAAACAACACCACTTTTACCTTCTTCAACAACACCAGTTACTAAACCACTCTTTTCTAATCTCTTAGCTAACCATTTAGCAGCTACACCAGGAGCAGTTTTATTAAGTACTATTTGTTCATTAAGTGGAATATTTGTTATTCCAGCCAGCGTTTTTTCATTAATAAGTTCATCAAATTTATTAACTGATTGATTATTAGTATTACCATTTATAAAATTTTTATTAATAATATTATTTTGTAAATTCTTTAAAAAAGTTAAAATACCTTTGTTTTTTTCATTTTCTTCATTTCTACTTCTTCTATTAAAAATATTATCAACACCAGGAGTTAAAAAATTTTCGTCTTGATCTTTAAATGTAAATACATAATCTTTAACTATTTTAAATGGATTTCTCATAAAATTTTCAAATATTTTAAATGAATTTATAATTTTATCAGCAATTTTAACAATATTTTGGGATATAGAATTTGTTACTAAAGTAGTAGAGCGCTCAAACGCACTCTCCATACTTTTAATCAATTTGTCAGGTAATTTAGAAATATAATCTAAATTTCGATCAACTATATCTTTAATCTCAAGGTTTTGTCTAAACAAAATGTCAGTTTTTCTCAATCTATTACTAATACTAGCTGCTACATCGTCTATTTTTTCAATAATTAAATCATAAGAAGATATAAGTACCTTGTTATTATTAATTATATCACCGGTTTTATTGACTAAGTCCAGACAAACGGAAACTATGCTCTGAGTAACATCCTCAAGTTGCATAACTCCATTATTTAACGATTCGAATATATTCTTTACATCAGAAGCTAGCTTCCTTAATTGATCATCAGGTAAATTTGGTTTTTCTATTCGAATACTTTGCGATATTAAGTCTAAAAGAATATCATTATTATCAGGCATATTATTCTAACTCACCTTATAGTATACCACACACTTCTAAAAGTGGTAGTTTTATTGTCATTAAGATTAAATTTAATTTGCCAAATATAAAAAAAGAATGGGTGAAAGAATTAAAATGCACCCATTCCACGCAAATTTGCTTCAGCAGCGTTTTTACTTTTTTCTTGTAAAATTCTTTGAACTTCTTCCATCCAAAATCTGCGTATTTTAGATGACATCATATTGACGTCATAATATGATAGATTAGCATGATAGACTAATTGTATTATTTCTCTTTCAATATCAAACTCTGGATCTTTGTATATAGATAAAAAATCAACAATCAATTGTGGGTCATCAACTGCTCGGACGAAAAAATTCAAAAGAAAGTACCGCCATTTGCTCAAAATAGTTTTCACATTCTGGACATTGTGAAGTACTACTTTTTACATATCCATGATCATATTTAGCCATTTCTTCTCTTAAAGCTAAAATATCAATAGCCGGAAGTTTTGGCCATATTAAATTGAGCATAGTAGCAAAATCTTCTTCTTGTGTTAATATAGTTTTTTCTTCATTTGGTAGTACCATTTCAATTATACAACGTGCTAATTTATATATGTCTGGGCTAATGGCAGATCCATATTTCAATGTTTCTGAATGAGATTTCTCTGTAGCTTCTATCAAATCTTTTAATCTGACTAATCTAAACTTAATTTCGATTTGGCTTTTAGGCAATACCATAGACATTGGTTCGACACATTCGGGTAAATAAGTGACTTCAAATTTAGCGAGATCGGAAGAGC
>ERZ773359.1931-NODE-1931-length-27338-cov-5.497159_pt1 | contig 27338 bp, 21 predicted proteins | sample MGYA00374955_ERZ773359 | MGnify/ENA primary metagenome ERZ773359 (study PRJEB29098, sample SAMN04486028) | biogas fermenter metagenome | study: EMG produced TPA metagenomics assembly of the Biogas fermentation microbial communities from Germany - Plant 4 DNA1...
TCCGATCTGATAAAGAAGTTTGGGCAGAAGAAGGCAGTAATCTTTTGGAAGCTGCACTGGCTGCCGGTATTCATATTCCCCATCTTTGCCATGATCCCCGGCTGAAACCGTTTGGCTCCTGCCGCCTCTGTTTTGTGGAAATTGAAGGCGGGCGCGGACCGGTAACGGCTTGTGGCAATGTTGTCCGGGAAGGAATGAAAGTAACTACCAATAATGAGACCATTCGCGCCATGCGCAAAACAGCACTGGAATTATTAATGACGGAACACTGTGGGGACTGTGTTGCTCCCTGCCAGCTGGCTTGTCCGGCGCATATTGATATTCAGGGCTTTATAGCACACATCGCCAACGGCAAGCGTGATGCTGCCGCCGCACTCATTAAAGAGCAGCTGCCTTTCCCTTCCGTCTGCGGTCGTGTCTGCCCGCGTTTTTGTGAAGATGAGTGCCGCCGCAATATTGTGGATGAACCGGTTAATATTTGTGCGCTAAAACGGTATGCCGGCGATTACGATCTGGTTAATTTTAACCAGTATGCGCCCACACCTTTGCCGTCTACCGGCAAAACTGTGGCTGTGGTGGGCGGGGGCCCGGCCGGCTTAACGGCCGCCTACTACCTGGCGCTGATGGGCCATGCCGTTACCGTCTACGATAAAGGACCGGAATTGGGCGGTATGCTGCGTTACGGTATCCCTGAATACCGTTTGCCTAAAGAAACACTGGATCAGGAGATTAAACTGATCACCGATTTATGTGCCGGTGTTCGTTTAGGTGAAGTTTTTGGTCAGGATTATACACTTGAATCCTTACAGCAAGAATATGATGCCGTCTTTTTAGGTTTGGGCAGTCAGGCTGCACAAACTTTAGGTCTGGAAAATGAAGATACCCCGGGCATTTTAAACGGCATTGGCTTCCTGCGCGCTGTGGCGGAAGGCAACCCGCCGGAAATTGGCCGTAACGTAGTAGTTGTGGGCGGTGGTAACACCGCCATGGATGCTGCCCGTACAGCCGTGCGCCTGGGAGCGGAAAATGTCACCATTGTTTACCGCCGTGGGCGTGAAGAAATGCCGGCCAATATTGTGGAGATAGAAGAAGCGGAAGAAGAAGGCGTTAAATTCCAGCTGCTGGCCAATCCCACCGGTTATATCTGCACCCCTGATCATGTGGAAGGGGTGGAATGTGTCCGCATGGAGCTGGGTGAACCTGACGCTTCCGGTCGCCGCCGTCCCGTAGCTGTGGAGGGCTCGGAATTTACACTTCCTGCCGATACAATTATCCTGGCCATCGGTCAAAAACTGGAAAGGGAAGAAGTGGCTAGCTGCGGCTTGTTAATTTGTGACCGCGGCAATGTCCAGGCAGATGAAAGAACAGGCGGCACCAGTATTCCCGGTGTTTTTGCCGCCGGTGACTGTGTCACCGGGCCGAAAACAGTGGTGGAAGCCGTGGGAGCCGCCAAGCGGGTGGCTCTGGCCATGGACCAGTACCTGCAAGGTGCTGAAATTATTCCCCAAAAAGAAGAATTTAACTGCACCATGGGTGAGCACTGGCAGGAGATTAATCCGGAATATTTCGCCGACCGGGAAAAAATTGTCCGCCGCAATGAAGTTCATGTGCCGGCAGCGGAGCGTAAGACTAATTTTAAAGAATTTAATTTGGGCCTTACTCCCGAAACGGCACGGGAAGAAACAGAACGCTGCCTGTCCTGCGGCTGCCAGGATGCCTTCGACTGTAAACTGCGGCTTTATGCCGATGAATACGATGTAGACATTAAGCGTTTAGGCACGCATGAAAAACGCTACGAGATTATAACAGGTGACTATCTCGTCCAGGATGAGAATAAATGTATTCTCTGCGGTAATTGTGTCCGCATTTGCCAGGAAGTTCAGGATAACGGAATTATGGGTTTTGTTAACCGCGGCTTTGATACCACCGTGAAACCTAATATGGGTATTCCTCTTTCCGAAACGCAATGCGAATCCTGCGGTCAATGCATTTATGCCTGCCCCACCGGGGCACTGACGGCGGCCGGTATTTTGGCTAAGCCCGGTCCCTTTAAAGACGACCGTGTTGTCACCACCACCTGTACCTTGTGTAATACAGGCTGCACATTAGAACTGCATATAGCGGCAGACACAATTACCAAAGTCACTTCACCCCTGCGTACAGGCCATAATGACGGCAATCTCTGTAACCTGGGCCATTTTGCCGACAGGATTGTGCATGACCAAAATCGCCTGACGGCACCGCTGGTGCGAGACGGTAGTACCCATAAGGAAGTATCCTGGGAAAAAGCTATGCAAATAACTGCCGGTATTCTTACGGAAGCGAAAAAGTACCAGGGTGCAGACGGTTTAGCCGTGCTTGTTTCCCCGGCTCTCACCAATGAGGAAAACTATTTGGCGCAGAAATTTGCCCGTACAGTCCTGGGTACTAATAATATTGAAAGTACCAATCCTGTGCCTGAACTGTCTCCGGTAAAATCAGCCACCTTTAACGATGTGGAAAACAGCGATTTTATTCTCCTGGTGGGTGAAGACATCACTGTTGATTTCCCCATTGTGGCACAAAAAGTGCGTAAGGCTGTGGAAAAGGGCGCTAAGCTGGTAACTTTAACGGAAGAGCCAACACGTTTGGATAAATTTGCTCATCACTCCCTTTTAGTTAATTTCCACCGCCTGCCGGATGTGCTTTTTGCCCTGTACGCCCACGCCGTGCAGACAGGTCTTTTACCCCAGGCAGATCTCCCTTACAGCCAGGAAGACATGCAGCGCCTCATTAATGAACTGCCCTGGATGGTACGGGTCAAAGCCGGTAAAGTTACAGCAGTGCTGGATGAATTTGCCGCGGCCAAACATTCTGTGATTATTGCCAACGGGGACAGCCTTGATGATGAAGAGCACTACCTATTAAATGAACTGGCCGCAACCGGCAATACAGGCGCAGGCAGCGGCCTTATGTTCCTCTACCGCGGCGGCAATGCCTTGGGTCAGTTAGAGATGGGAGTTCATCCCGATCTGTTGCCCGGACGTCTGCCCCTAAACGCCCAAGAAACTGCACCCAACACCGGATACTTGCTGCCGCAGCTTTTGGAAAAAGCAAGTCGCAACGAGATTTTAGCCCTTTTCATTCTGGGGGATGATTTCATTCTCACTCCGGAATTAATCGGCAAAGATACCATGGTTGTAGTTGCTGCCGGCACCTGGCGTGACGACTTGGCTTTAGCCGATGTGGTTCTGCCCCTGGCTTCCTTTGCCGAAAGTGACGGTACCGTCATTAACTGTGAGGGAAGATTACTGCCGGTAAATGCCGCCTTAAAGCCCCTCGGCGGTAAAAATAACCTGGAAATCATCCGGGACTTGGCTGAAGCTTTAGGCAAGCCTCTGCCCGGGCAGTCAGCGGCAGAAATTCTGGCTGAAGTAAAAACAGCAGGAGCTTTAACGGCTACAGCCGACCTTAATACAGATACAGAAGATGCTATTGCCTAAAAAAAACTGCCGGCCATTTGGCCGGCAGTTTGCTGTCTTGATAAACTCTTTACATTATTCCAGCTTACCGATAAACTCCTCAATGCGCTCCAGGCCTTTTTGGGCTTGTTCCAGGGCCAGGGCATAAGAGAGGCGAATGTAGTCGGGGGCACCAAAACCAGTGCCGGGAACCACGGCTACTTTGGCATGCTCCAGTAACAGGGAAGCAAAATCATCACTGGTATTAATGGTGTGGCCGCCAAATTTGCGGCCGAAAGTTTTGCTTACATCCACAAAAATATAAAAGGCTCCTTTGGGCTCTATACAAGAGAGACCGTCAATGGAAGCGATCTTTTCCACCATGTAATTTCGTCGCTGGGCAAAAGCAGCCCGCATCTTTTCTACGCAGTCCTGAGAGCCCAGCAGGGCTGCAATACTTGCTTTTTGTGCAATGGAGTTGGCATTGCTGGCGGTATGGCTCTGTACACTGCTCATAATCCCGGCAAGTTCCGCTGTGGAGGCGGTATAGCCAATGCGCCAACCGGTCATGGCGTAAGTTTTGGAAACACCATTTACCACAATGGTCCGTTTTTTAATTTCTTCGCCCAGCGTGGCTATACTGACATGCTGCTCTTGATCATAAATTAATTGTTCGTAGATTTCATCGGATACAATGTATAAATCATGCTCCAGGGCAAAATCGGCAATGGCCTGCAGTTCCGGGCGTGCATAAACCTGGCCGGTAGGGTTGTTGGGACTGTTAAGTAAAATAACTTTTGTCCGCTCGGTTAAAGCATTTTTCAAGTCATCTGCAGTGAGCTTAAAATTGTTTGCGGCTGTTGTGGGGACGATGACAGGGACGCCGTCATTAAGTTTGACCATTTCCGGATAACTGACCCAAAAAGGGGCCGGTATAATCACTTCATCGCCCGGGTTGAGCAGGGCGGCAAAAGCATTGGTTAAAGCATGTTTCGCCCCGTTGCTGACAACAATTTCCGCAACTTCGTACTCCAAAGCATTATCTCTTTTTAATTTTTCACAGATGGCAGCGCGTACATCCAGCATGCCAGCCACCGGTGTGTAGCGGGTAAAACCTGCCTGGATGGCTGCCACGGCTGCTTCTTTAATATGGTCCGGTGTTTCAAAATCCGGTTCCCCGGCGCCAAACCCGACAAGATCAACGCCTTCGCTTTTCATTTGTTTGGCTTTGGCATCTATGGCCAGTGTCGGGGAGGGGGAAATGGACTGCGCCTTTTTTGCATACATTTTCTTCTCCTCCATGCAAACTAACTGAAATCTTTTGCCTTGTTAAAACTTGTTTATTGTAACTTGTCTTTCCTCTTATCCTTATTGTAGTAAAAAGCCTGCTTTAAAGGAACCCCCCAAGCAAGCTTTTTCCCGGAAATACTGTGAATAGCTTTTAGCCGTGTTTTTTCACAAAATCCTCCATGAAACTTGCTAACTTTTCGCAGCCTTGACGGCTCATGGCATTATAAACAGAAGCCCGGATGCCGCCTACAGTGCGGTAGCCTTTTAAGCCTACCAGTCCAACTGCGGCTGCTTCCTGGATAAATTTTTGCTCTAATTCTTCCGTCGGCAGGCGGAAAGTAATGTTCATGAAACTTCTGCTTGCTTTGTGTGCATAGCCCTGGTAAAAATCGTACCGGTCAATAACTTCGTAAACTAATGCTGCTTTTTCTTCATTATGCTTGGCCATGGCTTCCAGTCCGCCTTGGGCTTTTATCCATTTTAGCACCAGTTGCAGCATATAGATGCCAAAAGTGGGCGGGGTATTATATAAAGAATTCTTTTTTGCCAAATTATAATAATTAAAAATAGCAGGCAAAGTTTCAGGCACTTTCTCCAGCATTTTCTTACTAATGAGCACTACTACCACACCGGAGGGCCCTAAATTCTTTTGCGCCCCGGCATAAGCCAGGTCGAATTTTTGATAATCCCAGGGGCGGCTTAAAATGTCGCTGGACATATCGGCCACCAGGGGCACACCGTTTGTTTCCGGAATATAGTGCCATTGTGTACCGTAGACAGTATTATTGGTGGTTATATGTAAATAAGCGGCGTCGGCGGGTATGTCCAAATCTTCCTGCCGGGGAATTTCTTTATATTTATTATCTGCCGTATTGACGGCAACATGAATCTTGCCTAATTTTGTCGCTTCTTCATAAGCTTTTTTGGCAAAATTTCCGGTAATGGCATAGGCGGCAGTTTTATCCGCAGAGAGGAAATTTAAAGGAATAAGGGCAAATTGCTGGCTGGCACCGCCTTGCAGGAATAAAACGCGATAATCATCCCCGACACCACTGATTTCTTTAAAAAGAGCTTCCGTAGTAAAAACAATTTCTTCAAAATCTTTGGAACGGTGTGACATTTCCATAACGGACATGCCTGTGTTTTGATAATTTAAAAGTTCCGCTTGCGCTTGCTCTAAAACAGGAAGTGGTAAAGTGGCGGGACCGGGGTTAAAATTGAAAACTCTTCTCTCCATAAATATACCTCCAGTGGATATTTCCTTAGATTATATCGATCTCATGTCAAAAGCTCAAGGTTTTTGCCAAAAAAACTTGTGAAAATAATAACTTCTTTCGGAAAAGCTATTATTAAAAAAATAGCTTGTTTGCCGGTAAATGATATCAAGCCGGGTATGCTTTCTTTCCCGGCAAATAGGGGCTTTAAAAAAACTAAGTTTTTTCTTGATTGAGGCAAAAAAATGTTTGACAGTAACGCCCCGGCCTGATATCATAGTTGTCAAATCGGTATACCGTGAATTTAAATAGTTTGCATTCTTATCAAGAGAGGTGGAGGGACTGGCCCGATGAAACCCGGCAACCCCAGAATACTGGAAGGTGCCAAATCCTGCAGGATCATCCTGACAGATAAGAAGGGTATGGACACACTAACCTCTTCTGTTCAGGAAGGGGTTTTTCGTCTTATCGGGCAGGAAAGCGTTTTCTGGGCGGAGAGTCGAGTCGATGAGGGTTTTAAGGGCTTCCCCGCCTTTCTGGAGAAAAGGAGGAAAAAAAATGACGAAAAAATATTCTTTTGCTACGCAAGCGGTACACGCCGGGCAAATTCCCGACCCGGCCACAGGGTCCAGAGCCGTACCTATTTACCAAACAACTTCCTATGTTTTTAAAAATACTGAACATGCTGCTGATTTATTTGCCCTCAAAGAAGCAGGTAATATCTATACACGCATTATGAATCCCACCACAGATGTCCTGGAAAATAGGCTGGCTGCTTTGGAAGGAGGCATTGGGGCTTTGGCCGTTTCCAGCGGTCAGGCCGCCATTACACTGGCACTTTTAAACCTGGCAGGACATGGTGATGAAATTGTTTCCGCCGTCAGCCTTTATGGTGGCACCTATACTCTTTTTGCCTACACCTTTGCCAAATTAGGCATTACTGTTCGCTTTGTTGACCCGGCCGATCCGGAAAATTTCCGCCGGGCTCTGACGGAAAAAACAAAAGCTTTTTATTTGGAATCAGTCGGTAATCCGAAACTCGATGTGCCGGATTTTGCTGCCATTGCCGCCATTGCCCATGAAGCAGGCGTCCCTTTAGTGGTAGACAATACCGTACCTACCCCCTACCTACTGCGCCCCATAGAACACGGTGCCGATATTGTGGTGCATTCCCTCACTAAATTTATTGGCGGGCACGGAACTTCCATCGGCGGTATCATTATTGATTCCGGTAACTTCCCCTGGGATAACGGGCGCTTCCCCGGATTCACCGAACCGGATCCCAGTTATCATGGTCTCCGTTACACGGAAACTTTCGGTGCGCAATCCTATATTGTCAAGGCGCGCGTACAGCTTTTACGTGATCTGGGTACCAGTCTTTCTCCCTTTAATGCTTTTCTTTTCCTGCAGGGACTGGAAACTTTGCCGCTGCGGATGCAGCGCCACAGTGAAAATGCTCAGGCCGTGGCTGAATTTTTAGCTGCTCATCCCGCCGTTAGCTGGGTTAATTACCCGGGACTGCCCAGCCACAAATCCTACGCCAATGCCCAAAAATATTTACCAAAAGGCTGCAGTGCCTTAATCGGTTTTGGCATTAAAGGCGGCCGCAGTGCCGGTGCGCGTTTTATTGAAGCATTACAATTATTTTCTCATCTGGCCAATATCGGTGACGCCAAATCCCTGGCCATTCATCCCGCTACCACCACCCACTCCCAGTTAACGCCGCAGGAGCAGGAACAAACAGGTGTTACAGACGATTTTCTCCGTCTTTCCGTGGGACTGGAGGATAAGGAAGATTTAATTGCAGATTTGGCGCAAGCACTGCAAGCTGCCACAGGGAGGTAGAAGAATGCTTAATAAGCCGGAGATTCAGTATTTTAAGGGGCAGTGGCCGGCACAAAAAACTTATACTTTTGCCCGACCACCGCATTATTTCCGGCTGGAATCGGGAAAATATTTAGGACCCATAACAGTGGCCTACGAAACTTACGGTCAACTGGCGCCGGACGGGGAAAACGGCGTTTATATTGCCCATGCTTTAACGGGCACGGCCCAGGCCGGAGGCCACAGCGGGCAGGAAAAAGGCTGGTGGGAGCCGCTCATTGGCCCGGGTAAAGTCTTTGACACCAATAAATACTTTATTGTTTGTGCCAATGTCCTGGGAGGATGTTACGGCACCACCGGTCCCACTTCCCTCAATGAAAAAACAGGCATGCCTTATGCTATGGATTTCCCTGTGGTTACCATCCGGGATATGGTGCGGGTACAAAAACACCTGTTAGATCATTTAGGCGTTAAACATTTAAAAATTGTCAGCGGCGGTTCCCTGGGCGGGATGCAAGCCCTGGAATGGGCCGTTACTTACCCGGAACTGGTAGATGTGGTGATTCCCGTAGCGGCTTCGGAGCGGCTGACGCCTTTAGCCATTGCTTATAATCAAGCCGGCCGCAGAGCTATTATGAATGATCCCAACTGGCTGGGGGGCAGGTATTACGGCCGCACTTTCCCTGTGGACGGATTGGCTTTAGCGCGCATGATCGGTACTCTGACTTATAAAACCAATGAAACATTTGAAGAACGTTTTGGCCGCAAACTGGCGGGCAGGAGCCGGGACTACTACAACTTCTTCCAGGATTTTGAGGTGGAAAGCTATTTTAACTACCAGGGACAAAAGCTGGTCCGGCGTTTTGATGCTAACAGTTACCTTTACCTGACTAAAGCCATGGATTTGCATGATTTAGGTCGCGGTTATCCTTCTGTTTTAAGTGCCTTGCGCCGCATAAAAAGTAAAGTTTTGCTCATTGGTATCAGCAGTGACCTGCTTTTCCCGCCTGTGGAAATTCGCGGGCTGGCGGTGGAATTACGCCGGGCCGGTGTAGATGCCACCTACCGGCAGTTACAGTCCACCTTTGGGCATGATGCCTTCCTCCTGGAGTTTGCCCAATTAAGTCAAATCATCGGGGAATTTTTGGCGGAAGCAGGCCTCAATTAACCTTTTCCCTGCCGGTAAAGGATTTTTGCCCTCCGGGGAGAAAGTTATTAGTCAGTGCAATCCGGTTAAAGTTTTAACCTGAAATGTAAGGAGGTAATGGCTTTGCTCATTAAAGGTATAGAAGTTGGTTCCTTTGCCGCCAATTGTTATCTTGTCAGCTGCCAAGAAACTAAAGAAGCAGTATTAATTGACCCGGGTGCAGAAGCAAAGAAAATTTTGCAAATAGTAAAGGAAGCCGGCGTCACCGTAAAATATGTTTTGAATACGCACGGCCATATTGATCATATGGGGGCTGATGCGGAAGTAAGTCAGGCTTTAGGTGCGCCTTTATATATTCATGAAGGGGATAAAGCATTGATTGAAAATCCCAGGGATGATTTGGCTGCTTACCAGGGGGTGGCAAAACCGGCTAAGGCTGACGGTTTCCTGCGTGACGGGGAGATCATAAGTTTTGGTAAAGCACAGCTAAAGGTATTGGCCACACCGGGCCACAGTCCCGGTAGTGTTTGTTTCTATAATGAAAAGGAAAAAGTTTTATTTAGCGGTGATACTTTATTTGCCGGGTCCATTGGCCGCACAGATTTTCCGGGCGGCTCTTTTCCCCAGATTATCAGCTCCATTAAAGAAAAACTTCTGGTTTTACCTGAAGATACGGTAGTTTTACCGGGCCACGGCCCCGCTACTACCATTGCCGCGGAAAAACAGTATAATCCCTTTTTACAATAAAAAAAGCCGGCTGACCTTTGCGTCCGCCGGCAGATTTTTTGCCGGTAATTGGCCCGATTACTTTTTTGGGGCAAAACTTTTTAACGCACTTCCCTGAGCTCCCGCATTCTTTCCCATTCGCCCCAGAAGTCATTATTGTTTTCATCTTCCTCAATGCCGTCGTCCTCAATGCCGTCGTCATCATCGCCGTATGGCCTGCGACCCGGTTCATCCTCCGGCAGGTTGTACCACCAGCCTCCGTTCCAGTCCCAATCAGGTTCAGGCGGGCAATGGGGACACCGGGGCCAGCTGCACTGCTCGCGTGGTTCCGTACCCGGTATAAACCATTCGCGAATTGGCTGTACGGAACAGCGGGGGTTGTGTAAGAGGCCTGTGACAGGACAGATGCGGGTTTCACGCAAACCGGCGGGGCGGGGAAAATCAGTGGGGAGGGTGTCTTGGAGAGCCAGGCGCATAAAATTGGCCCAAATGCGGCCCGCCCGTACAGATCCTGTCTGCCCCCATCCCAGGGATAAATTGTTGTCATTGCCGACCCAGACTGAAGCCACCAGTTCCGGAGTATAGCCTACAGTATAAGAATCGCGATGGTCCTGGGAAGTGCCTGTTTTGGCCGCCGCCGGCCGCTGCAGCAACTGCCCCAGCGATGAAGCCGTACCTTCCGGCCCCAGGACGCTTTTCATCATGTCTGTCATCAGGTAGGCAATTTGCGGGTCAAGGACGGCGGTACGCTCCGGTGGCGGTGCTTCATATAAAACCCGCCCCTCTGCATCGGTGATGCGCCTGATAAAATGCGGCTGTACCCGTACACCTTCATTGGCAAAGGCAGCATAAGCTGCAGCCATTTCCAGCGGTGTTACTTCCGATGAACCCAAAGGTAAAGACAGAACTTCCTGCAGCGGACTTTCTATACCCAGTCGCTTTGCCATTTCTACAGTTTTTTCCGGCCCCAATTCATCATTGATTTTCACGGACACAATATTGCTGGAGCGGGCAAGGGCCTCACGCAGTCTTAAGGGCCCGTAATAGCGTCCGCCGTATTCTGTCGGTTCATAAGGTTCAGCACCGGGAATGGGAAAGGATACAGGTAAGCTCTCCCGGACCGTAGCCGCTGTAAAGCCGTTTTCCAAGGCGGCAGCAAAAGTAAAAGGCTTAAAGGAGGAACCGGGGGAGCGTTTGTTGACGGCCCGGTTAAACTGGCTGGTCTGAAAATCACGCCCGCCCATAAAGGCCAGCACAGATCCGTCCGCCGGATCCAGGGCCACCAGGGCTGCTTGCAGGGGAACTTCTTCTCCCTCGTCATTAGTAATGCTTTCCGGCAGGTAATTGGGATTGGCAAACACCTCTTCGGCAATTTCCTGCATTTCTTTGTCTAAAGTAGTGTAAATATGCAGCCCGCCGCGGTAAATAATGCGGGGATCATCTGTATAAGTTTCCAGCTTGGGCATGATCTCATGCATAATGAGGTAATCAATAAAATAGGCGGCAAATCTGCGCGTACTGCGCAAAGACTCCCGGCCGGAAAAAACCAACTCTTCCTGCAGTGCCTCATTTTTTTCCTGTTCACTAATGTAGTTTTCCTCCACCATGCGGGTAAGAATGGCTTTTTGGCGCTGGAAAGCATTTTTTCTGGTTTCGTCACTGGTGTAGGGTGAATAGTACCCGGGGCCGCGGGGAATGGCGGCCAAGAGGGCCGCTTCGGCTAAAGTCAGGTCTTTAGCGGCTTTATCAAAATAAGTGCGGGCGGCCGCTTCAATGCCGTAGGCGGCATGTCCGAAATAAATGGTATTCAGATATTTTTCCAGAATTTCCTCCTTGGAATATTTACGTTCTAACTGTAAAGTTAAAAGCATTTCCTGAATTTTGCGGGAAAGCGTTCTCTCATGAGTTAAAAACAGATTGCGGGCCAGCTGTTGCGTGATGGTACTGCCGCCTTCCACAACTCGTTTTTCCCGCAGGTTCCGGTATAAAGCCCGTAAAAGCCCCTGCAAATCCAGACCGAAATGATGGTAAAAACGATGATCTTCAATGGCGATAAAAGCTTCCGGCACATAGGACGGCAGTTCCTCCAGTGAGATTTCAAAACGGTTTTGTTCAAAACGCGTTGAGATAATTTCTCCGTGGCGGTCATAAAATGTGCTGGTTAAAGGCGCTTGGATGTCGGGGATTTCCCCCATCCCGGCCACCGTGGCCGCCAAAAAGCCAATTGTACCTACACCCAGGATTAAAAAAAGCAGTAAAACTGTTACGGCAAAGCGGGTAAATGGACGCATACCGTCACCTTCTTTGCTGAAAATAAATTGCCTCTGCCCTGAGTATATTTTTGCAAAACTCTCATCCAGGAATTATTTGCACCGGCCGGAATATGTGGTATAATTCTTTCGATATGCCCAAAAAGAACACATGAATGTCCTCTCGCGGGCACATGATAAAAAAGAAAACAGGGAAGAGGAGGAAAAGCATGTTACCTACACCCAAGAAGTTTAAAATAGTGGCGGCTGCCGCCGAAGGTCATAATAATTTAACAGCCTTTGACAATGCGCTTTTAGCTGCAGGTATCGGTAATGTCAATTTAGTGCGCATTTCCAGCATCCTGCCCCCGGCTGCCCAATATGATCCGGATTTAGTTTTGCCTCCCGGTTCACTGGTGCCCACTGCATACGGTGCTATTGTCTGCGATGAACCGGGTAAACAAATTGCCGCTGCCGTAGGCGTCGGTTTTTCTGCCGACACTTTTGGCGTCATTATGGAATATTCCGGCTACTGCAGTAAAGAAGAAGCTGAAGCCAAAATTGTGCAGATGCTGGAAGAAGCCTTTGCCAGCCGGGGTATGGAACTGGTGAAGACGGAAATACGCAGTGTGGAACATACTGTCAAGTCAATCGGCTGTGCTTTGGCCGCCGTTAACTTATGGTATTAGTTTTGAAATGAGGAAGGGATACAGATGGAACTTTGGTACACAGAAAAACAAACACCCAGTTTAGGCATCACCTGCTTAATCAGGGAAACTCTTTGCCGCAAACAAACAAAATATCAGGATTTGGCCATCATCGACACCCTGCAATTCGGCAAAATGCTTGTCCTTGACGGTATGGTACAGACCACCGAAAAAGATGAATTTGTCTATCATGAAATGCTTGCTCATATTGCTATGCAGGCCCATCCTCACCCGCGCCATGTACTGGTGGTGGGCGGCGGCGACGGCGGTGTCATCAGGGAAGTTTTAAAATACGATACGGTGGAAACGGCTACGCTGGTGGAAATTGACGGAGAAGTCATTGCGGCGGCAAAAGAATATTTGCCGCAAATTTCCGTAGGCCTTGATGACCCCCGGGTGACAGTACTGGTGGCAGACGGTGTTGAGCATGTGAAAACATCTGTGGGTAAATATGATATTATTTTAATAGATTCCACTGAACCGGTAGGACCGGCGGTAGGTCTTTTCAGCGAGGAATTTTACCGCAATATTTACCGTGCTTTAAAAAAGGACGGATTGATGGTGGCGCAGACGGAATCTCCTTTTTTCAATCAGGACTTAATCTCCGGTGTTTACTCCAGGCTCAACCGGGTTTTTCCCCTGACTAAGCTTTATCTGGCCAGTGTTCCGACTTATCCCAGTGGTCTTTGGAGTTTTACGGCGGCTTCAAAATGCTATGATCCGCTGGAATGCAGGAAGAAACCTGTAACTACTAAGTATTACAATTTTGACGTACACCAAGGCGCCTTTGCGCTGCCCAATTTTGTCCGGGAACTTTTAAAGGAGCAAACAAAATGAGCACTTGGCTCAAATTGTGTGAAACCGGAGGATCATACCTGGCTGCAGGGAACGATTATACCAAGAGCCGTTTAGTTATTTTCGGTGCACCTATGGATTATACTGTTTCCTATCGCCCGGGCTCCCGTAGCGGTCCTGCGGCGATCCGTAGCGCTTCCCCTAATCTGGAAGAATATAGCCTCTATTGCCGGAAGGATTTGCGGGATGCCTTTTTTTATGATGCCGGTGACTTGGTACTGCCCATTGGCAATACGGAGCGCTCCTTGGAGCTCATTGAGGAAGCAGTTGACAGCATTTTAACCGCTCAAAAGTTCCCGCTGATGCTGGGGGGAGAACATTTAGTCACCCTTGGTGCCCTGCGGGCTTTTGCCCGTCATTATCAGGATTTGGCTGTCATCCAGCTGGATGCCCACGCCGATTTGCGCCCGGATTATTTAGGAGAAGTAAATTCTCACGCCTCGGTCATGTACCGGGCGCATCAAGAACTGGGACTGGAAATTTTTCAGTTTGGTATCCGTTCCGCTACGGCGGAGGAGGCAGTCTTTGCCAATCAATATACCCATTTTTATCCCTATCATGTATTGGCGCCGTTGCAGGAAGTCTGGGAAAAGTTGCGCCAAAGGCCTGTTTATTTAACCTTGGATATTGATGTGGTTGATCCGGCCTTTGCCCCCGGCACGGGCACGCCGGAGCCGGGTGGTATTACTTCCTCTGAACTGCTTGCGGCCGTAAACCTTTTGACAGAACTGCAACTGGTGGGTATGGATTTAGTGGAAGTCTCCCCGGCTTATGACCCGGCAGGTATTACTGCCATGCTGGCAGCAAAAATTTTGCGGGAAGTTATTTTAGCTTTTGCCTGATCTGTGTTTTGTCCTCAAGTAAGTAATTAGATCAACCTTGATTTGTTTTCTTGTTGCTCTGAACTGCTAACCAAAATCAACTGCATGCCGATTCGGAAGGGGTGGTTAAAGTGGCCACAAAATATATTTTTGTTACCGGTGGCGTAGTATCTTCCCTGGGAAAAGGCATCACTGCTGCTTCCCTGGGCTGTTTGCTTAAATGCAGAGGTTTAAAGGTGACAACACAAAAGCTTGATCCCTATATCAATTTTGATCCGGGAACCATGAGCCCCTACCAGCATGGTGAAGTTTTTGTCACCGATGACGGGGCGGAAACCGATCTTGACCTGGGGCATTATGAACGTTTTATTGATATTAATTTAAACAGAAATTCCAATATTACCACCGGCAAAATTTACTGGTCTGTTATTAATAAGGAAAGAAAAGGTGATTTTTTAGGAGGAACAGTGCAGGTTATTCCTCATATCACCAATGAAATTAAAACCAGAATCAAGATGGCTGCAGGGCAGGAAAAAGTTGATGTGGTGATTGCAGAAATCGGCGGAACTGTGGGTGATATTGAGAGCTTGCCGTTTTTGGAAGCCATCCGGCAAATGAAAAATGATGTGGGTCGCGAAAATGTTGTCTATATTCATGTGACCCTGATCCCTTACCTGGCCAAAACGGGTGAGCTAAAAACAAAACCCACACAGCACTCGGTAAAAGAGCTGCGCTCCATCGGTATACAGCCCGATGTTATTGTTTGCCGCACAGAAAAGCCCCTTTCCCGTGAAATTAAAGATAAAATTGCTCTCTTTTGCGATATCGACCCTGAGGCAGTGATTGAAAATTTAGACGTGGAGACAATTTATGAAATACCGCTTTTAATGCAAGCAGAAGGCTTGGACCAAATTGTGATGCAAAAATTGGGACTGCCGGACGTAGAATGTGATCTGGCAGAATGGCATTCCCTGGTGGAGCGCATCAAAAATTTAAAACACCAGGTCACCATCGGCCTTGTGGGCAAATATGTTTCCCTGCGGGATGCTTACCTGAGTGTAGCCGAATCTTTGTATCACGGCGGTTTTGAAAATGATTGTGAAGTAAATATTCGCTGGATTCATGCCGAAGACGTGGAGACTAAAGGCGCCGAGCAGATGCTTTCCGGCCTTGACGGTATCCTGGTGCCCGGTGGCTTTGGCGACCGCGGCATTGAAGGTAAAATTGAGGCCATTCGCTATGCCCGGGAAAAGAAAATTCCCTTTTTCGGCATTTGTTTAGGCATGCACTGTGCCATTATAGAGTACGCCCGCAATGTCTGTGGTTGGCAGGATGCCAATTCCACGGAATTTAACCCTGAAACTACCCATCCTGTTATTGCCCTGATGCCGGAGCAGGAAGAAGTTGAAAACCTGGGTGGCACTATGCGTCTTGGTCAGTATCCCTGTTGCCTGCAGGAAAACAGTTTTAGCCGCAAAGCTTACGGGCAGGAGCTGATTCATGAGCGCCACCGCCACCGTTACGAGTTGAATAATGACTATCGCGAGCCTCTGGCCGGAGCGGGTATCTTCATGAGCGGTCTCTCACCCGACGGCCGGTTGGTTGAGATTATTGAACTGCCGGATCATCCTTGGTTTGTGGGCACACAGTTCCACCCTGAATTTAAATCGCGCCCCAACCGTGCTCATCCGCTTTTCCGTGAGTTTATTGCCGCTGCCCGTAAGCACGCCCGGAAAGAATAGAATATTTTATTTTCCTGTTGTTTTTTTTGTGATGTTATGGTACAAAGTTATTGTATGGTCATTTTTATCTCAGGAAAGGAAGGTGTCTGGATTGACTCGTGTAATTAGCGATGAATGCATTTCTTGCGGTTCCTGCGAACCGGAATGTCCTGTAGATGCTATTTCTGAGGGGGATACCCAGTACGTAATTGATCCCGAACTTTGCACAGACTGCGGGGCTTGTGAAGAAGTTTGCCCTGTAGAAGCTATTTCTGCAGAAGAATAAATAAAGCAGACAAAAAATGAGGGCGTATGCCCTCTTTTTTGTTAAGGACTGCCTGTACTTTTCCCTTTGCTTGTATAATCCCTCTCTTGCCGGGAGAAATTAAGATATACAGCAAAGGAAGGTGATGGGCATGTTTTTTTTCCGGCGTAAATCACGGATGCGCCGCATGCTGGACTGGATTTCCTCATTTTTTGTCGGACTGCGCCGCTGGCTGTTTAAATAAATGCCTGATTTTGCAAAATAAAGTCCTGTAAAAAGGAAAAGACCTCCCTATGCCGAATATATCCATAAATTGTTTATTGGATGGAAAGGAACAGGGAGGTGATTTTAATATGTCTGCAACGATTCTGGTAGTCGATGATCGTGTCGGAATTCGCCGTTTATTACAAGAAGTCTTGCTTGGTGCCGGGTATAAAGTACTGACGGCCTCCGGCGGCAAAGAGGCCATGGAGATTACCAGACAGAATAATGTAGACATGGTATTGCTAGATATGAAAATGTCAGGAATGGACGGGCTTGAGACTTTAACAGAATTGAAAAAAGAATCACCGCATTTAAGCATTATCATTATGACTGCCTATGAAGAACTGGAAGTACTGAAAGAAGCAGAACGTCGTGGTGCCGCCGGCTATATTTCCAAACCTTTTGATATTGAAGAGTTAAAACGAATTATTGCCGAGAAACTGCGGGCCATAAGTGCATAACAGGCGTCTCCGTCCTTTACTGTTTGCAAAATACCTTGTACTGATTATAGATTTTTTCGCATATAGCTTTATTAATGACAGAACCTTTGCGTACATAGTGGAACTGGGGGGATTTTTATGTCTTTTGTTACTTTAAATGAAGTACTTGCCGATGCGCAAAAGCGCCATTATGCAGTAGGTGCTTTTAATACCAACAATATGGAGATCGTACAAGCCATTGTGGAAGCCGCCGAGGAAGAAAGGGCGCCTGTAATCCTGCAGGCCAGCCAGGGAGCATTAAAATATGCCGGAATCCGGTACATTACCGCCATGATACAGGCAGCTGCCCAAAATGCCACCGTACCCGTGGTGCTGCATTTGGACCACGGTACAAGTTTTGCACAAGCTATGCAGTGCCTGCGCCATGGTTTTAGTTCCGTCATGTTTGACGGCTCCAAGTATCCTTTGGCGGAAAATATTGCCCTGACCCGCCAAGTAGTGGAGGTGGCCCATGCCATGGGTGTTTCCGTGGAAGGGGAACTGGGAAGAATCGGCGGTACGGAAGACGATATTTCCGTGGAGGAAAAAGACGCTTTCTTTACCGATCCGGAAGAGGCGGCAGATTTTGTGGCTGCTACGGAAGTAGATGCGCTGGCCGTAGCCATCGGTACTGCCCACGGCCCCTACAAAGGGGAACCGGTGCTGGATTTTGCACGTTTAAAAGCAATTAAAGAAAAAACAGGAGCAGCACTGGTACTGCACGGTGCTTCAGGCGTACCGGCGGAAAGCATTAAAAAAGCCATTGAAATCGGTGTCTGTAAAATCAATATTGATACGGAGCTCCGTCAGGCTTTTACCCGTGCCGCTAAAGGGGTTCTGGCGGAAAATCCTGACGAAATTGACCCGCGTAAAATTTTAGGGCCGGCCAAGGAAGCCATGAAAGCCGTGATTAAAGAAAAGATGCGCCTCTTTGGTTGTTCCGGCAAAGCGTAGGACATAGGAGTGAGAAAATGAAAATATTTTTAGATACAGCCAATCTGCAAGAAATTGAAAAAGCCATGCAGTGGGGTGTTATTGACGGTGTTACCACTAACCCCACTTTAGTTGCCAAAGAAGGCGGCGATTTTCATGCTCTCTTGCAAGAAATCTGCCACTTGGTGCCCGGTCCTGTTTCGGCCGAAGTTATTGCCACGGAAGCGGAAGCAATGGTGGAGGAAGCCAAGGAACTGGCGGCTATTGCCCCGCAAATTGTCATTAAAATCCCCATGACGCCTGACGGTTTACAGGCGGTAAAAACATTAAGCGGCGACGGTATTCGCTGTAATGTAACCCTGATCTTTTCTTTTCAGCAGGCACTGTTGGCGGCTAAAGCCGGCGCTGCCTATGTGAGCCCCTTTTTAGGGCGTCTTGACGATATTGGACATGACGGTGTAGATTTGGTGGCAGATATCTGCCAAGCCTTTGCCCATTATGATTTGCCGTGTGAAGTTATTGCCGCCAGCATTCGCCACCCACAGCATGTCATGGCTGTGGCCAAGGCCCAGGCTCATATTGCCACCGTGCCTTTTTCCGTCTTGGCAAAAATGTTCCACCACCCCTTAACCGACTTGGGGATAGAGCGCTTTTTGGCCGACTGGCAGAAAGCACAGCAAAGCTAGAATGAGACTTTTTGAGGGGGAGGACAATGGAGAGAGAATTAGCTTTAGAATTTGTGCGCGTCACGGAGGCAGCCGCTTTAGCTGCCGGCCGCCTCATGGGACGGGGCGATAAAGAAGCGGCTGATCAGGCTGCCGTTGATGCCATGCGCAGGGTTTTTGATACCATCCATATTGCCGGAACTGTCGTCATTGGTGAAGGTGAAATGGATGAAGCGCCCATGCTGTACATCGGTGAAAAAGTAGGCACCGGTGACGAACCGGAAGTTGATGTGGCTGTTGACCCTTTGGAGGGGACCAATTTGGTGGCAAAAGGTTTGCCTAATGCCCTGTCCGTGGTTGCCGTTGCCCCCAAAGGATGTCTTTTACATGCTCCCGATATTTATATGGATAAAATTGCCGTAGGCCCCAAAGCCAAAGGCTGCATACATCTGGACGCTCCGGTAGAGGAAAACCTGAAAAATGTAGCCGCCGCTTTAGGCAAAAACGTGGAAGACGTCACAGCTATTATTTTGGACCGGCCGCGCCACACGGAAATCATCAGGCAAATCCGCCAAGCCGGTGCGCGCGTTAAATTAATTTCTGATGGTGATGTTTCAGCTGCCATTGCCACGGCCCTGGAAGATACAGGCGTTGATATTCTTTTTGGTATCGGCGGTGCACCTGAAGGCGTCCTTGCCGCCGCCGCCCTGAAATGCCTGGGGGGAGAGATGCAGGGACGTTTAAAGCCCGAGGGCGAAGAGGAACTGGAAAGAGTCTGCAAAATGGGTTTAAGTGATCCCAATAAGCTCTTACAACTTGATGATTTAGTTCAGGGTGATGATATTTTCTTTGCCGCCACCGGCATCACGGACGGTGATATGCTGCGCGGCGTCCGTTACCAGGGCCAGACCGCCAGCACCCATTCATTGGTGATGCGCGGTATTACCGGCACCATCCGCAATATTGAAGCTGTCCATATTTTGACACGCAAACCGCATTTTGTCGCCCGCACACCTGACTGCTAGACTTTTTCGGCAAAGGTCTTAATAATCCTGAAAAGAAAAAAACGGGAAGACCGGACGAGTCTTCCCTGTAAACGCTGTGTTCGCACGGCGTTTTATTTTTTCCGCCTCCGCCTGTATTTTTTCGTCCGCTCATCTTGAATTACTCCCTGCCAGTTCAGGCCAAAGGCAAAATCATAAATATTTCCGGCTGCATCTACATAACATGCCAGATCATGGGGCACATCTTCAAATTGTTCTTCCACTGTTTTCATATTGGCCGGCATCTGGGCAGGCAAAAGGCCTGACGGTTCGGCGGCACCGCTAATGATGTCAAGCAGGGCCTGCACTGTGACGCCGAAATCAATGAGAATGGCATCAACTAAAGGTTCAAACTCCGCCGGCACGGTAGGGTTGGCCATTTTCAGCACCACAATCACAGGTTTGCCCGCCATTTTCTCCCTTGTCTCAAGCACTGTTTGCAGATCAGAACTGTTGACAATAGAAGCCATTTTGTTTTTGTAACTGCGGTTTTTCACTTTGCCTGGCCTCTCATCCCCGGCAAGACTGGGATCGCGGGCAAATTCCGCCCGGTACGGGCCGTACTGCAGGCTGAGCGGTACATAACCGTTACCGCCCTTATTGACATCTTCCTGGCTGTAGCCGCCCCGTAAAGTGTTATTGGGGCTTTCCATAAAGACCAGAGCACAGTCTGCTTCCCGGGGGTTATCCGTCAGGCGGAAATATTTTTTGACAATCTCTATTGAGACCGGGTAATCATAAACTTCTGCTATAGGGTTGCCTAACCAGTCTTTTTGCTGCGGCCGGTAGCTTTTCGGTATATAAACAGTGGCAGTTTTGCGCAAGGGCAAGACATGGTTATGGTTTTTCAGCATGACAATTGATTTTAATTGCGCCTCATAACCTAGAGCCATAAATTTGCTGTTGCCCACTGTTTCCGCCGATTTTTGCGGGTCCAGGTACGGGTTTTCAAATAAACCCAGCCGGAACATATTGGTAAGCAGTCTGACGGCCGATTCTTCAAAACGCCAGCGCATAAACGCCTCTCCATATGTAGCCACACCAAGATGGTAGGCTTCAAGAATAGGTTCAAGCTCGTCATTGCCCCCGAACTGGTCTACCCCGGCCATGATCGCTTTAAGATGCCTTTCTGCCGTGGTGTAACCTTCCTCTACACCCCAGCAGTGCCACCCCAAAGCATCATCTGTGGGCGGTTCAGGCCCTGTAACTCCCCAGTCTGTGCAGACCACGCCATCATAACCAAATTCACGGCGCAAAAGATCATTGATAATATAAGCACTAAAAGCATTGCCCACATTTTCCCCGTATTTTTTATCCTGCTGATACGAAATAGTATAGTAAGGCATGACGGCCGCCGCTTTTTCTGTGCCGCCTTCCAGCTGAAAAGCGCCCTCCACAAAGGGTCGTAAGTGCTCCCGGAAATTATTGCCTGGGTAGACGGCATACTTGCCGCAGCCAAAATGAGCATCCCTGCCTCCTTCTCCCGTACCTCCTCCCGGCCAGTGTTTCACCATGGCCACAATACTGTCCTGACCCCAGCCGTTTTCATTTTCACCGTCGTCTGCAGTCTGGTATCCTTCCACCACGGCTTTGGCAAAATCTTTGGCTAATTCCGGATCTTCGCCAAAGGTGCCAAGAAATCTTCCCCAGCGGGGATCCGTGGCCAAATCTATCTGCGGTGACAAGGCGGTGGTGATACCTAAAGCCCTGTATTCCTTGGCCACCACCCGGCCAAAAGTCCGTGCCAGTTCAGGATCAAAGGTGGCGGCCAGGCCCAGTGCCTCCGGCCACATAGAGATATCGCCGCCGGCACCGGCATTATATTCTGTACCGGCATCACTGCCGTGCCGCGGATCGGAGCTGATATTGACAGGAATACCCGGCTCTAGTGCTTCTGCCAGCGCCTGCAAGTTATTGTTCCACCTGGCTGCCGTCTCGGCATCCTGTACGGTAGTCACCAAAAGATGGCGTCCATGTGCTTTTTTAATGAATTCCTTTTGCTGGTCTGTCAGCTCCCAGGGTTTTGCCCCGCTTTCTGCATATTTCTTGCCGTTATAAGTGCCGCCGAACCATCCGTCCGCCGGCACCGCCTGGTGACTGCTGTGCAGCATCAGCCCGGCAATCTGTTCAATGGACATTCTTTGGGCCAGGTCCTTTGCTCTTTCCCGGGCAGGCAGGCGCCAGTCTTCATAAGGATCAAGCTTGCCGTTTTTGTTTAAATCCTTAAAAGCATAACCGTCAACCGTTAAAATTGATACCCCTGAGGAGAGATTAAAAGACAGTGTTTTCCCGCCCATATTAGTAATTGTCGCAATATTGCCAACATTTCCTGCCGGCCGGTTCTTTTTGGTCATCTTCTCACCTCCTGTGATTTGTTTTTCATCTGCTTGCCAAATTAAGAATATCTTTGCCGGTTATTTAATTTAATCCTGCAGCTATTTAAAATTTATTTTTTTTCCTGTTATAATAAATGTAAGAAATTTGTTGTTCAAGTTGAAAGAATGAGGCCTGGCCGGCAAGAGAAATAACCGCAAGCTCCTTTTTGCCGGGCAATGAAAAATACTTGCACCGGTGCCACCCTTATGTTAATATATTAGGGTACGTTATCTGTGTGGATTTTTGGTGGAAAGAGGTGAACCCCAGTGAAAAAAGATATACATCCTAAATACCAAAAAGCAACTGTTACCTGTGCTTGCGGTAATACCTTTGAAACCGGTTCAACCCGTAAAGAATTAAAAGTGGATATCTGCTCCAACTGCCATCCTTTCTTTACCGGCAAACAAAAATTTGTCGATACCGGCGGTCGTGTCGAGCGCTTTAAAAGAAAATATGGTTTGGAATAAGATAAAAATCTTTGTGGCTACTGCAGTCTAGGTCGCCATCCTTGACGAACTAAAGATATTTGTTAGTTCGCCTGTGGTGGCGGCCTTCTCGCTTTACGGGTCTTTCCGGAAGCAAATCATGTGAGGTGGTAAAATGTCTACGCCTAAAATCGGCGGACAGGCGGTCATTGAGGGAGTAATGATGCGCCACAAAAACCGGCTGGCCATTGCCGTACGGACGCCGGAAAATGAAATCTCTCTTTACGAAGAAACTCTCCAGCCTGTGGGGGAAAAATATCCTGTGCTCAAACTTCCCATCCTGCGCGGTGTGGTGGCTTTTATAGAAGCCCTGGTCCTGGGTGTCCGAGCCCTGACCATTTCCGCCAATCTGGCCATGCCCGAGGAAGAAGAAGAATTAACCGGTTGGCAGCTGGCTTTAACGGTGGGAGCGGCGCTGTTTTTAGGAGTCGGCTTGTTCTTCCTGCTGCCCACTTTACTTTCCCGTTTTTTTGAGACCACTATAACCTCACATAAAGTTTTATTAAATGTGCTGGAAGGCTGCTTGCGTCTTATTATCTTTTTGCTTTACCTTTTTTTGGTTTCGCGTCATCAAGATATACAGCGTGTTTTTGCTTACCATGGTGCCGAGCATAAATCAATCGCCTGCTTTGAAGCAGGCGAAGCCCTGACTCCGGAAAATGCCCGCAAGTTTACTACGATTCATCCCCGCTGCGGCACAAGTTTTTTGCTTTTAGTAATGACAGTCAGTATTGTGCTTTTTTCTTTCTTTGGCTGGCCCGATCCATTACAGCGGATAGCACTGCGTTTGGCGCTTTTGCCACTGGTGGCCGGCATTAGTTATGAATTAATCCAGTTAGCCGGAAAGTACCGGTTTTTTCGCTATTTAACGGCACCGGGCTTATGGCTGCAGCGTTTAACCACCCGCGAGCCCGATGAGGCCCAGCTGGAAGTGGCCATTAAGTCCATTGAAGCCGTTTTGGCCGGTGTAAATCAGCGTGAGGTGTTAAAAAATGTTTGAAAAATTACAGGCAATAGAAGAGCGTTATCTAGAACTGGAAAAGCAAATCAGTGATCCGGAAGTGATTGCCCGGCAGGATGAGTGGCGCAAATTAACAAAAGAACATGCACGCCTGACGGAAATAGTCAACACTTTTCGCCAGTACCGGCAGGTAACGTCAGATCTTGAGGAAGCTAAAGAACTCCTGCAAGAAACTGAAGATGAAGAAATGCAAAGTTTTCTTAAAGAAGAAATTGCCGCAAATTCAGAACAAAGAGAAGAGCTAAAGGAAAAATTGCGCTTCCTGCTTCTGCCCCGTGACCCTAATGATGAAAAAAGCGTTATTGTGGAAATCAGGGCTGGCACAGGCGGTGAAGAAGCAGCACTTTTTGCCGGTGATTTGTTGCGCATGTATACACGTTATGCCGAGCGCCGGGGCTGGAAAACAGAAATTATGGATTCCAATCCCACCGATATCGGCGGCTTTAAAGAAGTAATTTTCGCCATTGACGGGGACGGTGCCTACAGCCGCCTGAAATTTGAAAGCGGTGTACATCGCGTCCAGCGTGTCCCGCAAACAGAATCGGGAGGACGTATTCATACCTCCGCTGCTACGGTGGCAGTGCTGCCGGAAGCGGAAGAAGTGGAAGTGGAAATTAATCAAAATGATTTACGCATAGATGTTTTCTGCTCCTCCGGTCCCGGAGGCCAAAGTGTCAATACCACCCAGTCGGCGGTGCGCATCACCCACTTGCCTACAGGGATTGTGGTTTCCTGCCAGGATGAAAAATCGCAGCTAAAAAATAAAGAAAAAGCCATGCGGGTCCTGCGTGCCCGTCTTTTTGAGAAGGCGCAACAGGAACAGCAGGAACAACTGGCCCAGGAACGAAAATCCCAGGTGGGCAGCGGTGACCGCAGTGAGCGCATCCGCACCTATAATTTCCCCCAGGGCCGGGTTACAGACCATCGCATTGGTATGACCATCTATAAGCTGGAACAGTTTCTTGACGGGGAGATTGATGAAATTGTGGACGCTCTGATTACCAATGCGCAGGCCGAACAGTTGAAGAAGGTGGATGATGAATAGTACTGTACAGGAAGCCCTGCAAAGGGCTTCTTTTCAGCTTAAGGCGGCCGGGTTGCAGCAACCGCGCCGGGAAGCGGAAGCTCTCCTGTGCGCGGCGCTGAAGCGGCCTTTGGCCTGGGTTTATGCCCACGGAGAGGCTTTGCTTTCGGCGGCGGAGGAAACTTTATTTAACGACTGGGTGCGCCGCCGTGCACAGCATGAACCCTATGCTTACCTGACAGGTGAACGCGAATTTATGGGGCTTTCCTTTCAGGTAACAAAGGACGTTCTTATTCCCCGCCCGGAAACGGAAATTTTAGTGGAGGCGGTTGTAGAGCTGTTGCAAGCAAAAACACGTCCCCGTATTTTGGAAATCGGTGTGGGCAGCGGTGCCATTGCCGTGAGCCTGGCCGTGTTTTTACCCACTGCCACCGTGGTGGGAGTGGATGTTTCCGCCGGCGCATTAAAGGTAGCAGCCCAAAATGCCTGCCGGCACCGGGTAATTGAGCGCCTGACACTTTTACAGGGCGATCTTTACGCCCCTGTGGTAGGCCAGGCTTTTGACCTTGTGGTCAGCAACCCGCCTTATATTCCTTCCGCTGAAGTTTTGCAGCTGGAGGAAACAGTGAAAAATTATGAGCCTTTGCTGGCTTTGGACGGCGGTACCGACGGTTTGGCTTTTTACAGGCGTCTTACCGGTGAACTGTCTCAACTGGCTGCTCCTCTCCCCTTTTTTGCGGTGGAGGTAGGTCTGGGCCAGGCCGTGGCGGTATCCCGCTTATGCCAAAAAGCCGGCTACAGCCGGATTGAAATCTTACCGGATTTAGCCGGGATTAAACGCGTCATCATTGCGGGGACACCGTAGTATCTCGTTTAATAAAAATTATAACTTCAGCCTGACTGTCAGTTATTTGCACAGCCGGGCTTTTTCTTTTTCTCCGCCCCCTTACGCCGATCAGTCCGGGTTCTTCCGGCAAAAAAATGTTTATAACAAGAAAATTATGGCAATACTATGGGGCGAAGGGGGGAAGAAGATGTTCAGTAAAAAGGTTAACATCAGTGGGGTTAATACGTATAAATTGCCTGTCTTAAGCAGTGCCCGTATGAAGGAGCTGTTTCAAAAGCTGCAGCAGGGGGACAGTGAGGCGCGGCAGGAATTAATTAACGGCAATTTACGTTTAGTTTTAAGTGTGCTGCAGCGCTTTAAAAACCGCGGTGAAAATATGGATGATCTTTTCCAGGTAGGTTGCATCGGTCTCATGAAAGCTGTGGATAACTTTTCCCTGGAACATAATGTTCATTTTTCCACCTATGCCGTCCCCATGATTGTGGGAGAAATTAAGCGTTACTTACGGGATAATAGTACTGTCCGCGTTAGCAGGTCTCTAAAAATGCTGGCCCAAAAAGCCCAGCATGTGCGGGAAGATTTAACGCGCAAATTATTGCGGGAGCCCACCGTACAGGAAATTGCCCAGGAGCTGGAGGTGACTCCGGAGGAAGTAGTTTTTGCCTATCAGGCCGTGAATGAGCCGGTTTCCCTCTATGACCCGGTTTTTTCTGATTCCACCGATCCGGTTTCCATTATGGATTTAGTCAGCGACCAGGAGAATAATGCTGATTTGTGGGTAGAAGATATTACCCTGCGCGAAGCCCTGCAAGTTTTAAGTGAACGGGAGCGGCGCATTTTGGAGTCCCGTTTCTTTGCCGGACAAACACAAACTGAAATTGCACTGGAAATAGGCATCTCCCAGGCGCAAGTCTCACGCATTGAAAAGGCAGCTCTGCGCCGCGTCCGGCACTATCTGGCCGGGGAGGAAGGTGTGGGCAATGCGGGAGCTTAAGAAATTTTTACTGTTTTTGCTGGTGCTCTTATGTGTCTTTATGGAAGGCGAGGCTTTGCGGCAACCGCAGCAGCCCATCTTGCGGCTGCATGTGCGTGCCCACAGCGACTCCCCCCGGGATCAGGCCGTAAAATATCTGGTGCGTGACCATGTGCTTGTACTTTTGGACGATTGCTTGCAACAGGCTGACAGTGCCGGGGAAGCGCAGAGAAAAATTGCGCAAAAACTGCCGGAAATAGAGGCGACAGCTGCAGCCGTTGTCAAAGCAGCCGGGTTTAATTATCAGGTGGCAGCCACTTTAGGGCCTGCCTTTTTCCCCACCCGCTTGTACGGTGAGCAAGTGTACCGGGCCGGTGAATATGAAGCTTTGCAAATCTACCTGGGTGACGGGGCGGGGCAAAACTGGTGGTGTGTCCTCTTCCCGCCCCTTTGCTTTATTGAAATGTCACCCGAAGAAGAAGGAAAAGAAAATGTGGCAGTGGCGCCGCAAAAATTTACTCCCCCGCCCTTTAAATCAAGAATTATCAACTGGTTTCGGAAAATTTTCCGTCACGAAGGAGCATAACCAACTAAAACCTGAGATTGAAAAGAGCGGTTCCATTCGATATAATGAACACGATGCCGGAAAAGGCAAAGAAAGAGAAAAATCTGACGATTTACTCGTCATAAATGGGGAGGACACATGATCTGGAATCTGCTTATTCAGCTGGTCGGGGGGTTAGGACTCTTTCTCTTTGGAATGCAGCTGATGGCTTCAGGGATGCAGAAAGCCGCCGGGAGCCGTTTGCGCAGAATTTTAGAAGTGTTAACGACAAAACCGCTCGTAGCTGTACTTACAGGTGTAGCGGCCACTGTACTGGTCCAAAGCAGCAGTACCACCACGGTGATGCTGGTAGGTTTTGTTAATGCCGGCTTGATGACACTGAAACAAGCCGTGGGGACCATTAT
>ERZ773359.1932-NODE-1932-length-27335-cov-12.130499_pt1 | contig 27335 bp, 30 predicted proteins | sample MGYA00374955_ERZ773359 | MGnify/ENA primary metagenome ERZ773359 (study PRJEB29098, sample SAMN04486028) | biogas fermenter metagenome | study: EMG produced TPA metagenomics assembly of the Biogas fermentation microbial communities from Germany - Plant 4 DNA1...
GGGACGTTTCAAACCAAGGTCTAAATTGGAAAACATTTCTACAGAATAAGTGTATATTGCCCCTTTGTCCGACCCATAATAGGAGTGAAAGGTGACCGATGTCTAGTTACTGACTCGGCCCTCTACATCGGAGCGAACCGCAGACTCAGTTGGAACAAATGCAGCTATGAGAATTTCCGGTCACCCACTCCGATGTTTAAGCCGAGTCACTTGTCGAAGATACACCACAGTTAGAATAGTGTTCCCAGATTTACTAGACAAATTCCATATCTGCACCAACTGGTTTGCGAAAAAGAGGAGCCGTATCCCGGCTCCTCTTGTATTTCGCATGTATGGTACTATACTTCCTTTGGAAGAATCAAGTTCAGGATAATCCCTGCCAAGGTGGCCAAAGCCATGCCCTGCAGTTGGAAAGCTCCAAGCCCAATCTGCGCTCCGCCGATTCCCAATACCAAGATGACCGACGAAATCACTAGATTCCGCTTGTGGCCGTAGTCGATACCGCTGTCAACTAAGGTCCGGAGGCCCGATGAGGCGATAACACCAAACAGCATGATTGATACACCGCCCATGACAGCTGTAGGGATTGTAGAAATCAATGCTCCAAACTTCGGCGACATCGACAAGACTACAGCCAAGATGGCGGCTACGCGTACTACAAAGACATCAAATACCTGAGTGATGGCTAAAACACCGACATTCTCACCGTAAGTCGTATTGGGTGGCCCCCCAAACAGCCCAGCCCAGCTTGTGGCGAGACCATCTCCTAATAGTGTGCGATGCAGGCCAGGATCTTTGTAATAGTCGTTGCCTGTGATTTTGCTCAATACCAGCACATCGCCTAGATGCTCGGTGATAGTAACTAAAGCCACAGGAGCAATTGCCGCGATGACACCCCAGTTAAACTTCGGTGCCATAAACTGCGGAAAACCAAACCAGGCAGCCTCACGCACGGCGGTGAAATCTACAACACCCTGTGTGAGAGAAAACAGATACCCAGCAACAATCCCGATGAGCACCGGAATAACAGCCAAGAATCCTTTGAAGAAGGCTGTGCCGATGATAGTCACAATAATCGTAAACAGGCTGATACGTACATCAGGTGAGGCTAATGAACCCATCCCATTTGACAGGCCTGCCATCTCAATAGCGGTAGGTGCCAGGCCAAGCCCTATGACCACGATTACTGACCCAATCACTACTGGCGGTAAGAAACGGTCAATCCAATCGACACCAATTCGGGCAATGATAAACGCCACAAGCGCATACACTAACCCGACTGCAACGCCACCACCAAGCGCATACGGTAGGCCGTGGCTCCCGGCTGCTGCAATGAACGGGCTGATGAAAGCGAAAGACGAACCTAGGTAGGCAGGGACTTGTCCCTTTGTGATCAACTGAAAGATGAGGGTGCCCGTACCGGACGTGAAGAGAGCTACTGCTGGATCCAACCCAGTAAGAAGAGGAACCAAAACCGTCGCTCCAAACATGGCAAACAGATGTTGGAAACCTAAGGGAATACTAGCTAAAAGACCAATGCGCCGCTCCGCGGCAGAATTCTTCACTGCTGATACACTCATTATTTTTCCTCCTTTAAGCCTCTCTGGACTTGATTAAAGGTATCGCTGTTCTACTCCTTGATGACTACTCGATCTTCTCCATCTGTTTCCTGGAGCTGTACGGCAACAACCTCGCGCTTCGCTGTAGGCACATTCTTCCCTACGTAGTCAGCGCGAATAGGGAGTTCTCGATGTCCCCGGTCTACCAGAATTGCCAGCTGAATCAACTGCGGCCGGCCCAGGTCAATGACTGCATCAAGGGCTGCGCGGACGGTCCGCCCCGTAAACAAAACATCATCCACAAGAACGATAGACCTTCCTACCACCGACTCAGGTACACTCGTACTGTTGAGCACAGGCTGATCGCCCACGGCAGTTAAGTCATCGCGATAGAGAGATATGTCCAGCACCCCCACGGGTGGCCTATGACCTTCTATACTCTCAATCAATTCAGCTAAGCGTTCTGCCAAGGGTACGCCTCTGGTCTTGATTCCCAAGAGCATCAAACCTTCAATACCCTTATTGCGTTCAATAATTTCGTGGGCTATCCGCGTCAACGCCCGGCGAATCTGATCTGCATCCATGATCTGAGCCTTTTCCTTCACCCGTCAGCACCTCCTTTGCATAAAAAAATGCTCCCTGCCCGCGGCGCGCGACAAGAAGCATACAATAACTCCACATTGTCACCCTTGCCGGCCTCACGGGACCAACTTAAAGGTAATCTCCTATTACGATATCCGATAGTACAACCAAAGTCAAGTAGATTTTCGTGCCTTTTCCACACATTTCTCAAACTCAGGAGGAGGATCATGCTGAAACTCCATCCAGCGGCCGTCCAAATGGTGAAAACCCAGGTAGTATGCGTGCAGCAGCTGACTGGAAGCGCCCAGCTGGTCACCACTTCTGCCGTACACGGGGTCACCCACAATGGGATGGTTGATGGCACTTAAATGCACCCTGATCTGATGAGTGCGCCCTGTTTCTAACCGGCATTCCACAAGGGTATGGCGGGCAAAGTATTCTACGACGCGAAAATGGGTAACGGCGTGCCTACCACCCTCTACGATAGCCATCCGCTTGCGGTCCTTAGGATGACGCCCAATTGGCGCATCAACGGTACCGTTTTCGTGAGCCATTTTGCCATGGACAAGCGCCAAGTAGCGCCGCTCTATTGAGTGATCTTTGAGCTGACTAGATAAATAGGCGTGTGCTTTGTCCGTTTTGGCCACAATCATCAGGCCACTCGTATCTTTATCCAACCGGTGAACGATTCCGGGACGAAGCTCGCCTCCTATCCCCGATAAATCAGTCAAGTGAAACAGCAGAGCATTGACCAATGTCCCGTCCCAGTTCCCTGCCGCAGGGTGAACAACCAGCCCCTTTGGTTTGTTGATCACTGCGAGCTGATCGTCTTCATAGAGAATTTCAAGGGGTATGTTCTCAGGCTTAACATCAGTCTCTTGCGGTGGCGGAATAACAACCGACACCTCATCACCCACACGCAGGCGGTACCCCGCTTTAACTTGATTTTCCCCAACCAACACCAAACCGCGATCAATCAGCTGCTTCACTTGGGAACGGGTCAACCCGGTCTGCATCGCAACCCAGACATCGAGCCGTTCTCCTTCTATGTCTGCGATAAAATGCTGAGCCTCATTCCTTCTGGTCATTGATCAGAACCTCCCAGAAGAGCAGGATCACGCCGCAGACAATAGCAATATCAGCTACGTTAAAGATAGGCCAAATGCGAACATCGAAAAAATCTATGACACTGCCATAGGCAAAACGGTCGATCATATTCCCTAGTGCCCCAGCAAAGGCCAGAGAAAGCCCCCATTTCACTCGATTACTCTGAGAGATAATCTTCTTCCACTGCCACGCCGCAAGACCTACTCCCAATAGAGCCGCCACCGCCAACAATTGCGCCCGGCCCTTAAGAAGGCCAAAAGCGGCGCCGCTGTTACGCACATAGGTCAAATAAAGAAATGGGGCGGCAATAGGAATACTCTCGCCCTCTACCATGTGCTGCATAACCAAGTACTTCGTAATCCGGTCCAGCGCGAGCACCAGGAAACTCATCAGATAATAACGCAATCGCACTGCTCCTCCCATCAGTATCAGTGCATAATTCGCTGCATTACTGTCAATTCCTGCTATTCGCCTTCTGGAGTGTCACTCGCGGTACCGTAGCTTTCCACGGCCAGCCAACTTTCTTCTTCAAAGGATCTGCCTAATGAACGCTCAAGGGTGTCTTCTTCAATTGGGCGATCGCTCCGATCGGCCACTTCTTCGTCCTGTCGGCAGCTGATACACAAATCTGTTTCTGGAATCGCCTCTAAGCGCTGTTCTGGTATTTCCTGCCCGCAACGGCGGCACACCCCATAGGTTCCATTTTCAATCGCTGCCAAGGCAGCTTCAATCTGGTTTAGCTGACTGCGGGTTGTTTCCAAAAGCCCTAGATCCTTGCTCCGTTCGTATAGTTCACTTCCTAAGTCGCCCGGATGCTGGTCATAAGAGGACAGTTCTCCTACGGCATCCGCAGCCGGTTCACCTAATCCACCCTCCCCTAAGAGCCGTTCTTCAACAGCCTTCAACTCTGAATATCTTTTCCACAAGAGATCTTCGAAGTACTGAAGTTTGATTTGATCCAAATCCAGTCCCTCCTAAAGCGGCCGCTTGGCCAGCTCATTTTGCACAATGCGCGTAATCTCGGCAATGAACTCCCCCACCACCGGTAGGTTTAGTGACGCAACCACGCCTAGAATGTAGAGGAACACGGCGCCTATCACCGTAAAGCCAATCGCCAAACCAAAACCGCGCACGATTCCGGAGATAAAACTGAGATAGAGCATGCGCCGCGGTTCTCTGTAAAGCTCAATGAACTCAGCAATGCTGGATTTCTCCATCGCTGTAGCTAAACGCTCCAGTTTTACCAGCAGTGTTTCTAACAGCCCAGGACTGATCTCTTTTTTCATCATCCTTGCCCCCCATCCCAGTTAAGTTTAGAATACGCAAAACCCCCTCCAGTATTCGGAGGGGGTTTGAAACAGTAGATTAGCCAACTACAGAGTCGCAGCGTTGGCAGAGGTCTGGATGTTTTTCTGACTGTCCGACTGTTTCAGAGTAACGCCAGCAGCGTTCACATTTTTCTCCGCTGGCCAAATACACGTCAACAGCAATTCCTTCTTCTACATCGTGGTGGATTACATCTTCTGTCCTGTCAGCCTCTGAAGCCAATGTTACAGTGGACACAATGAACAGCATTGGCAGTTCGGCCTCGAAACCACGCAGTACTTCGATCACCTTATCGTCGGCATAGACAGTCACGCTGGCCTCATTGGATGAACCAATTAACTTCTGGGCCCGAGCCATTTCCAATCCCTTGGCTACGCAGCGCCTTACGCGGAGCAGTTCAGCCCATTTCTTCTCGAGGGTCTCGTCGAGATACTCTTCGGGTAAATCGTCCCACGTCGTTAGATGGATGCTTTCGGCAGAGCGCACAGCCTCAGGAAGATGCGACCAGATCTCATCGGCAGTAAAAGCTAGAATTGGCGCCATAAGCTGGGCTAATTCCTTCACGATAATGGTGAATGCAGTCTGGGCAGAACGGCGTGCTTTCGAGTTCTGCGCATCGCAGTAGAGACGGTCCTTGAGAACGTCTAGGTAGAATCCGCCCATGTCGACTGCACAGAAATTATGCACTCGATGGTAGACCAGATGGAAATCGTATTCGTTGTAGGCCTTTCTCACCCGTCTACTGAGTGTGGCCAGTTTGAGCAGAGCCCAACGATCGATTTCCTCCATCTCGGCATAATCAACCCAGTCTGTCTTGGGATCGAAGTCCGAGATGTTCCCAAGGAGGAACCTTGCTGTGTTCCGAATCCGCCGATAAGCATCGGACAGCTGAGCCATGATTTCGTTAGAAATACGTACGTCACCTCTGTACTCAGCCGAGGCAACCCACATACGAAGCACGTCCGCACCGAACTTATTCCAGATCTCGTTCGGGGATACTACATTGCCTAGAGATTTAGACATCTTTCTCCCATCGCCATCAACTACGAAACCGTGGGTCAAAACGGCCTTATACGGCGCTTTACCCTGCGTTGCTACCGCAGTAGACAGCGATGACTGGAACCAGCCCCTGTGCTGGTCACTGCCCTCTAAATAAAGGTCGGCGGGCCAGGTGAGGCCCTCTCTTTCTAGGACCACAGCATGGGAAACGCCTGAATCGAACCACACATCCATGATGTCCGACTCTTTGCGGAACTGAGTTCCACCGCATCTTGGGCATGTGAATCCTTCTGGCAAGAGCTCGTGGGGCTCCTTCGCGTACCAAGCATTCGAACCTTCGCGACGGAAAACATCGGCCACATGGCTGATGGTCTCCTCACTGGCGATGGTTTCACCACAGGGGCAGTAGAACACAGGGATAGGTACACCCCAAATGCGCTGACGCGAGATACACCAGTCTGCCCGATCGGCCACCATACCGGTGATCCGATCGATACCCCACGCAGGGATCCATTCTACCCGGTTGATCTCATCAAGCATCTGCTGGCGGAACTGCTCAATAGATACAAACCACTGCTCGGTCGCACGATATACGACAGGCTGCCGGCAGCGCCAACAGTGTGGATAGGAGTGTTCGATTGTATCGGCTTTCAACAGGGCACCATTTTCCTCAAGATCCCGGACTACGGCTTTGTTACCATCAGCGAGAGTCAAACCTGCATACTGCTGTGCGTCCTCAGTGAAGCGCCCCTTTTCATCAACTGGCGAGAAGGCAGGCAAGTTGTACTTCAGACCAATGACATAGTCCTCTTGTCCATGACCAGGAGCAGTGTGCACGCATCCGGTTCCAGCGTCAAGAGTTACATGATCCCCCACAATGACAATCGAATCGCGGTCGAACAGAGGATGCTTGCAGACGATGCCCTCTAGTTGACTACCACGCACTTCTTTCAATATCCCTTGGTTAGACAAGCCGACTTCGCTCAGGAACGTCTCTAGAAGCTCCTTGGCTACAACTAAGTTTCCTTTTTCTGTCTGGACAACTACGTAAGTGTAGTCTGGATGTACAGAGATTGCTAAGTTCGCCGGAATCGTCCAGGGAGTAGTGGTCCAGATGACAAAATAGGCATCGAGGCCTGCAAGGGCTTCACCGGGAGAAGTCACAGCAAACCGGACATAAATGCTGGGTGAAACATGGTCGTGGTACTCGATCTCTGCTTCAGCAAGGGCTGTCACACAGTCCGCACACCAGTAGACCGGCTTGAAGTCTTTATAGACATAGCCCTTCTTCATCATTTCACCAAAAATCTCGATTTGCTTGGCTTCATACTCCGGAAGCAGTGTCAAATAGGGATTATCCCAATCTCCCCAGACACCTAAACGCTGGAACTGCTCCCGCTGCTTATCCATCTGCTCGAGAGCATATTCCTTACAGTATTCACGGAACTCTACCGCGCTCATCTGAGAACGCTTGTCACCAAGTTTACGCACTGCCTGCAGCTCAATGGGCAGTCCGTGAGTATCCCACCCCGGTACGTAAGGCACTCTGAAACCTGCCATACTGCGCGAACGCACAACCATATCTTTTAAGACCTTGTTCAACGCTGTGCCAATGTGAATGTCGCCATTGGCATACGGAGGCCCATCGTGGAGAACAAAAACAGGGCTGCCTGCTTCGGCTCTCTCTCTCTGCAGCTTATAGTAGTACTTGTTCTCTTTCCATACTTTCAACATCTCCGGCTCCCGCTGCGCCAGATTACCCCGCATAGGAAAATCTGTCTTAGGAAGCTGAAGAGTGGACTGATAATCCGATTTCGACATCAACTCGAAAACCTCCTGAATCCTTAATATAGGCAAATTTGCATAAAAAAACTCGCCCCTAAGAAGGGACGAGAAAATACCCGCGGTACCACCCTAGTTAAGGCAATGCTGCCTTCACTCAAATGCAGATAACGGATGCGCCGGCACCGCTTACTAAGTGTTCAGCGGGCAACTCAGGGGTGATTTTCCTTAATCGGACTCAGGTACCTGCTCTCACCTACCAGGCTCTCTGTCACCCTATCCAACTAGTACTCTCCCCGTCATCGTCTTTCCAGATGGATCTATATGATTGGTCATATTATATCCAACGATTTCAAAAAGGTCAATCTTCTGACGTTAGGTCTTCGCTCAAGGCAGCCGCAGCGTCGCGGTAGACCTTGGTCTTCTCAGAGGCCTCTTCAACGAACTCTGTTTCTTCAACCATGCTCCAGATAGACTCCATCAGTGTCCGCATCCGCTGTTTGAAGATACGCTCGGCAGACTTGACAGCCTTAAGGCGGGCTTCTGCTTCAGCGACAATCTGAGCTGCTTTAAGTTTAGCCTCTTTCACAACAGCCTCAGACTGAGTTGTAGAAAGATCTCTAATTTCCGAAACCGCCTGCTTGGTGAGGGAAATCAGATCAAGCACGTCCTGCTCGCGGCTCTGCTTCTTCTGCAGCTCTTCCTGCAGATTCTGAATCTCTTCCTGCAAACGCTTATTTTCCTGGTATAAACTCTCATAATGGCTGACAATCTTCGTTACAAACTCATCTACTTCTTCTTCGTTATAGCCTCTAAAAGTACGAGTAAACTCAGTGTTATGAAAATCCAATGGTTTGAGCACTGCTCATACCTCCTAATAGTAGCGGTGCAGCAAGATATTGATTCTGCCCTTACGGGTCTTACCGTGGACCTCTTGCACAACCAGCCTGCCCCGTCCTCTGAGAGACAAAATATCGCCTTCCTCTACTGGGTGGGCTGGATCGCTGATAACCTTCCAGTTAACCTTAAGACGCTCAGCCTTAATCTCCCGGGCCATCTTAGTCCGGGATGTGCCATAACCTGCTGCAGCCACAGCATCGACCCGCAGCGAAGCGACCGTACTGCGTATCTCCTTAATGCGTTCTGGCTCAACAGCCAACTGCTCTTCGTCAATGACCTCAAGCTGGATAGAATGCGGGCCCACCTGATTCCAATGAGTAAGCAGATAATCCACAATCTCGGCTGAAACCACTGCTTGACAGCCATCATCTGTGACGATTATATCGCCAACTACATCACGTTTGATACCGGTTCCAAGGATAGAACCGAGGAAATCACGGTGTGAAGCCCCTTTAAGGGAACCCACAGCTTGGAGGACTGCGATCGGAGACTCTATATGCTCAGTCATGAAAAACTGTGGATAGATGACCATCCTGGCACGTTCAGCTTGCTTGTATCCGCCAAATGTGAGATAACCAACTTCCGGAATACCAGCCAGCACACTCTGTGCGACCCTGCGTTCATAGGGATCTAGGAAACGGGTAGTTTGAGGACGGTTATGGTCCCATGCTTGGCGCGCTAGATCAACCACCATTGATCCGATGGCATATTCTTCCTCACCCTTAAGGTGCGATGTCAGTCGTTCCTTATCCAAATACTGTCCTCCTTACCTACCGAACCCAACGGACAATATCAAAAAGGAGGCTCAGCACTAACCGGTGCACAAAACGCAGCAAAAGAAACACAATCAGCGGGGAAAAATCAACCATCCCGATGGTAAGTACACCTTGAAATGGCCTGACAAGTGGATCTGTCAAGCGGTAGAGCCACTCAACTATGGGATGTCGCCGATCCAAACTAGGCAGCCAGCTTAAGAGAAAGCGCAGCACAAACATCCACCAGAGCACACTAAATAAGACGTCTACCAGGGTAATCAAGAACATAGACTCACCAACTTCAATCTGCGTCTAAATCATAAAAGTCCGAAGCCACATCGCCTTCGATCTCCACCGATGGGGGCGCAAAGCAGAATATCCGGTCTCCCAGTTTACGCATATTGCCCTCCAGCGCGTGTGTGGCCCCCGCCATAAAGTCAACAATCCGCTGAGCCTCCGCCTTGTCAACTCTATTTAGGCGGACAATCAGGGCACGTTTCCCTTTCAAGTGCGTTACGAAGTCACGAACATCTTCAAATGCAATCGGTTCTAATATGATCATCTTTGCCTGCACACGCTGCCCTCCAGTGAGGCTAACCAGATTACCCTTGCGCGCAGGAGCAGCCTCTTTCTCGGCTGGGCGCTTCTGGCGGGATAGACGGTACACATTCGCATCCGTCTCTGCCCTTTCATAATAGGGTACAGTGTAATGCTCCTCCTGTTCATCGTCATATTCATCTTGAACGCCTAGGAACCCCAAGATCTTATCAATCATACTGGCCATGTCACTCCTCCTCCCGAAACAGGGCAGAACCGATTCTAACCAGAGTTGCTCCCTCTTCAATTGCAACCTCAAAGTCACCGCTCATTCCCATTGAAAGGATATCCCAATCAAGTCCTAAAGTGTACTTGATATGTTCGTACAACTCTCGAGCCTGGCGAAAATACGGCCGCGTTGCTTCCGCTTCAACAAGTGGTGCCATTACCATCAAGCCCCGAGTGCGGATATGGGGGCATTCTGCTGCTAATCTACGGGAAAACTCCAATGCATCATTCGGTTCTAAACCATGTTTTGCATCCTCACCACTGATGTTCACCTGCACCAGCACGTCTTGGCGCTTACCCCACTGAGAGGCTCGTTTTTCCAACTCTTCAGCGAGGCGCCAGCGATCCAAGGAGTGAATCAATGAGAAATTTCGACAGTACTTCACTTTATTTGTCTGTAGACTGCCGATCAGATGCCACTCTACGTCGTGACAACCAAAACGTTCCATCCGTTCCACAGCCTGCTGAACACGATTCTCACCAAGGGTGTGCACCCCAGCGGCAATCAGCCTGTCTACCTGTTCATCCGTTGCATACTTCGTCACGGCCAAGAGCCGCACCTCGTTTGGGTTGCGCCCCACACGGGCACAGGCTTCTGCTATCTGTCCTTTGACTCGAGCTACGTTCACAGCAATGCACATCTTCTTCACCCTGGTTCTTATTTCTTCAGGGAGCCCCGTGTTCCTGCCTGCGAAGCCATTCTAACTGAGAATAAGCACCAGTAAGCCAACAGCCCATGTGTAATACGAGAACCACACCAGCCTGCCCCTGCGCACTACCTGCAGCAGTAGACGGATGGCGCCATATCCAGTTACAGCAGCGGCAAGCATCCCTGCGAACAGCACACCGCCAGAAGCGGAAACAGCCCCTCCCGCCAAGTCTGGAATCGAAAGAACCAGTGCTCCCAAGATCCCTGGAATGGACAAGAGAAACGAAAAACGTGCTGCCTGCTCGCGGCTGAGCCCGCGTGCCAAGCCGAAAGCAATGGTAGTTCCTGAACGAGATATGCCGGGAAGAACCGCAACAGCCTGGCCGATACCAATCCAGAGACTGTCTAACAGCGATTGCTCGCTCTTGCCGCTCCTTTCCGAGACACGATCAGCAATAAACAAGATCAACCCCGTAATTATTAGGGCAAAACCGACAAATCTTGTACTGGAGAAGAGTGCTTCAACCTGATCTTTGAAAAGCAGTGCTGCAATTACAATCGGCAGGGTACCAGCACACAGCCAAACAAACAACCGGCAGCCTAATTCTGAGCGGTATAGCCTGGCTGCCTGTTTTGGGCTGCGCACCAGCTTGAAGAAGCCCTTCACAATCTCGACAAACTCGTTCCAAAACACCAGCAGGACTGCCGCAAGGGTGCCCACGTGGACCAGAACCTCAAAGACTACCGATGGTTCCTTCACATCCAGGAGGCTCGAAAACAGAACCAAATGACCTGATGAACTTACGGGTAAAAACTCGGTCAATCCCTGAATAATACCTAAGGCCACTGCGCTAAATAAGTCCAAGCAAATCACCAGCTTCCTACAGTTTTCCAGATTCATTTATACTTCTTGCTTCCCGAGACAAATCCTGCCCCATACCAGGCAAGAGCAGCAAGATAGGGAATTAGGGGAAGTGCAACGACGGCTGTCAATACGTTAAACAAGGTGTGAGCATTAGCGACCTGCCTAGGAAGCTGGTCACTGGTCCAAGTCACCAATGCCAGAAATGGTTCCATCAAGAACAGCAACAGCACTACACCCAGCACGTTAAACATCAGATCGGCCAGAGCCGTGGCCTTACTCTCGCGTATAGTTCCGATGCTGGCGAAGATTGTTGTCAGAACAGTACCGATATTACTTCCCAACGCAATCCCTACAGCCGCTTCTAAGGTGATCGCATCCGTCTGAGCGAGCATAACGACAAGGCTTGTCACCGCACTGCTGGACTGGATTACGGCGGTAACCACGATACCAACCAGTACGGCCTGCAGGCGGTTGGAGGTAAGCTCGGTCAACGCCCAGCTCGCAAACTCGCTGGCCAACCAAGGCTTTACTGCCTGGTTGATTAAGGACAGGCCAAAAACCAGTGCGCCAAATCCAAAAAGAGCTTCGCCCGCTCGACGTTTCTTCAACATAACCACGATTCCTAGACCGAGCAGCATCATCAAAGGAGCATATTGCGTTAAGTCAAAGGCGACCAATTGCGCCGTCAGTGTAGTACCCACATTAGCACCTAAGATTACACCGAACGCTTGCTCTAAGGTAAACACGCCACTGTTAACGAGCCCCACGCAGATAGCCGCAACCGCGCTGCTGCTCTGCACGACAGCAGTAGCGGCAGCGCCGGTTAACGCTCCTTGGGCCGGAGTTCTCACAAGGCGGCTCAGTATGTGTTTCAGGCGCGTTCCAGCAGCGCTGCCCAACGCTGTACTCATTAAGCGCAGCCCTAGCAAGAAGATAGTAATTCCGAGTATTAGTCCGCTGAACCCAATAAGAAACGCTCTCATATTGGACCATATGAGAGCGCCGGTTCCGTTAGACTATGTCCATCTTATTATCGAGCCTGGCTGGTACTGCAGATTAAGGTAGGCTTGAGGATCGGAGCTGATTACTCGTTCGACACGGTATGAGAAATTGGAAAGCGGCTCTACCTGTAAGAGCACGCCGCCAAGTACCACATCGACCAGCTGCGGTGGATCTTCTTCAATTCCGTCGAGTACGTCTTCTAAAGGGACTACTGTATACAGCATCAGTGCGGACCCCCTTCACCCTGAGCTGCACCGCACAGCTGATGCAGGCGTTCGATGGCCTCTGCCACTCCGCCCACACCATCAATTAGGCCGACTCGCACGGCTTCTTCACCGACGAGTACTGTGCCTACGTCTCGGACAAGTTCACCGGTTCGGAACATCATTTCACGCAGAACTTCCAGCTTAATCCGGGAATTCTGCACTATAAACTGGATTACCCGCTCCTGCATCTTATCGAGATACTCGTAGGTCTGTGGTACCCCGATTACTAGTCCAGTTAAGCGGATAGGATGGATGGTCATGGTCGCTGTTTCGGCAATCAGCGAGTAATCAGCAGCCACCGCGATGGGTGCACCGATAGAATGGCCGCCGCCCAGCACCAGGCTGACGGTAGGCGTTTTCATCGACTTAATCATCTCGGCGATGGCAAGGCCTGCTTCAATGTCCCCACCTACGGTATTAAGGACTATCAATAACCCCTTGATTTTCGGGTTCTGTTCAATCGCTACCAGCTGAGGAATGACATGTTCGTACTTGGTGGTTTTGTTACGCGGCGGCAGTACCATGTGCCCCTCAATCTGCCCAATGATCGTCAAACAATGGTAGGGGCTTGCACCATCGTCGGCCGTTCCTGTCTGCCCCAACTGCTTTATGCTCTGTAGTGCCGCCTGCTGAGCTTGTGCTTCGTTTGGAGCCTCGGGTTGCGCTTCAGAAGTAAGTGTCGGCTTAAACGGGTCCACACAAAATCCTCCCTTCATCACCATTAGTATGCTGACAAAGGGAGGACCTTAAACACTTCTAGACTTCCATAATGATGGGGAGAATCATGGGCCTACGCTTAGTTTTCTCCCAAAGATATTTTGATAACGTATCACGAACGGCACTCTTGATGGGACCCCATTCGGTTACCTGATCTTTTTCACATGTGGTAAGAACCTCACGGACCTTTTCGCGTGCTTCGTCGAGCAGCTCTTCTGACTCGCGGACGTATACAAACCCGCGTGAGACGATATCAGGACCAGCCAGTACCTTACGGTTTCTGCGATCCATAGTGACGACCACAATGAGGATCCCGTCGGTCGACAGCTGTCTGCGGTCCCGCAGCACGATGTTACCTACATCACCGACACCTAGACCATCTACAAAAACTTGGCCAGACGCCACTCGTTCGCGGATGCGGGCACCTTTCTTGTCAAACTCTACTGGCAGCCCAATTTCTGTAATGATGATATTATCCTTCGGTACCCCGGTAGCCTCTGCCAGCTCTGCATGCTTGAGCAACATCCGGTGCTCACCGTGAATGGGTATGAAGTATTTGGGCTTACAGAGGTTGAGCAGTAGTTTGAGTTCTTCCTGCTTGGCATGGCCCGATGTATGAATCCCCAAGTGGGGTTCGTAGATAACATTAGCCCCTTCTTTGAAAAGCTGATTAATGATCCTACCAACCGACTTCTCGTTACCCGGGATCGGTGTGGCCGAAATAATAACCGTATCACCGGGCATGATAGCCAATTTACTATGCTCTGCCATCGCCATGCGGCTGAGAGCAGACATTGGTTCACCCTGGCTGCCGGTCGTCAGTATCACGATCTTGTCCGCAGGCAGTTTATCAACTTGATCTACTTCCACCAACATACCCTCAGGTATGTTCAAATATCCAAGCTGACAAGCGACTTCTACAACCTTGATCATACTGCGGCCGGTCACGCAGATATACCTGTCTTCTCCTTGAGCGGCATCGACTATCTGCTGAATGCGGTGAACATTTGATGCAAAAGTAGCCACAAAAATCCGGCCATTAGCCCGTGCAAACGCAGCCCGCAGTGTCTCGCCTACAGATTTTTCTGATTCGGTATAACCAGGCTGCTCAGCATTAGTCGAATCAGACATTAGGCATAGAACGCCTTTCTTGCCTAACTCGGCAAATTTGCCCAGATCTGCGACCTTGCCATCGTATGGTGTTTGGTCAAATTTGAAGTCACTGCAGTAAATCACAACACCCTGCGATGTGTGGAAGGCCAGGGCAACCACGTCAGCAATGCTGTGGTTGACGTGAATGAACTCAATATCCAAACTGCCTACCTGAATCCGTTGGCCAGCTTTCACTTCTATCAGCTTGGTCTGCCGTTCTAGGCCGTGTTCTGCAAGCTTTAGGCGAAGAAGTTCTAGTGTCAGCTTAGTCCCATATACTGGAACATTCAACTGACGCAATACATAAGGAACGCCGCCGATATGGTCCTCGTGACCATGGGTCAGGAAAATCCCTTTGACTCGGCTGGCGTTCTCCATTAGATAAGTAATATCAGGAATTACCAAGTCAACTCCTGGCATATCGTCTTCAGGGAACATTACGCCCGCGTCAATAACAGCGAGGTCATTCCCCACCTCGACGACCATCATATTCTTGCCGATTTCCCCGATTCCGCCAAGGGAAATCAAGCGAACTTTTTCATTTTTTGACATATAAATCAATACACCCCCGTATATGTGCGACTTCTGTTTCTAAGTAAGCATGCCTCGACCACTTCCCGGCCATCGTTGTGGTCACATCGCGCAAACCCGAACAAGTCTAGTGACTCTTATTATATACACATCCCACAAATTAATCAATCTACTCATGAAACGAGCGCCCCAAGGTTCGGGGCGCTCTATTCCCAGCTCCTGCCGTGGGCCTAAGTCTAGGACCCCAAACCGCAGGCGGTTAAGACATCTTTAATTTTTTGCGCTTCCTCTTCAGACAAGTCAACCAAAGGCAGCCGGAGGGGGCCGGTCTCAAACCCGACAAACTCCAAGGCTCGCTTTACAGGAACTGGATTGGTCGTGATAAACAGCACTTCCATTAAGGGAAGGAGCCGCAGATGAATTTCCAACGCTTCTTGAACCTTCCCAGCTGAGAATAGAGTTACCATGTCTTTCAGCTGACGTCCCACCAAGTGCGATGCAACACTGACAACACCGTCTCCACCTACCGCCAACACCGGTAAGGTTAGAGAATCATCACCGGAATAGATCAAGAAATCATCGGGTACCAAAGAGCGGAGCTTGCTAACTTGGTTTAAGTTGCCTGAGGCTTCCTTGATGGCAACAATGTTATCAATTTCGGCAAGCCGGGCCACGGTCTCGGGCAGAAGATTGACTCCTGTCCTACCAGGCACATTATACAGCATGATCGGCAGCGCACAATTCTCGGCGACTGTCTTGAAATGCTGATACAAGCCTTCCTGACTGGGACGGTTGTAATACGGCGTCACAAGCATGATGCCATCAACGCCCGCGCTTTCAGCAGCCTGGGTCAAGGCGATTGTTTCCGCAGTGTTGTATGAGCCGGTGCCTGCAATAATCTCTACTTCTCCACCGAGAGAATCAGTGACCGAGGTAAACAGCTTTACTTTTTCATCATAGCTCAGGGTTGGGCTTTCACCCGTGGTGCCGCTTAAGACGATTCCGTCCGAACCATTTTCAGCTAGACGCTTCGCCAAGCGTACAGCCTGTTCATAACTTACCTTGCCGTCCTCTTCCATAGGCGTTATCATTGCTGTGATAACCTGACCAGACTTCATAAAATTACCTCCTACACGCTGCGGTCAAGACTAAACTCTCGATGCAGGGCTTGAACCGCTTGGGCGATCTGTTCTTCTTTGACGAGACAGGAAATGTTGACATGGGAATCGGTAGTCTGATATATGGAGATGTTTTCCCGCTCCAAACAGTTCACAACGCGGGCCATGACTCCAGGCACTCCATGCATACCTGCCCCTACGACCGAAACTTTAGCAAATCCTTCCTCTATTCTAACATGCAAACCGAGCGTGGTCAAAAGCTCCCGAGCCAGGGGTACATCAGATTTATCAACAGTAAACACAATCAGAGCTGCTGAAAGGAAAATCTGATCGACACTCACTCCGTGCTGTGCAAGCACATCGAAAACCTTAGGAGCAATATCGCCTTTGTTCAGGTCACCTGCTCCTGTTATTGTTACCTGCGCCCGCCCTGTCATATGAGCAATGCCCGTCACCACACGGTCACCCACCAACTCGCCGCCCTTTCCGGAGACCGAACTAATCCGATTGGCGATCCAAGTACCGGGCCCATCATCGACCGTAGATAGAATTCTAAGAGGAATACCTTCCTCCAGCGCCAATTCTGCTGCACGGGGATGGATCACCTTTGCTCCAAGATGAGCCAACTCCACAACCTCGCGGCCGCTGACAGCCGGCAGTGTCGGAGCATCGGGTACAAGGCGCGGGTCAGCGGTCTTGATTCCATCCACGTCAGTATAAATACCAACCCATTCAGCCTGCAGGACTACACCTAAGGCTGCTGCTGTGGTGTCACTACCGCCCCTGCCAAGGGTTGTCACTTCCTGGGAACCACTGACACCCTGAAAACCTGCCACTACGGGAATGATACCCTTTTCCAACAGGGTTTGAATCCGCTTAGGGTTGATTCTCTGAATGCGGGCTTGCGAAAAATTCTCGTCAGTAAAGATACCACACTGCCAACCAGTCAAAGCCTCGGCTTGATGCCCAGCCGCCCGTAGTTCTTCGGCGAATACAACGGCGGAAATTATCTCGCCACACGAAAGCAGAAGATCTGTGTTGCGGCGGCTTGGATGGGGGTTGACTTGGCGTATCAGTTCCAGCAGAGTATCTGTGGCATAGGGTTGCCCGAGTTTGCCCATCGCCGAAACCACTACCACCGGGCTGTAGCCACTATCAAGGGCTGAGATTACCCGGTTTACAGCATGTTTTCGCATCTCGGAACTTGCCACAGAGGTTCCGCCAAACTTCTGCACCACAATCCGCATAGAATCACCCCATTTGCTGAACATAATGCTCAGCGATCTGTACGGCGTTCAAAGCCGCCCCTTTTCTGATCTGGTCGCCTACCACCCACAGGTTAAGCCCATGTTCCACCGATAAATCGGTACGAATGCGGCCCACAAATACATCGTCTGTACCAGTAGCTGTTGCCGGCATGGGGTACTCCTGCTGCGCTGGAGAATCCACTACTTTCACACCTGGGAACTGAGCTAGGATTTCGCGACAGCGCTCTGGTGTTAAGGCCCGTTCTGTCTCTACGTTGATGGATTCACAATGCGACCGCATGGTTGGAACCCGTACGGTTGTAGCTGTAATCCGGAGATCTGGCTGTCCGAGTATCTTCTGCGTCTCTCGGATCATTTTCCATTCTTCTTTGGTGTACCCGGCCTCATCAAACACATCAATCTGCGGAATAAGATTAAAAGCGATGGGATAATGGCGCTCTCCAGATGATACAGGCAGGACTTTGGCCTCCAGCTCGCGTCCCATTACGTAATCTTCTGTCTGCTGCCGCAGTTCCTCCATGCCCCCAAAGCCAGCACCAGAGACCGCTTGGTAAGTGCTCACGACAACACGCTTGATTCCTGCTTCATCGAGTATCGGTTTGAGGGCCATCACCATAATGATGGTAGAACAGTTTGGATTAGCAATTATGCCCTTATGTGAAGCAATCGCCTCGCCGTTGACTTCAGGGACAACCAGCGGAACGTCTGGTTCGAGCCGAAAGGCACTAGTATTATCGATCACCAGGGCGCCTGCCCTGACGGCCGCCTCAGCCCACCTTTTGCTGACACTTCCTCCCGCAGCAAAGAAGGCAATATCCACATTCGCAAAACTCTCTTCGCTCACAGCTTCGACAACATATTCCTGCGAGCCAATGGTTATCCTGCGGCCCGCAGACCGGGGCGAAGCCAACAGGCGTAGATCAGCAAAGGGAAACTGTCGTTCTACTAAGATGCTGAGCAGCTCCTGCCCAACGGCTCCCGTAGCGCCAAGAACTGCTACGTTGTACTGTTTCATATCGGTCCAACTCCTTCTAACGAACATTTCGCAAGTTCCGAGCGATAACTGTCGGCTGAATCTGTTCCTTTCTTAAGGCATGTTCAATTGTGGGAATAATTAACGACATATCGGCCACTAACGAACGAGGCTTCTCAATAGGATTATCCTGGCCAAAGGGAACGAAGAAGACATTTACGGTGTTGAGAAGTATCCCTAAGTTCTTGGCATTAAGGCCGAGTGCATCGTTTGTAGAAATAGCCAGCACCAACGGACGTCCGTTACGAAGCTGTGCCTTAGCCGCCATCAGCGGAGCAGAGTCAGTAATCGCATTTGCGAGTCTTGCCATCGTATTCCCTGTGCAGGGAGCAATAATCATGCAATCAAACAGTTTCTGTGGCCCAAGTGGTTCTGCTTCGACAATCGTAGCAATGGCTCGTTTGCCTGTAATCGCCTCAAACTTTGCAACGATGTCTTTACCTCGGCCAAACCGAGTATCTGTATTGGCCACAGCGGCCGAGACTATTGGATAGACATCCGCTCCCTGTGCAATCAGCTTTTCCAATTCTGGCCATATTTCCTCATAGGTGCAGTGGCTGCCGGTCATGGCAAACCCAATCCGCTTACCCTCAAGTGTCATGGTTCTCCTCCCCCACAAGGTTTTCGAGCAGGCGAGGAATTGACTGAACCAGTATCTGTCCAGCGGTAACGGGCGCAACCTTGCCTGGCAGCGACAAGGCGTGAATTGCCTTAATCCCCTGCTGTTGAGCAGCTTCAAAATCGGTTCCGCCTGGACTGGATGCAATATCAATGATCACGGTCTCCGGGCTGAGGTGACGTAGATAGCTGCGGTCTAGTACTAAAGCCGGTACAGTATTGAATATGATATCAAACTCAACTTGAGTGCTGATTCTGCGCAATTCCAGCGGTTGAGCCCCCATCACTACGGCCCGAGCCAGGTCACCTGGCGATCTAGCGGCTGCGGTAACACAAGCTCCCAAGGCTAGCAGCCTCTGGACAATGGCCGTACCGCAGCGCCCTAATCCCACTACTAGGCACTTAGACCCATGAATGGTTATAGGTGTCTCTTCCATCGCTACCTGTATGGCTCCTTCTGCTGTAGGAATGGAGTTCAAGACCGCTATTTCGTCGACTGATGCGGTCTCAACCAGCCTGAGGCCATAACGTGCCACAAGCTGTCTGATTACTGGTTTGGCTACCCCAATCAGCAGTGGAGTACGAGGAGTTAAGACAGCTAACACATCGGGCAGGAAAATCGGCTCAGGATTTTGGTCTGGACGACTAGTGATATTACCCGCCAAGTCTGTATTTGACATAGGCGCTATCACGGCGCGGCAGTTCTGTGCAGCCTCAGCAGGAATAGTAAAATGGGCAGCTTTTCTAAGGTTTCCCTCCAGAGGAAAACCTACAAGGCGAAGATCCACTTCTAGTTCGATTAGCGCCTCAGCCAACTTGACTTCACGAGTGTCTCCGCCCAACATACAGATGGGAATATTCGCTAACGGGCCAGCCATAGGCGCCCCCCTCCCCAACCAACTCACTTTACTATATGTGAGATGGCTCTAAAGGTGTGGGGGAAAACAAGAAGCCTTCCAACCCAATAACTACTCCCTCGATGCTGTTGATGTTTTCAATCGCCAGCTTAACCCCAGGCATAAAGCTCTCACGACTGGTGGAATCATGACGGATAGTCAATGTCTGTCCGAGGAGGCCGAAAATGACCTCTTGGTGAGCAACCAGCCCTGGCAGTCTCACGCTGTGAATTGGAACTTGGTATCCCAGCACTTCTTCTAACTGCTGTGAAGTGCGGAGAGCTGTCCCAGATGGAGCATCTTTTTTCTGATCATGATGATATTCAATGATTTCGGCGCGCTGTATGTACCGTGCTGCCTCTCGAGCAAACTTCATCATCAACAGTGCTCCAATCGCGAAGTTAGGCGCAATAATGGCTCGCCAGCCATTTTCCCTGCCGCGCTCCTGCCAGCGGGCTAAATCATCCTCAGTAAAGCCTGTCGTACCAACCACCATGGGGACTCCTGCTTCGAGGCAGATCTCCATATTCTCTTGAACTACCTTCGGAGTGGTAAAGTCTACAACCACATCAGGCCTGACTTGTCTTAGAGCAGAGGCCAAGTCCGGAAATACCTCTGCACCCGAAATCTCCCGCAGCGTGGGATCAACGCCTCCAACTAGTTCAAACTCAGGTGTGTTCTTGATCATCCTGACAACTTCTTGTCCCATTTTTCCTGAAGAACCAGCTACAAGTATCTTCATTGCATCAACCTCTTTCGTAACTTCTCCTGTCTCTTTTGGCGTTTTTGCCGTAGGTTCCTGCTGTTGTGCTCACTAAAAAAGGGACCGCAATGTGCGATCCCAAGACATCTCTAAGAACCTGGGCTGATTACTTCCCACCATGTGTTTCTACGTCTTTTGCACCGTTTTCTCGCAGAACTTCGCTGGCATCATTAACCTTGTCGTCACTGGTCTCGATAACGGCCAAAATGCCGCCCTGTTTCAACTCAGCCTCATACTGCCGGCCCCGTTCCTCTGGGATACCCAAGTCGATGAGCCCGCCAGCTACTCCACCTGTTACCGCACCAGATAAGGCACCTGCAAGAGGCCCAGCAGCCACAATTGGCCCGATTCCAGGAATCGCCAAAGCACCAACTCCTGCCAACAAACCGGCAATTCCTCCTAACGCGCCTCCCCAAGCGGTACCGTCCGAAATGTTCTCACCACCAACACCCATATCGCCGACTTCCATATCCTGCTGCTGGACAGTGCGGCCCTTATCATCTTTGGCTATGATCGATATCTCATTCTCATCGAAGCCCTTCTCACGCAGCGTCTTCACGGCCTTCTCCGCCGCTCGTTCATCACGAAAAACGCCGATGACGGTAGACATGTAATTCCCCCCTTCGTTGTCGGTCGGTCAAGTCCGATTGACCGGTCTGGGAATTATTCTACCCTGAAAACAGCGGCTTATTCTGCCGGTCAGATTCTTCAATACGGCGCATGGTGTCTCTGTAGTCCTGAGCGGTACTCAAGTCGACGATAATCAAATCACGCCCGACTTTAGTGATTCCGCGCCACGGAATCACGACTGGTTTGGTTCGCCAAAAGCGTCGTCCGTATGGTATCACTATTGAATCGACCATTCCGGTACGCGTGTTGATAATCAGATCAGTATGGTCTACAAACCCAAGCCTGATGCCTTCATCAACGGCAATGATCTCCTTCCCCGCCAAATCGGAATACCTCATGGGATCCCCCCGTCACAGACTATTCTGGCCTTAGTCTGCCTAGAACTCGTATTCCCATGATATGCGCCAGACGGGATCCCTGTCAAAGGCTGCACGGATGTTACCCCTATCGTAGGCACCCCACTCAAGCTGAACAACACCGTTCCCCCTCTTGATTTGTGTGCGGGCAAAGAAGTTCGACCGGCCTTTTTGGAAATCCCGCTTATACACGACCCGCCAGCTGCCCAAAAAGTCAAAATCAGTTTGGAACCGCACTAGTCCGAATGGGTAATCAATCGTTACACGGTTAGAAGCTTTCGCTTGGTCCCAATCGACCCGGAAAGTCTGGCGAATAGGATCAATCTGCCATGACGAGTGCGAGCCTTTCCACTTCAGAATTAGGGCTCGGGTGGGCTGGAGGCGTAGTTCCGCAGAATAGTTCAGTTTTGTGATCTGAGTGTCTAGGGAAACTCGAGGATAGCTGTGCTGCCCGTCAATCGAGGAGTGGCTCCGCAGGGTAAGTCCGATATTCATTACCGGCAGCTCATGCTGCAGGCGCATTTCCCAACCTTTGCGATCTGGAGTGAATCGATTTGTCGAAGAGAACAAACTTGTGAACTCTGGATCAATTTCTACGTACTGCAGCTCAATCGCGCTCTTGCCCGTGTGAAGCCCGCTGGTCCACACTAATCCTCGACAAGGCCGCTCTCTTCCTGCCCAGTGCCAGCCTACTGCCAGTTCTGCTTGGCACAAGCTGCCCTCTAGTCCTCCCTGCAGCACAGCAACCCTACCGAAGGTGCGGCCCTCATTTGAACCATGCTCGGTATCGTAGATTAGGTTGAGGCCGATAAGCTCACAGGGGCCGAGGCTCTTTTCAAATAGCGCAAAGGCTCCATGCGCCTTCTCGTCGTCCAGAGGGATGTGCAAAAAACTACCACAAGATAGATCTCGGAAGCAGGCCGCAACAACGGCAGTTTGATTAGTGAACTGATTCTTGTTCAAAACCCTGAACAGGCTTGGTTCACTAAAATGGGGCATACCCCGCCAATGCTCGAGCACGATGCCCTCTCCGTTGTATTTCAGCTCCCACGCTGGCATGGGCATGTGGACCTGCTGGAATGTATGCTCTAGCGTTAGAGTCCCACCAAAACTCCAGTTCCGCCAACGGGACTGTTGGGCAAGAATCAACGAACTCGTGCACTCGCCACCGGCAATCTCGCCTGCAGAAGTGATAGTGAACGCCTGTACTGCATTTGAACTTAACACTAACAGTGATAAACTGACAACAAAAAAGACTTCGCGCAAGATCAAAGGAATCTCCTTTGGTCTTCTCCCTTGGGCGCGAAGTCCATTGTAATTATATCATAAATCCCTATTTATTCCAAGCATACCCTGAACGATCGGTTTTCCCCTCTTGTCTGCGGAAGTTCTCGGCATTCTTGGCCATGTATGCTTCATACAGCTCTTCGGGGCCGATACCTGCCTTAAGGCACATGCTAACAAAGAAATGCAGCACATCGACAATCTCTTCTTTGAGCTTATCGTGATCGATGGGGCGAGCATCTTTCCACCATTTGAAATTCACCTCATCCAGAATTTCAGCCAACTCTGAAATTATAGCCAGAACCTCCTTCTGGATCCAGGTGCTTTGGTCATAATTTAAGCCCCGCTTTTCAGCAAGAGCACTATCAAATTCGGACTGCTTCTTGAAAATCTCAACTAGCATATCTTGCGGCACTTTAGATCCCCCCAGGTTACATCATCAAGCGGTCCGATCGCAGCAATACTGAGGTTAGCCGGATTAGACAGCTCCTCCGCCAAGTCGATTATCTGCTCCCGCTCTACTGCATCGATCTCCGCGATCATCTCGTCTGGCGGGATGATTCGGCCATAATTGATCTCATTCTTCGCTAGACTAGACATGCGGCTGCTCATACTCTCCAATGAAAGCATCATGCTCCCTTTCAGCTGGCTCTTGGACCGCTGAACCGCTTCTTCTGTGATGGATGAAGCAAGATTCTGCAGCTGGTGGTAAACTACGTCCATGACTTGATCGAGATTCTGCCGGCTGAACCCAGCGAAAATACTGAGCAACCCAGCATCGCGGTATGATGCGTGATAAGAGTACGTATTATAAACCAACCCCCGCTCTTCCCTAAGTTCCTGGAACAAGAGGGAACTTACCCCACCTCCAAGGAGCGTGTCTAACAGATAGAGGGCAGCCTTGCGGTGATCATTCCTCGGTAAGGCTGGCCCGCCCAAACACAGGTACACTTGTTCTGTGTCACGCTGCCTGATTAAGAGCCTTCCCCTAGAGGTAGCGGGAGGAGGAGTGTTCGGCTGAGGGCCGCGAGGCAGACTGCTGAATCGGCTGGCAAATTCGCTGACCAGCCGTTCATGCTCCACATTTCCTGCGCAAGCAATCACCAAACGATCGGTCGTATAATTCCGCGCCATGAAACTAAGGATCTTTTCCCGATCAAAACGCAGAATAGTCTCGCGAGTACCAAGAATATTCCTGCCCAAAGGATGCGTTGGCCACAAGGCTTCGTTAAGCAGCTCATGGACAAGTTCATCCGGTTCGTCTTCAGACATGTTCAGTTCTTCAAGAACCACACCCCGCTCCTTGAGGATTTCCTGTTCATCAAACACCGAATGCAGAAGCATTTGATGGAGGAGATCAACCGCCACATCAAAATCCTCGTCTAGTACACGGGCGTAGTAGCAGGTGTGTTCCTTACCGGTAAAAGCGTTCAGATGGCCGCCGCACTGGTCCATTACTTCAGCCATGTCCCGAGCAGAATAGCGCTCAGTACCCTTAAACAGCATGTGCTCAATAAAGTGAGCAAGGCCCCGTTCATCAGCTTCTTCATCACGGCTGCCCGTCTCAAACCAGACGCCCAACGAGATGGAGCGGACGTAGGGTATATATTCACTTACAACTCGTACACCATTGGGCAAGACTGTCCTTTGGTACATAAGGTCCTCCAAAGTTGTATTTCCTTCCCATTATAAGTCTTCCTTCCACTAATGTAAAGCAATCCCTACTTCAGCGCTTCTTTCCTGCGGTAACGTCCTCGCTGCTGTGATAATATTGAACATGGAGGAGGAAGAGCCGTGAATCAAGGTATTATCGCTGCAATTCTCAGCATCATATTCTACCTGACAAGCCTATTGGGAGGTTCTGCACCGCAAGCAACTGCTCCCAAAGCATACAGCTCTCTTGAGCAGCAGACCGTCTCTTCAATCATGGGCAGACGTGCAGTTGTACTGGGAGACAAAATTGCGCTTCGTTCAGGCCCTGATACGACCTATCCTGCAGTAACAGCCTTGAACAAGGGAACCGAGGTTACTGTTTTGCAAGCCGAGAATGGCTGGTACAGAGTGCGTTCCTCGGGTGGTCGGACTGGCTGGGTGGCTGGAAATAGTGTAGCCCTCCAGTCAACGAGCCGAACAGACAGCACCAAGCCAATGATTCTAGGATATTACGCTCTAGACGGTGACTCTTTTGATGCTGTACTCGACCACGGCCGAATCCTAACGAGTATCGCACCTTCGTCCTGGAACCTGTCAGGCAGCGGTGAAATCACCGGAGCCTTCAACGCCAAGTTGATGGGAGAGTCCCTTCTCTTTGCTGGTAATCACGGTCTAGAAACCTATGCGGTGATCAACAGTTCGGAGACATCCTTATTGCTAACTGACCCAGCAGCCCAGGCGAAAGCTGTGAGCAGTATTATCAGCGCCCTAGAAGAATGGGGCGTCCACGGGGCACATCTCAACCTGGGAGGAGCTTCACGAGAACTGGCTGAAGAGTTGACCGCATTTGCAGCCCGCCTTGCTGAAGCACTGCACGGCAAAGGCCTCAAACTTTCTATGGCAGTCCCTGCTCAAATGGAAGATAGCCATGACAGTGCCTATGATTATCGCGCCCTTCAAGAGCATCTTGATTTCTTGGTAATTATGGCTTTCGGGCAGCATCATTCTGATACACCACCAGGCCCTGTAGCTGGTGCCGACTGGGTAGAAGCAGTGGTGCGTCATGCGCTCGATGGAGTACCAGCTGAGAAAGTTGTGCTCGGGCTTCCTACCTTTGGCTATGACTGGCCTTCAGAAGGGCGTGCTGAATCTTTGTCCCACATCCGGGCAATGGAAGTGGCCGCCGCACAAGGTGTCAAAGTGCGCTGGCACAGCCAGTACAAAGCACCCTATTTCACCTATGGGGACGGCCATGAGGTCTGGTTCGAAAATCGCTACAGTCTACAGGCCAAATTGCAGATTGCAGAAGACTACGGTCTCCGTGGCGTTGCTCTCTGGCACTTGGGGCAGGAAGACTCAGGAATCTGGGATCTGCTGAAATCCTACTCCTAGTCGGCGAGAAGCTCACCGACGGTGACCAAACGAAAACCCTTTTTGAGCAGCTGATCGATAATAATCGGGAGGGCTTCCAGCGTAGGCTGTGTGGGGTGCATCAGCACCAAGGCGCCGTTGGAGGCCCTTTCTATCACCCGATCGATGATCACCGTAGGCGCAGGACGCTGCCAATCAACCGTATCGATGGTCCACAGAACGGTCTTGTAGCCTAACTCACCAGCAACGACTACCGTCTCTCTGTTGTGATCGCCGCCAGGAGGGGCAAACAGCGTAGGTTTCTGCCCTGTGGCTTCGACGAGGATTTCTTCACCCTCCAGAATGAAACGCCTAACTTCATCCCGGCTCATTTGGCTGGGCATGCCGTGCCAACCACCATGGTTTCCTATTTCATGACCTGCTTCGGCGATTTTGCGTGCCAAGTCGGGTGTCCGCTTCGCCCATCTACCCGTAGGAAACCACGTTGCCAAAACCTCGTATTTCTTGAAAACCTCAAGCATAGGCTCGATAAACTCATCGCCCCAGTCCACATTCACCATCAACGCCATCATAGGATCCGTTGTCGGCCCCCGCCTATAGGCCTGAAAGTGCTTCTGAGTAATCGAGGGGAGAATGTGGACCATTACATAATCAACACGACTGTTGGCCGGAGCCGATAGAAGCGCTTCAATGGTGGCATTCACATCAACGATCTGTCCAACCTGTTCCGCAAGTACCGTGCCAGCCTGCCAGTCCCACGAAGCATTCCGTGCTTCAACGTAGTAATTCTCCGAGAGACTGGCGATCACATCATAAAGCTCATGCTCCAAGAGGCCGCCCACCGGATAATTATCCAGCGTTACACCTGGCTTTACGCCATACATAAAGCGGCGGATCCTGTCGACCACCCTCGGGCCCCAGAGAAGCGATCCCGCCACCAGCAAGACCACAAGACCGGCCGTTAAGGCCTTACGAGTTATAATCAGCGAAAAGCCCTGTCGCCTGCGCATCTAATTCCCTCCCGGTTTGCGCTTCTGCGTTCCGTCATGGTCAATATAATAGTCTCCATCTAGGATTATTTCTGAGACAGGAACAATTCGGTAACCCTGACTGAGCAGATCGGGGATTATTCTGCGAATGGCGCCCGGCGTTCCAGGAGCCGCATTATGGAAGAGCACTATATCACCGGGCTTAATCTGGCTCATTACCCGTGCATAGATCTGGTCACTAGTCGAGTTCTTCCAATCGAGGGAATCTACCGACCACTGAATCGTCTTGTAGCCAATGGAAGAAGCTGCCTGAATGACGGTGTTGTTGTATTCGCCAAA
>ERZ773359.1933-NODE-1933-length-27313-cov-11.369359_pt1 | contig 27313 bp, 21 predicted proteins | sample MGYA00374955_ERZ773359 | MGnify/ENA primary metagenome ERZ773359 (study PRJEB29098, sample SAMN04486028) | biogas fermenter metagenome | study: EMG produced TPA metagenomics assembly of the Biogas fermentation microbial communities from Germany - Plant 4 DNA1...
ATGGATGAGAAAGGTACTGCAATTCATGAAATAATTACAAGAAGGTATCCCGACCGGTTAATAATAAAAATAACCAATGTTTGCGGTATGTTTTGCAGGTTCTGTCAAAGACGCAGGCTTATTGGAGAAACCGATAAGATTGTACCCCGGGCACAAATTCAGACAGCAATAGATTATGTACGTGAAAACAAGGAAATACGTGATGTATTGATAACAGGAGGGGATGCTTTTTTAGCATCGGATGAATTGATTGAATGGATGCTAAAAGAGCTTAGAGCAATACCCCATGTTGAAATAATTCGTTTTGGTTCCAGAACTCCTGTAACGCTGCCACAGAGAATAACAAAAAACCTGGTGAATATTTTAAAAAAATATCATCCTGTGTTTGTAAATACCCATTTTAATCACCCGAGAGAAATAACCCCCGAGGCAAAAACAGCTTGTGAAATGCTGGCAGATGCCGGAATACCCCTTGGAAACCAGATGGTATTGTTGAATGGGGTTAATAATAATAAATATGTTGTCAGAAAACTGAATCAAAAGCTTCTAACAATACGGGTAAAACCATACTATATCTTCCACCCAAAAACCGTTAGAGGCACAAGTCATTTTTGGGTAAAAATAGAGGAAGGGTTGGAGATTATAGAAAGCCTTCGCGGAAGAACTTCGGGTCTTGCCATTCCTACGTATATCATAAACGGACCAAAAGGCCTCGGGAAAACACCCATAATGCCCAATTACATGTTGTGCCTTGGTAAGGATAAAGCCACTTTCAGAAACTGGCAGGGTGAATATTTTGAAATTGAAAATTTTGGATCCGATGCTTAAGAAAATTGTTGTGTTTTGAATTTTAGATTATATTATTATGGTAAGTCGGTTTCTTAAATGGTATAATATGTAGGATTAAGCATTAATGACAGGAGATGAAACGATGGAGAGAACTGAAATAAGTAAACTCTTTGAAAACACATCGCAGTATATTGGCCAAGAGCAGACAGTCTGTGGCTGGGTTCGTACTATCCGCCTTTCAAAAACCTTTGGTTTTATTGAATTAAACGATGGTTCCTGCTTCCAGAATTTACAGGTTGTATTTGACGAACAGCTTCCGAATTTTCATGAAATATCTAAGTTAAATGTTGGAAGCAGCCTTGAGGTTAAGGGGAATGTGGTTGAGACACCACAGGCAAAGCAACCATTTGAAATAAAGGCAACCTCTATCACAATAGAAGGTGCATCTGTTCCCGATTATCCACTGCAAAAGAAAAGACATTCCTTTGAATTTTTAAGAACTATTGCTCATTTGAGGGCAAGAACTAATACATTTTCAGCAGTATTCAGGGTTCGTTCATTGCTGTCATATGCCATCCATAAGTTCTTTCAAGAGAATGGTTTTGTTTATGTTCACACACCCATTATTACCAGCAGTGATTGTGAGGGAGCAGGAGAAATGTTCAGGGTTACAACCCTCGACATGGATAACCTTCCCAAAGACAAGGATGGAGCTGTGGATTTTTCAGAAGACTTTTTTGGTAAGTCAACATATCTTACAGTTAGTGGTCAGCTTTCTGCCGAAACTTACTGCATGGCTTTTTCGAAGGTTTATACCTTTGGTCCCACGTTCAGAGCAGAAAACAGCAACACCGCACGACACGCAGCCGAATTTTGGATGGTCGAGCCCGAAATTGCCTTTGCAGACTTAAACGATGATATGGAACTGGCAGAATCCATGATGAAATATATCATTAACTATGTAATGGAAAATGCAGAGAAAGAGATGGAGTTTTTCAACAACTTTATAGACAAGGGACTAATTGAAAGACTTACTCTTGTTAAAAACTCCAGTTTTGAGCATGTAACATACACCGATGCTATAAAAATCCTTGAAAAAGCAGATCAGGATTTTCAATACCCTGTTTATTGGGGGTGCGATCTGCAAACTGAACATGAGCGGTATCTGACTGAGAAATACTTCAAAAAACCGGTATTTGTTACCGATTACCCAAAAGACATTAAGGCATTTTATATGAGACTTAATGATGATGGAAAAACAGTTGCTGCTATGGATTTGCTTGTTCCGGGTGTTGGCGAAATTATCGGTGGAAGCCAGCGTGAAGAAAGATACGATGTTCTTGAGAAGAGAATTAACGACATGGGGTTATGCATGGATGATTACTGGTGGTACCTGGACTTAAGAAAATATGGCGGCACCAAGCATGCAGGTTTTGGGCTTGGCTTCGAAAGAGCGTTGATGTATATAACAGGTATGCAGAATATTCGTGATGTAATTCCATTCCCCAGAACAGTTAATCATGCAGAGTTTTAATAAAATTAAAATTTAACGCAATGGGATATTGATAATACAATTTACTAAGCTTCATGGTCCTGTGTATTTTCAGAATAAGAATGTGCGGTAATTCTTAGAAAACACCGTACAAGCAATTGAAAGGGTTAAAAGCCTTAAGTTTTAACAAGAATTAAAAATAAGAACAGGGTAAAAAGTGCAGAGCTGTCGTGTACCTGACAGCTCTGTTTATACTTTATATATAGATAATAATTTATGGCTTTATCAATCTTTTAATCATGCTTTCACGGGCCAAAGTTTCAATTTTGTCGTTAAGAGGCTGAAGGGATACAAAATCCTTGTATTTTCGTTTAAGGGCCAGAGTAATGATTTCATCGGTAAGTGCGGGGTTTTTTGGCAGGAGGCTGCCATGGCTGTATGAACAGAATACATTTTTGTATCTTGCACCTTCATATCCGTCTTCACCGTTATTGCCATTACCATAGACCACTTTTCCGAGGGGAGATACCCCATCACCCAAATATGTTTTACCTGAATGATTTTCAAAACCCACAACCAAACCATCGGGCTGCTGTTTTAAGCCTTCCATCTTAAATATCAAATTTCCGGTTAAACGTTTTTCATAACCTATAGTCCAATGGTTCATTGCCCCCAGGCACTCTATTTCTTTTCCGTTGCTAAGTTTATAATACCGGCCCATTAACTGGAACCCTCCGCAAATACAAAGAAATACCGTACCATTTTCAACAGCTTCTATTAATGGTTCCTTTTTCTGCATTAAAAGATCCTTATGCAAAATATCCTGCTCGTAGTTTTGACCCCCACCCATAAAAACAATGTCATACCTGTCCTGCAAAAAGGGTTCTCCAATTGAAACAGAGTGAACCTGTACATTAATGCCTCGCCATTCAAGTCTTCTAACCAGTGCCTGTATATTTCCATAATCGCCATATAGATTTAAAAGTTCGGGATATAGATGGCAAATATTAATTTCATACATAGAATCGTCCTTTCTCGTCACTGCCAAAAGTTTTTCAGTTTAAATCTTTTTATCAGCAGTTTTCTGATATCCAGTAATGCAGTGTAGGTTGGAAGAATAAAAAGAGTTTCGCCAACATCAAGCATATTAAGTGCAGAGTCAAGCATTGCCTGGTTATTTTTCTCAATTATTATATGGTCGGTAAAGATACCTGCATATTTTAAACGTACCGCCATGTCTTCCGCACGAATGCCCGAAACAAAAATTTGCGGGATTCTGCTTTGTATATTTTTCAGCGGTTCGAAATCAACATCGTAAAGCCAGGAAATGTCGGTTCCGTCAGCAGTATTGTCATTGATCATAAAGCAGATAACAGAAGGTTTATCAACAGTGGCAAGATATTTTAATACCTGACTCAAACCTGTAGGGTTCTTTATTAAAATAACCTGAATATTTTTCTCACCTAATGAGATTGATTCCATACGGCCAAAACCGCTCTCAAAGCAGGACAGAGCTTTTATTGTTTTTTCGTGGGAAAAACCAAGCACCTCTGCAAAAGTAACTGCTGCTAAAGCATTATAAATATTATAAAAGCCAGGTAGGTTTATGTGAGCCTCAAAGCTTCCCGAGGGAGTACCAATAACCGCTGATGTGAATTCACTTGTCATGGCAGGCACTCTTACAATGTGAACCAATGGTTCGGGGCGTTCATACCCGCATTCCGGACATTTAAAGTAACCCAGATGGCTATAGGTGTGATACAGGTACTCATATTTGGTTTTGCAGTAAAGGCAATATGAAGCATCGTTATTGTAAGCCTTTCCATTTTCTTCTTCGGATTCGGGTAATTCGTCCATTCCATAATAGATAACAGGATTCTGAACGTCTTTGCCCAAAGAAGCGCAGAGGGAATCATCCCCATTTAATATCAGGGTTGTATCAGGGTTATTTATAATACCCTCTCTGACTGCTTCCACAGCACTGAACAATTCACCATATCTGTCAAGCTGGTCACGGAAAAAATTCGTAACAACCAGCACTGCAGGGTTGACATATTTTGATGCCAGCCTGAAAGCTGCCTCATCTACTTCTAACAGGGCTGTGGGAGAGGTGGGCGAAGCGTTTAATTTAACATCGGAAATAAGTGTTGTAACAAGTCCGCTGATTAAATTAGCTCCTGACTTATTCGAAGTATATTTTATATGATTTTCTGTTAGAATCTGTTCGATAATTCTTGCAGTTGTGGTTTTGCCATTAGTACCTGTGATCATAATAATTCTGTATTTCGCTCCAAGTGTTCTTAATATTTCGGGGTATATTGTCATTGCCAGCTTACCAGGAAGGCTTGTACCACCAGAACCCGTAATACGTAATAAGTGTATGGAAATCTTACCAACAAGCAAAGCCACATAAAAACGTACAGTATTTATTATCTTTTTCATTAGCACGCTCCTTAATGCTGTAATCCGGTAAACCCGATTCACATAAAGTATTTCCTGAATCTTATGCTTATAAAACAAATTTCACGTTTGGAATACCTAAACGTGAATTTAACCGTGTTTTACTTATTTTTAAATTAAAACGTTAATAATTATGGAAATCAGAACATTTTTATTATACAATAATCATAATTAGTATACAATATCAGGTATTGCTGATTAAGGACAAGTAATTTCTATAGAGAATTGATGTATAAAATTAGTCTTTTGAACACTGACCGGGAGGTTTGGGCATCATAACAGAGGGGGTTAAGAATTGGACGCCACAGAGAAAAAACTGGTAGAATTATCTATCAGTGGAGATATTGAAGCTTTTGAGACTCTGATTCAGTCCCATCAGAAAAAAGTCTATAATATAGCATTAAGAATGACGAAGAATCCGGAGGATGCTCAGGAGCTCGCTCAGGATGCTTTTGTGCGTGCCTTTACTTCAATCGGGAAATTCAGAGGAGATTCAAGTTTCTCCACCTGGTTATACAGAATAACCATTAATGTTTGCACCGACTTTTTAAGGAAAAGGAACAGAGCAATCCTTATCTCAATGGAACAGGGAGCAGCTACAAACGATAACGAACAGGGAATTCAAATTGCAGAAGAAGCTCCGGGTCCTGATGAGATAGCTGAAAAGAATCAACTGAAAGAACTGATAAAAGATGCCATGGACTCTTTATCTGCTGATCACAGGCAGGTTTTGATCCTTAGGGATATACTGGATATGTCTTATAAAGAAATCGCGGATACTCTTAATGTTAATGAGGGAACAATAAAATCAAGAATTAGTCGTGCAAGGTCAGGATTAAAAAAGATTATTACGCAAAGAACGGAACTTTTTCAGGATTATGTCGTCAAATTTAACAGAAAGGGGGGAAATTCATGAACAGGTGCGATTATTGCTTGGAGAATCTGTCTTCATATCTTGACAAGGAAATGTCAGAGAATGAAATGAAAGAAATTGAAGAACATCTTAAAGAATGCAATTCATGTTCCTATGAATTTGATGTACTAAAGACAATCGTTTCAACCTGTAGTGAATTGGAAGAAGAATTACCCGATGGGTTTAGTTCCTCCCTGCACACACGGCTTGAAAAAGCTCGGGAAGATATGCTGGCTAAAAGAAACAGAACAGGAAAAGTAAAGTTATTCTCACAGATAGCAGCCGGTTTTCTTATAGTTATTACACTTGGTTTTGCCATACGCGTGGGTTATTTTGGAAACCGATTTATGGTACAAGACAGTGCTACATCAGATGCTGCGCCAATGGCTGGAAGGGCGCCAGCTACCACACAGTCCTCAGCTCCGAAAAAGTTTGGTTTAAAGGGCATTAAAAGTGAACAGAACGAAAGCGCAATGGAAGGCGAAGATACTAAAAACAGCTTCGCAATAGCTCAAAGCGCAGAAATACAGAATCAGGCTGATGATTCCAGTGATAAGCTGAAACAGAAAGATTCGGATATTAAATTATCTTTTAATGAGCATATTGTAAAAGATAGCGGTGAAGAGGAGTATGATACTGAAGTTACCATAGTTGTTGATGATATAGACAAGGCAATTGATTTGATAATGGCTATAGATGAAAAAATTGGCAAATCCAGCGAAAATAATATGTCTTATAATCAGGATTCTATCAATGTATACAGGGGGAGCTGCACTGGTAAAAATTCTGTTGAACTTAAATTAGTATATATCAATGAAAAAACACAGCAAAGTTTTTTAGAAGAAATACAGCTGGCTTTTTCAAACATTCAGGTAGAATCAGTCCCTTCCGAGGATGAAAAGGAAGATGAACAGGAATATATAAAGATTATAATAGAAAAGAAAAAGTAAATAAGACCTTTCATCGAATGTAAAAATAGTGTATGATTGTTATAGGGTAACTCCTCCTTACGGGAGGAGTTCTGTTATACTATATCTCTTATTATTACCCACGAAAATTTTTACCGGGAGGGACAAATGGGTTCAAAAATAATTCTTATTGATGGAAACAGTGTTTTAAACCGCGGGTTTTATGGTCTTTCAGGACGAGCAATGTTAACTACGTCCACAGGCCTGTATACCAATGCGGTTTTTGCTTTTATAAATATCATGAATAAATATATTGAAGAGGAGAATCCCGATTATATAGCTGTTGCTTTTGATCTTAAGGCAAAAACCTTCCGCCATAATTTGTACGAGCAATATAAAGCACAGCGAAAGGGTATGCCCGACGAGCTTGCAATGCAACTTCCCCTTGTAAAAGAGGTTCTTCAGGCAATGAATATTTCCATAATTGAGCAGGAGGGCTATGAAGCTGATGACATAATTGGAAGCCTTTCGCTGAAAGCAGAAAAAGAGAATTTTGACGTACTGATTTTAACTGGAGACAGAGACTCTTTCCAGCTGATTAGCGACAGGGTTAAAGTGATTCTTCCCTCTACAAAATCAGGAAAAACAGAAACAAATGTATATGATAAACAGGCTATTCTGGAAAAGTATGGTGTAACGCCCCGGCAGCTTATTGATGTAAAAGGGCTTATGGGGGATTCTTCAGATAACATTCCCGGGGTCCCCGGGGTTGGCGAGAAAACTGCCTTAAGCCTTATTTCGTCCTACGGAACTCTTGAGGGAATTTATGATCATATTGACGAAATAAAACGGCCTAAACTTAAGTCATCTTTAATTGAGTATAAGGATCAGGCATTTTTAAGCCGCACTCTTGGTACCATTTACAGGGACCTGAACTGCTGCGGTTCACTGGAAGATTTAAAAAGAAAAGATATAAACCGTGCTGAGCTTTTAAATGTATTTAGAAAACTTGAGTTCGACAGCCTTATATCAAAAATGGATCTTTTATCTGTTAAGGGTGATGAATTGCCCTCTACATTGAAAGATCTTAATATAAATCATATAAAAACAAAGGCAGACCTGATTGAATGGATTCCATACTTTCTTAAGCAGAAGACCATTGCAGTTCTTCAGTTAATTGACAAGGAAGATTCCTTCAGTTCACATCTTTCAGGTCTTGCGTTATGCACCGGTGATGAAGTATTCTATTTTGAAACGGGCACCGAGCTTCCTGAAAATTTAGTTGCAACAGAACTTAAGGAACTATGGCAGAATAACAGCATTCAAAAAATCGGGCACAACATTAAAGAGTGGATAACCTGGCTTTTAAAGCATGACATTGAATTTAACGGCCTTATCTTTGACACGATGATTGCAGAATATTTAATAGACTCGCTTAGAAATAGCTATCCAATAACAAACCTTTCCTACAAATACCTGAATCGTACCGTCCCATCTTTAGACGAGCTTCTTGGAAAAGGAAAGGGATTGAAAAAATATTCTGAAATATCACCCGATAAGTTATGTGAGTGCAGCGGTCATAATGTAAAAGCAATTTATGATCTATGGAAGTTGCAGAAAAAAGTGCTTCAGGACAATCAGCAGGAAGACTTGTATAACACTATAGAACTACCCCTTGTAACCGTTCTTGCCAGTATGGAGTACCATGGTTTTAAAGTGGATGCCGCCAAACTGCACGAATACGGAGAAACTCTTTCTGCACGTATTGAAACTCTTGAAAAAACAATTTATATGCTTGCAGGGGAAGAATTTAATATTAACTCTCCTAAACAGCTTGGTGTTATATTATTTGAAAAATTAAACCTTCCCGTTGTAAAAAAGACTAAAACCGGATATTCCACAGATGTAGAAGTTCTGGAAGAGCTTTACAACAAGCACGACATAATACCCTGCATCATCGAATATCGACAGCTTGCAAAGTTATATACAACTTATGCTGAAGGTCTTGAAAAAGTAATAAATCCTGTTACGGGAAAAATTCATTCCAGTTTTAATCAAACTGTAACTGCCACTGGCCGTATCAGCAGTACCGAACCGAACCTGCAGAATATACCCATTCGTCACGAAATGGGAAGGGAAATTCGAAAAGCCTTTATCCCGTCTTCAGATAATGCTGTTTTTGTTGACGCAGACTACTCGCAAATTGAACTTCGTGTGCTTGCCCACATAACCGGCGATGAAGCATTAATAAACGCTTTTATTAAAGGGGAAGATATCCACACCTCCACGGCATCGTTAGTATTTGAAGTGGACAGAGAACATGTAACATCTGAGCTTCGCAGAAGGGCTAAAGCCGTGAATTTTGGAATTGTTTATGGTATAAGCGATTACGGATTATCAAAGGACTTGGGGATTACACGTAAAGAGGCTAAACGGTATATTGACGGTTATTTTGCTAAGTATCCAAAGGTAAAGGCTTATGTGGATGAAATTGTACGTATAGGACAGGAGCAGGGATATATTGAAACCTTATTCCACAGAAGAAGATATCTTCCTGAACTTGCGTCTAAAAATTTTCACCAGCGCTCATTCGGCAAAAGAGTTGCAATGAATACACCCATTCAGGGAACTGCTGCCGATATAATAAAAATTGCGATGGTGAAGGTTTACAAGGCTTTGAAAGATTCAGGCCTTAAGTCCAGGCTGATTTTGCAGGTACATGATGAGCTGGTTATTGAAACTTTTGATGATGAACTTGAATTGGTTAAGCAACTTGTGAAAAAAAGCATGGAAGAGGCAGCTGAACTAAGTGTTCCACTTATAGTTGACGTTTCAATAGGACGGAACTGGTATGAAGCCTCCTAAAGATTTATTAGCAGACAGAAGTGGGTGAGAGGTTTGTTTACAATAGGAGTTACCGGGGGAATTGGTTCAGGTAAAAGCACTGTTGCCCGCATTCTGCAAAAGCACGGGGCTGATGTAATTTTTGCCGATAATATAGCAAAAGAAATAACAGAACCCGGTATGCCTGCTTACAGAGAAATTCTAGAATACTTTGGCACTGATATAATCGGAGAAGACAACAAAATAAACAGAAAAAAATTAGCCGGTATTGTTTTTTCAGACAATACCAAGTTACAGCGTTTAAATGAAATAACCCACTCAACCGTGGCAGAGGTAATAATAAAACTTGTTGACGAATACAGGAATTCAGGCAAGAAGCTAGTCGTTGTTGAAGCTATTGTTCCAATTGAACATGGCTTTCTTGATGTTGTGGATACCGTCTGGGTGGTATTGGCCAGCGAATCCGCAAGAATTGAAAGGGTTATGAAAAGAAGTCAACTAACATACGATGAAGCGAGGAAGAGAATTAAATCTCAAATGTCAGATGAAATGTATATATCAATTGCCGACCAAATAATATATAACGATGGAACATTAATAGAATTAGAAGAGAAAGTTTGGGGTTTATTGAAGGATGAGAATTATAGCCTACCATAAAAAAAGGCTTTCATATATTTGTGTTATTCTTCTTTTTTTTATTTTAATTTTTGCTGTGGCTGCTGCAATATTAAGGAGTTTGTTCCCAACACCTCATTTGGATGCTGTTGAGAAATATGCCAGAGACAATCAAATCAAAGCGACCATGATATATGCTGTTATTAAGGCAGAAAGTGGTTTTAGAAGCAGTGTAGTGTCACCTAAAGGTGCAGTGGGACTTATGCAAATTACAGAATCAACCGGCAAATGGATAGCATCTGAATTGGGTATAACCGAATTTACAACCGAAAAGCTTACCGATCCCGAGTTAAATATCAGAATGGGTTGCTGGTATTTATCCTATTTATTAAAGAGGTTTGATGGGAACAGCGAATTGGCACTGGCAGCGTATAACGCAGGAGAAGGAACTGTTAGCAGATGGATTAATTCGGATAATATTGGATGGAAAGATTCCAAAATAATATCTTTACCATATAAAGAAACTGAAAAATATCTTGTTCGTGTTAACAGAATCTATTTTGTATATAAAACCCTTTACCCCGAACTGGATTAGTGGTAAACTTTAAATGTTGGGGGATATGTTAATTATATACAATACTTGGAGGTTCCTATGAATAACGCTATTTTTGAAAGGGATTTGCTGTATCCTACCAACAATTTTTTTGAACCGGGCAGTGTTCACTTATCGATACTCAAACCCGATACAGAGGGTAGGCTGGCTTTATTAATATCACCTAAAACAGATCATAATCCTTTGGACTATGCTGATACAATAATCAGAATTATCCAATTGGATATTTTTAACAGAGTGCGAATTGATATCAGGAGCACTGGCATTTTCTTTTTTGAAACAGATAATAGAAAGTACATAAAACTCACTTATAAGGATGGTAAACCCGTAATCGAGGAACAAGACTGCGCTGGTATGTGTTTTTCAGGAATTTATCCTTGATTTTATTTTATGGTCTGATAAAATTAATATGATAATTTTGTAACAAACTTAAATTGAGGTTTAGGTTTTACATTTTAGAAATGGATAGGAGTGAATAGAATTGCCATTAGTTACAACAAAAGAAATGTTCAAAAAAGCATATGAAGGAGGCTACGCCATTGGTGCCTTCAATGTAAACAACATGGAAATTATTCAGGGAATTACCGAAGCAGCAAAAGAAGTTAACGCACCTTTAATTTTGCAGGTATCTGCAGGTGCACGTAAGTATGCAAACCATACTTACCTTATGAAATTAATTGAAGCTGCTACTATCGAAACAGATCTGCCAATAGCTGTGCACCTTGACCACGGCGATTCCTTCGAACTTTGTAAATCCTGCATAGACGGTGGGTTTACATCGGTCATGATAGATGCCTCGCATCTTCCCTTTGAAGAAAACATAAAATTAACAAAGCAGGTTGTAGACTATGCCCATCCAAGAGGTGTGGTTGTAGAGGCAGAATTAGGACGTTTAGCCGGTGTTGAGGACGATATAAACGTATCCGCTGAAGATGCAGTTTACACAGATCCTAAAGAAGTTGAAGAGTTTGTAGAGCGTACCGGTGTTGATTCATTGGCAATAGCAATTGGAACCAGCCACGGTGCATATAAGTTTAAGGGCGAGGCAAAACTTCGCTTCGATATCCTTGAGGAAATACAAAGAAGGCTTCCTGGTTTTCCAATAGTTCTGCATGGTGCATCATCAGTTATACCTGAATATGTAGATACTATTAATAAGTATGGTGGCCAAATGCCCGGCGCTAAGGGTGTACCGGAAGATATGCTTCGCAAGGCTGCTTCGATGGCGGTTTGCAAAATAAACATCGATTCCGACCTTCGCCTTGCAATGACTGCAACAATAAGAAAAGTATTCGCAGAAAATCCGGCCGAATTTGACCCAAGAAAATATCTTGGCCCTGCCAGAGAAGAAATCAAGAAACTTGTTAAGCATAAACTGATAAATGTTCTTGGTTGTGCAGGAAAGGCATAATTCATATTACTACTGTGAAAAAGTATTATATATTAATCATAAGAAAACGACGCAGTTTAAAAGCTGCGTCGTTAGTTTTCTTTGTCCTTTAACAGACTGTTTGTTTTTTATAATCCGAAGGTGTAAAACCTGTGTATTTTTTGAATACCTGGCTGAAATACTGAGGATCTGAAAAGCCAATCTGATTGCAAATCTCATAAATCTTGTAATTGGTTTGACTGTTAAGTATTTCTTTTGCCTTTTCAATTCTGATTCTCATAACATACTGGGAAAACTTTTCGTTTGTTTCCTTGCTGAAAAGCCTGCCAAGGTAGTTCTCGTTCATAAACAGGAGCTCTTTAGCTATCCACGTTAATGATAAGTTGGGATTATGTATGTTGGAATTAACACAGTCAATCATTTTCTCTACAACCGAGCTGTATTTTCGAGTATTGTTTACGAAATGGTATTGTGTTATTTTAACAGTAACTTCTTTCATAAATTCATATATTTGATCAAGTGTTTCCATGTCCTGTATCTTGGTAATTTTCTTCATATATTTTCCCAGTTCTTCTTGCCTGCATTGCCTTATAATCACTTGATAAAGCTCAGAACAGTAGGATTTAGCCAGAACGGTATCCATTTTATCAGACCTGATTTTTTCAAAGAAAATACCAAGTTCTTTCTTTGCCGATTCCATGTTACCAGTGCGAACCGACATGGCAATTCTGTTAAAATTAAAATCCAGACTGTAGTTTCCGGATTCATGCAGCAATATATCTTCTCTTGAAACAATACTTCCGATACCTAAATAGAAGGCGTATTGCATACACTCCTGAGTTTCAATATACATACGGTGTATTTTATTAAAGCTGTTGGTATTACTGATTGCTATGGTTAAGTTGATTCGGTAATAGTTATAAAAACAGGTTTTGATCTTTTCCAGAACTTCATTCAAAAAGGTATTATCCAGTGAATTGATTAATAAAAGTGCGTTTTCCTCAATAACAGTACTTAAGTGAACATTAACATCATTTTCTATCATTATTTCTTCAGATATTTTTTTCAAAGCAAATTTTTCAATATAATCACATTCTCTTTCAGGTTTAAATAATACAAGTTTGAAATTATCACAGGAAATTTGGAAGAGGTTTTGAAAAAAGTCGAAGTCTTTAGCATTATAGGTCTTACTGATTATGCAGTCTCTTAAGAATTGTTCCTTTACCTGGGGAAGTACCTTCTCCAGACTTTTTTTAGTCTCAAGGAAGAAAAGCTCTTTTCTTTCCTGGTTTTTTATTTCATCAACAATTTTAACAAGCACCGGATCAATTTCATCTTCATCACAGGGTTTCAAAAGGTAGTGTTTTACACCATATTCTATTGCCTTACTTGCAAAATCAAATTCGCCATAGCCCGATAAAATCACAAAAATTGTATTTGGTAATTCCTCATTAACCTTTTTTATCAGATCCAATCCGCTCATACCAGGCATTTTTATATCGGTTATAACAATATGGGGACGGTGCAGTTTTATCAGATCATATGCTTCCAAACCATTTTGTGCAGTTCCGGTAAGTTCAAGGTTATATTTTTCCCAATCAATTAATTGTGATATACTGTCAATAATAATTTTTTCGTCATCAACCAGTAAGACTTTATACAATTGATTCACCTCTTGTCTTAACAGTGTTATATCTATATTACATAAAATATATTTACTTGTACACTTTTTAACCCCAATTCCTTTCGTTGTATTTAACAGAATGTTATAATATAGAAAAGTATTACTGCTTTCAATTCGGCTGGCCATCAATTATCCCGGGGGCGACTTAATTGAAAATTGTGAATTGGTACAGAAATCTGAAAATTAAAAATAAACTGCTGTTATTACTGATAGCATTGATATTGTTTATTAGTATTTCAAGTGTATTTGCATTACAAATATCATATAAGATTTACGATGAACAATTAATTAACCAATCATCGGTTATTCTTAAACTTTATTCAACAAATATTGAGAGCGAACTGAGAAAGATGGAAGCTCTTACTTTCAGTATACTTTCCGATCCAAAAGTACAATCCTATCTAAAACATATATATGCTGAGGAAAGTTCCTATGAAAGAACCATGGCAGTAAGTGCTATGACTCAAAGGTTGATGGCTGAGGCTCAAGCAGAAAGTTACATATCATCAATGGGTTTTATTGATAATGATGAAATTGCATATGGGGTTGGAAGACAGACAAAATTAATGGATGACAGCGAGAAAAAAAGACTTATATCAGCCGCAAGGGAACATAAGGGTGGAATTACATGGCTGAAATCTTCGGGAGAGGATAATATTATTATTGCTGCAAGAGAAATACGGGCAATAGAAAACATGGAATCACTTGCTGTGTTATTTATAAGAATTGATCTTGATAACCTGATAAACAGATATATCTCAATGGAATCTACGTATAAACCAAATCTTCAAATTTTATCCAACAACAAGATAATATATGATAACACCGATGACTTACAATTTGATATAAATGAATTCTTCAAAAACAGGGTACGCTCATATTATGTTGATAACATAAACGATGAGAAATATTTAATATATTATGGCACTTCTACTTATACAGACTGGACTTATGTAAACATTCTTCCATACGACAACATATTTCAGAATATATCAAAAATGAGAACAACAATGATAGTGATACTGGTTTTGCTATTAATGGCTACTTCTTTTATTGGTACAAGGTTTGCAAACAGTATAACCAGGCCTATAATCATGCTAAGCAGCAAGATGGAAAAGGTCAGGGACGGAAATTTTGATTTATCGCCATCAGATAGCAATAATATTTATCATAACGATGAAATTGGCCAGTTGAATCATGATTTCAATGTTATGATAAACAGAATAAACTCTCTCATTAACGAAAACTATGTTAAGCAGCTGCTTATTAAGGAAACCGAGCTAAAGGCTTTACAGTCACAGATTAATCCCCATTTTTTGTATAATACATTGGCATCTATAAATGGACTTGCCAAAATGAACGGTCAGCAAAAAATATCTGCCATGGTAAAATCTCTGAGCAATTTACTGAGAGGTGCAATAAGAAATAAAGAAATTGTTATAACAATAAGAGAAGAAATCAATCTGCTAAAGGATTATATAACCATCCAGAAGATACGTTATGGGGAACGATTGGATTTTAGTATGGAAGCAGATGAAGAAATACTTGATTGTTCGATTTTGAAACTAACTCTGCAGCCAATTGTAGAAAATTCAATTACTCATGGGCTTGAAAATTTAACCGGTCCATGTAAGATTAGTGTTACAGCGAAGCGCATTCAGGATTTAATCAGAATAGAGGTAACAGACAATGGTCCTGGTATAAGTGAAGATATCCTTACCAAGTTAAGAAATATGGAGATTGAATCGAAAGGATTCGGTATAGGGCTAAGCAATATTGATAAAAGAACAAAATTGATTTTTGGTGAAAAATACGGTCTTGTCTTTGAAAGTGAGTTACGGAAGGGAACTACAGTAGGTATTGAATTACCTGTTGTTGAGAACATGAGAGTCAGTCCTGATACGATTTCCTTATAGTAATTTAACGTTAGTCTTACCATTGAAAAGCACATGTATATATCTGTAAAAAACATATAAATATGATAACTCATAAGAGAATTGTCTGATTTTTCAACAAAAAACTCAGATTTATTTATGGTTTTTTTATGTAGTTTAAATATAATTAAAATGCGAATAAACTTTTATACCATATGGGTTCTATGGTATAAGGGTAAATATTTGACAATCTTTATTCCCAATCTAATATCAAAGGAGTTGAATATTATGAAAAAAGTTTCATTGTCACTACTGCCAATGCTACTTATTCTGTCTTTGCTTATTGTTGGATGTTCACAGACCGGGAATGTAAATGTTGAACCTACCCAGCCTGCAAAAGTGCAACCCGAGGAAGAAAGCTCAACTAAACATGTTTTGCTCAGTATCACCTGGTGGGGTTCCCAAACCAGACATGATTATACCGCTAAATTACTTGAAATGTATTCCGAGAAATATCCTCATGTAACCTTTGAATCCACTCCATCGGGCTGGGACGGATATTTTGACAAAATGGCTGCTCAGGCAGCAGGAAATACTATGCCGGATATTGTTCAGATGGATAATCTTTATATAGCTACATATACCAAGAACAATGCAATCGCCGACCTTTATCCCTTCGTATCAAATAATACACTTGATATAAGTGATGTGCCAGAATCCATGGTTAAAACAGGAGAAATTGACGGAAAACTTACCGGTGCCGTATTATCAGTTACAGCACTTACAGTACCATATAATCCGGATGTCTTTGCTGAAGCAGGTGTTTCCGAACCAACCCCAAACTGGACATGGTCAGAATTTGAAGAGGCCATGTTGACAATAAAAGAAAAGACCGGAAAATATGGATATGCCAGTGATGTTTTGTCTGACACCAATCTCCTGACCTACTGGATCAGACAATACGGTAAGTCATTATATTCTACAGATGGTACACAACTGGGATACGAAGATGATCAAATATTCATTGATTATTTAAACATGCTGTACAGGCTTACCAAAGCAGGTGCAATGCCTACTGCTGACGAGTGGATGCAGATTGCTACAACAGGTAAGGAAGCAAGACCTGTTGTTACCGGAGATGCCGGAGCAATGTTTGAATGGGCTAATTTTGGTGTTATTGTCGAGTCGGTAAATCCAGACATTAAGTTAGCAATCCCACCCTATGCCGATAATGGTAAGAAATCGCTCTGGATTAAACCAGGTATGTTTTTCTCAATTGCTGAGTCCTCCCCAAATAAAGAGGAAGCTGCCAGATTTATCAGTTGGTTCATTAATGATATTGAAGCTAATAAGGTTATTAATGCTGAAAGAGGTATACCCGTAGCATCAAAGGTCAAAGAGGCATTGAAACCTCAGCTTACAAAACAGCAAAAGGCAATGTTTGAATATCTTGATTTAGCAGCAGAACATGCTGGTCCGGTAAGCCCCCCAGAGCCGGCAGGATCTGCCGAAGTAACCAAAGCTATGGCAGATCAGATAAATTTAGTACTGTATGACAAGAAAACACCCGAAGAAGCTGCAGCTGACTTCAGAAAAGCTGCCAATGAAATACTGGCAAGGAATGCACAAAACTAATTGTTTAATTAATAACCTTTATAGAATCCTAACAACAGGCAAACTGCCTGTTGTTAGGAAATGATGTGAGGTATGGCATGAGATTATCAGGACATTCTAAAAAAAACAGTAAAGAAAACATAACGGGTTATATATTGATACTCCCATGGTTGTTCGGTTTCCTGTTGCTTTATTTGGTGCCTATGTTTTCATCTGTCTATTATTCATTTACAAACTATAATTTGCTGAATGAGCCCAGGTTTATCGGGCTTGACAATTATAAAAGAATGTTTTTTAATGATCCAACCTTCTGGAAATCCCTTGGAGTTACAATTTATTATGTATTTGCACTTGTTCCGTTAAGATTAATTTTTGCTCTTTTTATTGCAATGCTTTTGAATACTAAAATGAAGTTTATGGGAGTTTACAGAGCCGCCTATTATATTCCCTCCATAGTAGGGGGAAGTGTTGCTGTATCAATAGTCTGGAGACAGATATTCGGAAACAAGGGCGTAATTATGTCTTTGCTTGAACTTATAGGAATACATCAGGAGGTTTCTTTTATAGGTAATCCGTCTACTGCAATATGGACAATCATTTTGTTAGGGGTGTGGCAGTTTGGTTCTTCTATGTTAATATTTCTGGCTGCACTAAAACAAATTTCTGAAAGCTTGTATGAGTCGGCCATGATTGATGGAGCGAATGGCTGGCAGAAGTTCACAAGAATTACATTACCAATGCTTACACCTATAATCTTTTTTAATCTGGTATTGCAGACCATTAATGGTTTCAGGGCGTTCACAGAAAGCTTTATTGTAACACAGGGAGGTCCGCTTGACAGTACTCTGCTATATGTTTTGTACCTGTACAGAAGAGCGTTCACATATTTTGATATGGGATACAGCTGTGCTTTGGCATGGGTTCTGGTTGGTATTATAGCTTTATTAACTCTCCTGATTTTTAAGTCTCAAACTGTATGGGTTTATTATGAATCAAAGGAGGAGAGGTAAAATATGAGCAAAGCAAGGAAGAGCAATAAACTAAAACCTGTATTGTTTCACATTTTTGCAATTTCTTTAGGTTTTTTTATGGTGTATCCGCTTCTTTGGACATTAGCAAGCTCCTTTAAGCATAACAGTGAAATATTTATAAATTCCTACTCTCTTATACCTAAAAAGTGGGCAGTTGCAGAAAACTATACTACAGGATGGAAGGGAATTTCAGGCATTACCTTTGGAAATTTTCTACTAAACTCATTTATTGTTGCTGCAGTGGGTACTGTGGGTGGAGTTTTGTGTTCAATGCTTGCTGCATATGCATTTTCAAGAATTAAATTCATTGGAAGAAACTTCTGGTTCATGTGTGTTATGATGACACTGATGATTCCAAATCAGGTTATGATTGTTCCACAGTACATTATATTTAAAAGACTTGATTTGATAAATAAACTCCAATCACTGATTGTCCCATGGTTTTTTGGAAGTGCATTTTTTATTTTCCTGATGGTACAGTTTATTCGGGGAATCCCTAAAGAACTGGACGAAGCTGCAACAATAGATGGCTGCGGTAAACTGGGTATATTCTTTAAAGTCATACTTCCATTATTAACCCCAGCTATAGCAACATGCACTATTTTCTCGTTTTACTGGATATGGCAAGATTTTTTCCAGCCATTGATTTTTATGAGTAAACCAAAATATTTTACCGTGTCTCTGGCACTGAATATGTATCTTGATCCTAACTCGTTCAGCAACTATGGGGCACTCTTTGCAATGTCGGTTGTTTCCCTCCTGCCTGTAATAATATTATTCATTATGTTTCAGAAGTATCTTGTGGAAGGCATTGCTACAACCGGGTTAAAGGGGTAGTTTTTATGAATTGCTTTATTTTAGATGAAAATACATTGTTTTATCTGCCTAAGCAAATGACAAAACCTGTGAAGCACGCAGCAGATATACTGTTCAGGGATTTTGAAAAGGTCTTCGGTACAAGACCAAGGACAGCGGACAGCGAGGATTCTGCTTCGGTTGTTATTAGATATTCAGATCAAATTGAAAACCTTATAGAAAAGCCCGAGAGTTTTCAGATATCTTTTTCAGAATCATCTAATAAAATGTACATAACGGGAAGCGATGATTTAGGAATCATTTATGCCCTGCTTTATATTAGTGAAAAACATCTGGGCGTGGATCCATTCTGGTTCTGGACAGAAAAAGTGCCTGAAAGAAAAGAAAAAGTAGAAATACCTGCCATTAACTATATTTCGCCTCAGCCAAAGGTGAGATTCAGAGGCTGGTTTGTTAACGATGAGGTCTGCCTTATCGGCTGGACCGATGTTTACCCGCCACCAAAAGAAGTATGGATGCCTGTTTTTGAAACATTGCTGCGGTGTGGTGGAAACATGGTAATAGCCGGAACAGATCTTCCAAAAACGGGAATACATTGGGAGCTTGCGTCAGAAATGGGTCTGTATATAACACACCACCACGCAGAGCCTCTTGGAGCAGAGATGTTCTTTAGAGTATACCCGGATAAATCTGCAAGTTATGATGAGAGTAAAAATTTGTATGAAGGTTTGTGGGAAGAGTCTATAAAGAAGCAGAAAGACAAGAAAGTGGTCTGGGTACTTGGTTTCAGAGGACAAGGTGACTGTCCTTTCTGGGAAAATGCTCCTGAATACAACACTCCTCAAAAACGCGGGGAACTAATCAGCCGTGTTATACACAGGCAATATGAGATGCTTTGTAATTACGTAGAAAATCCACCTTTTTCCACCTACCTTTACGGTGAAATAACAGAGTTGTATATGCAGGGTTTAATTGATATTCCCGACGGAGTAATAAAAATATGGTCAGATAACGGGTATGGAGAGATGGTATCCCGAAGGCAGGGAAACCATAACCCAAGAATTCCGTCCCTTCCTTCTGGAAAGGATATGGGTCCCCATGGCCTGTACTATCATATAACATTCCATGATTTACAGGCCTCAAATCATCTTGTTATGATGCCAAACCAGCCTTCCATGATAAAAGATGAGCTGATTAAAGCATTTAGGGCAGGGGCGGATCATTATCTTTTACTTAACTGTGGAAACATAAGAATGCATGTGTATTTTCTTGATATAGTAAAAAGGCTATGGAAGGAAGGCGACATTGACACTGAGACTCATTTGGAGGAGTATTGCAAAAACTATTTTCCATCAGCATGGGAAAAAGCTGCTGATTGCTACAGGGATTACTTTAAATATGCAATAAGATATGGGGATAATCCCTCTGATGCAGCAGGTGACGAATATTATCACCATCCGGCGAGAAAGATTATCGGACATTGGATAAGGGGTGAAATAGGTGAAGTGGCAGAAGACCTGCTCTGGGCTACAGGGAATTTAACTTTTCCGGAACAGGTAAGATTTTTTTATGATAAACTTGTTGGTTCGGTTACCAATTTTGAAAATCTGAAAGAGAAATGTCTGGACACTTGCAAAAGTTTAACAGGAGAACAAGCTGTATTCTTTAAAGATAATATTTTGTTTCAGGTTAGACTTCACCTTTCTGGATGTAAAGGTTTTATTTCTCTGTGTAAAGCCTTTTTTGAATATGAAAAGGGCAATTATCCGCTGGCATTTGTATATGCTTCCCAGTCAATATGGGACTACAGGGAAAGTTTAGATGCCATGGTCGAAAGCGAACACGGCAAGTGGAAAAACTTCTACAGGGCTGACTGGCTTACCAATGTAAAAAGCACACTCTACAGCCTTGAAGCTTTAAGAAAGTATTTAAGGATGTTTGGTGACAGTCCCGACTTTTTCCTGTGGTACAAAGAATTTATTATGCCAGAGAATGAGAAAAAGATTTATCTTGAAAATACACATCGCAGGCCGTTGACTGATGATGATCTTGCAATGAAACTTAAGGAAAAGCTGCTTTAACAGTTTTAGAATAATAAAAAACCTTGAATATAAGTAATAGAATGCTGTCAAAGCTCTGTTTAATTCTTAACATAACGCACATTGTAAAATATGTAAGTCAATTAACTTGCTTACCGAAAGTATTTAATTACTTCCTTCAAGACAGCGACGAACACTTTCACAAGCTGTTGCCAAACCAAAATTTATTTTATAAGAAGTGATGGGCGTAGTTTAACATTATCATGGTGGATAGGCTCTGCGCCCAATTTTCTTAGTAAATTTTCCCCATAGAGAGAAGCAAAAACTTCATAAGTGGTTTTATCCTCTAAATTGTGTCTGCTAAAGGAGTTAACGTGGTTCATCATGAGGATTATGTTTTCCTGCGTAAGATAGTCAAGAAATGTACCCCTTGGGATAATACGCCTGATTAATGAATAATTGTTCTCTGTAGCACCTTTCTGATAAGGGGCCTCGCAATATAAAAGTTGTTTAATGAAATCTTAAGAAAATTTTAATGTTTCATCCCATTTGTTTTTAATAATAAAAGGTGCATAATGGTTTTTAGTGCAAAGATGTAGCAATTTACCGAGCATAATACCATACTTATCCAGAAATGATACGTAATAACAAGCAACATAAGTTTTTTCCTGAAAGCAACAAAAGGTGCTTTATGAAATCTACATTGCGGAGGCGTATTATATATGTACAAAAAAGATAAAAAACATATTAACTGCAAGTCACTGGTAAGTGCAATTTTTATTTTGTCAATTCCAACTGTAATGCTTCTTATATTGCTTAAAAACCATAGTGTAAGTGAAATTAAAACTGTGTTTCTTAATTTAAAAATGAAGTGGTTGCTGGCAGCAGTCGGATGTGTTTTCCTTTCGTATTTATCTGAAATGATGTGCTTTTATGAGATAACTAAAAAGATTTATGGAAAAGCATCAATTCGCACATCTTTTCGCGTCACAATGGCCGGGGTGTATTTCAATTCGGTTACGCCATTTGCCTGTGGAGGGGAACCATTTCAGGTAAACTACCTAATGAAAGATGGAATACCAATGGGAAGCTGTGCCAACATCGTTATGGTAAAGTCTACAGTTTTTCAGGCAGCAGTGTTTCTTACCAGTATTTTTTCCTTTGTTTTCAATGGTGGCTCTTTAAACCGTCTGGTAGGAAAGTTTAACTTATTTTTCATCACAGGGGTTTCTATTAATATAATCGTTATTTTATTTTTTGTATTATTTCTGGTTAACAAAAATGTTGCGAGAAAAACTGTTAATTCTGTTTTTAAGCTGCTTCAAAAGTGCCATATAATAAAAAATCCTGAAAAGTACAGCAAAAAAAAGGAAGAAGAAATTGATTGTTTTATCAAAGCTGGTAAAATAATATTTAATGATGCCGGTGTTATTATGAAAACCCTTTTTTATCAGTTTTTAAATTTATTTTTTATTTATGTTATCCCTTACTTTCTGCTAATTTCCTTCGAAGGGAAATATGGCTCTTTTATGGATATTATAACCTCGCAGGCAATTTTGAGACAGATAACCGCATATATACCGTCTCCTGGTGCTGCGGGAGGAGCAGAAGGAATAAGTTATTTCTTCTTTAAGAATTTCTTTACAAAGTCCCCCGTTGTATCGGTTATACTTATATGGAGAATTCTGACCTATTATTTTAACGTGGTTTTTGGAGGACTATACCTTTTGCTTATAAGGGATAAGAAAATAAAACTAAAAAATAATTATATAAAATCAGGCAAAGCAGCCTGAACTTTCTGCTTATCAGTGCGTAAGGTTAAAAACAACATAATATCAGGGTGTAATTTGTGAGGATGGGGGGTATTTGACATGGCTTATAACGTACTGATTTGTGATGACGAGAAGGACATTGTTTCAGCTCTTAAAATTTACTTATCTTCAGAAAATTATAATACCTTTGAAGCGTATACAGGAAAAGAAGCTTTACGAATTATAGAAAAACATGATATTCATCTTGTGTTACTGGATATTATGATGCCTGAAATGGATGGACTTACAGCTATGGTAAAGCTACGGGAAAAATACAATATCCCGGTTATTTTACTAACCGCCAAAAGTGAGGATACTGATAAAATATTAGGTCTTAATATTGGCGCCGATGACTATATCACAAAACCCTTCAACCCCGTTGAAGTACTTGCAAGAGTTAAGTCACAGCTCAGGCGATACATGCAGCTTGGAGGCGGCAATGTAAAACCGTCACATCTTGTCATTGGTGGTATTGAAATGGATGATAAGGCAAAAACAGTTACAGTTGATGGCGAAACAGTTTATTTAACACCGAAGGAATATGAAATCCTGAAACTCTTGATGGAAAATCCCGGTCAGGTTTTTTCACCAAAGGATATATACAAACGTGTATGGAATGAGAACCCATATGGTTCTGAAAGCACGGTGGCAGTACATATACGTCATTTACGTGAGAAACTGGAGATAAATCCTGCTGAACCAAGGTACTTAAAAGTGGTATGGGGACAAGGTTATAAAATGGAAGGAGGTGAAAGATAGTGAATAAATTTACACACAGCCTGACTTTAAAAATAACGTCTATTTTTCTTTTTGTTATAACTGTCATCGTATTTATTGGTGGAATTGTTGGTATAGGTTTTTTATATGAATACGATTTTTACGTAACATCTGTTGATAATGTTAAAGTCGGGATATTTGAAAGTATTACATATAGGTATGCCCGTTCTGTTTACTGGTTTTTTATTTCAAATAAAGAAAACCTTTATGAAGTGAATATACAGAAAGACCTACCCATACGAAGCACAAATTTCTTTTTTGTATTAAAAAATTCGGATGGTAAGACCTTACTTAGTAATTACTCGGACCAGGAATTCCTGTTCAGCCGGACATACAATTTCAGCCATGCAGGTTTCACAAAAGCTGCCGACGGCAGTGACATCAAAACTGAAGAAACATATGTAATGGACTGCTTTGTGAAAAAAAACCTGGATGCCGATGATGATTATTATACATTGGATAGACTTACAGATTTCGCTTATAAAATGCGGTATGCTGTAATTATAATTACTATTCTGTCTCTTATTGTCTCAATTATTTTGTTTATTTATCTTATGTGCAGTGCCGGCCGGAGAAAGGGTGAGGACAGAGTTATACCCAACGGAATTGACAAAATTCCCTTTGACCTTCTTCTGGTTTTTGTTTTTCTAATTGGTGCTATTGAAGTATTGATTCTACACGAGCTGGATTACATAAACAGCATAGTTTACGCAATAACATTCTGTCTGTTTGCTATTATTGATATTCTTCTGGTTTTACTTATCTGCATGAGTTTTGCCACCAGGTATAAAATTGGCGGATGGTGGAAAAACACAGTAATCTATCGTGTTTTAAGCTTTATAACCAGGATTCTGAAAAAGCTGGTAAGTGTTATAGGATATTTCTTAAAGCATCTGTCATTTGTAAAGAAGACAATTCTTATACTTTTCTGTATCGTGCTTTTGGAATTTATGGGAATATCTATAGGTTTTAATGACGGCGTATTGTTATTGTTTTTCTGGATTATTGAAAAAATAATCCTGGTTCCGGCAATAATACTTGTGTCAATAAGCCTTCAAAAGCTTAAGAAAGGTGGTCAAAAAATAGCAGTCGGCGATCTGAACTACCAGATTGATACCAGGCATATGTTTTGGGATTTTAAACTTCATGGCGAGAATTTGAACAGGATCAGCGAGGGTATGACAAAGGCGGTAGAAGAACGCTTAAAAAGCGAACGGTTTAAAACCGAGTTAATAACGAATGTATCCCATGATATAAAAACCCCTCTTACATCGATAATAAACTATGTGGATTTAATAAAAAAAGAGAACATTGAAAGCGAAAAGCTAAAGGAATATATTGATGTACTGGATCGCCAATCATCAAGGCTTAAAAAACTTACCGAGGATTTGGTTGAAGCATCAAAGGCTTCAACAGGAAATTTGGCTGTAAACATGGTTCCAACCGAGATTGGTGTGCTGTTTACCCAGGCCGTTGGAGAATATGAAGAAAGAATAAAAAATAGCGGGCTTGAGTTGATTTTGGAAGAACCCGAGGAAGATATTTTTATAATGGCAGATGGAAGGCTTTTATGGAGGGTTTTTGATAATTTATTGAGTAATGTATGCAAATATGCCCAACCAGGTACGCGTGTCTATCTTAATCTGGAGAAAATAAACGGTCAAGCTGTTATAATCTTTAGAAATATATCAAAGTATGCCCTGAACATTACAAGTGACGAATTGCTTGAAAGGTTCGTTCGCGGTGACAGATCAAGGCATACCGAGGGCAGCGGTCTTGGTCTTTCCATTGCAAAAAGCCTGACCGAACTTCAAAAGGGAAATCTGGATTTATATATAGACGGAGACTTGTTTAAAGTGGTTTTAAAATTTGACATAAGCAATAATCATTATATAACAGCGTGAACCAAAGGTATTTCAGAATAATTAATATAACTGGCACCCAAAATACCTTTGGTGCTTTTTTTATACTGCATTTCGCTTAAAGTTTCCCTGCATTGCACGATATCCATAAAACTGACTCTGTCTGCAAAAGCTTATTCTATTGACAATAAATTGAATAAATAATATACTGAACTGAGCAAACGGTTGCACCGAAGGAAGTGAGTTATGTATGAGAGTGACAATAAATGATATAGCAAAAGCTGCCAATGTATCACCTTCTACTGTATCACGTGCTATTGCAGATAGTCCAAGGATTAGCAAGGCAACGAAAAAAAAGATATTTAAAATAATGGAGGAAATGAATTATTATCCTAATGTTATTGCTCGTTCTTTAGCAAGAAAATCCACAAACATTATAGGTATTCTGGTGATGGGTACAACAGAAAAGGCTTTCCAGCATCCTTTTTTTCCCGAAATATTAAGAGGGGTTGCTTCTGTTGCATATAAAAACAAATACAAAATATTGATTTCAAGTGTTACCAATATGGATGAACAGAGAGAAATAGTAGACGATTTAACTCAAAGCGGTATAACAGATGGAATTTTACTTTTGTCATCGGGTGTAAAGGATCCATCAATAACATATCTTAAGGAAATCCAGTTTCCCTTTGTTGTTGTTGGAAGGCCTGATAACGAGAATGAAGTGAACTGGGTTGATAATGACAACATTTCGGTAGGATATAAGATGACTCAGCATTTAATTGAAATGGGCTGTACTGAAATAGCCTTTCTCGGTGTTGACAGAAAATTTATAGTTACCCTTGACAGATTAAAAGGATATAAAATGGCTTTACAGGACAATAATATTGCATTAAACGAGGATTTAATCGTTGAAGGTAAATTCGTTGATGATACGGGATATGAGTTAATGAAAAATCTTATGGAGAAGGGAATAGTGCCTTCAGGCGTAATTGCCTGTGATGATTTACTTGCCTTTGGTGTTATTAAGTATTTAAATGAAAAAGGATTAAAGGTTCCTGACGATGTGGCAGTAGCAGGGTTTAATAATGTACCATTGTCAAGCTATTTTACACCTCCTCTGACTTCTGTTGATATAAATGCCTTCAGTCTCGGTGCTAAAGGTTTCGAACTTTTGATGGCATGTATGAAAAGCGAGTATAAAAGTTTTAACCGGGCTATTATTCCTACACAGTTAATAATCCGTGAGTCTACACTGAAAAAATGATTCGAAAACAAAATTAATGTTTCTATTGACACAACATGTAATTAATGGTAACATACAATTAGTACAAACGCTTGCGCAAAATATAAATTTTAAATGGGACGTTATAAAAAACAGAACAACATCCTCGGTTTAACAGTTTTTAACCAAATTACGGTTAATACCTTAAAATAAAGGTTGTATGGGTCAAATCTGCTGATACTTTTTAACATGAAAATCAGCACTAGTTGGAATTACTTTGACTTAATTATTAGAGAAAGCGTATGCGCAAATTAAGCAAAATATCTGTATATTAAGGTCTTTTGGCCTTTTATAAAATAATTCCAAGGAGGATGTTTGTATGTATGCGAAAAAAATCAGTTGGCTGAAGAAAGTGTTAGTGCTTATGTTGGTTATGTCTTTGGCACTTTTGGCGGTGGGTTGTACAAAACCTGCACAACAGCAGACAAACAATGACCAGAAAACAGAAGACTTACAGGCTACACCCGGTGGAGAACTAAGTACCGATGCAGAAAAC
>ERZ773359.1934-NODE-1934-length-27308-cov-6.800646_pt1 | contig 27308 bp, 20 predicted proteins | sample MGYA00374955_ERZ773359 | MGnify/ENA primary metagenome ERZ773359 (study PRJEB29098, sample SAMN04486028) | biogas fermenter metagenome | study: EMG produced TPA metagenomics assembly of the Biogas fermentation microbial communities from Germany - Plant 4 DNA1...
AAAGTTTAATTTTTCCTCAGCATTGAGTTGATTGTGCAAGTATTGCAGGATTAAATCCATGCTTTTTTCTGTGTTAAATGCCATCTTTATCAGCCTCCAGCCAGCGTTTTAATTTTGCCCTGGCATAATATGCTTTGCTTTTTACCGTACCCTCGGGTAGATTGAATATTGCAGCCAATTCCTTATAAGAGAGCTGTTCCACATAGATGCCATAAATGATTTGGCGAGAGGTTTCGTCCAAACGCTGAAGCAGCTCTTCAAGAAAAAGATTTTCCTCAATTTGTTCTGTGGCGTGAAAAGAGCTGTCTGCCAAAGAATCCGTGTAAAAGGGTTGATTTTTTTCTTTGCGCAGTCTATCGGCAATTTTGTGCTGGGCGATGGCAAGAAGCCATGCTTTAGGTGAGCGTATTGCGGGCAAATGGTTGAGATTGTTATATACAGCCAGGAAAGTTTCCTGCAAAATATCTTCTGCCAAGTAGCGGTCTTTAATTTTAAAATAAATATAGGAATAGACACTATCGGCATAAAGGGTATAAAGTTTTTTAAAATCCATTTGCTCTCAACCCTTTCACTCTAATAGTCGGCAACAAGGCGAAATTAGTTCAAAAAACTTTTATCTTTTGCGCTTTTTTTCCCGCCCTCCCAAATTACAACGTTATAGCGCGCAAAACCAAAGCAAAAAATAAAATAAACTTTGATGACTGCAAAGGAGCAAACCATGGCAAAAGTCGCAAAGAAAGCAGGCTGGAATTTATCTCACAGTTATGCCCGGTTGCCGGAAATATTTTTTACCCGCATTAAGCCCATACCTGTCCGTGCACCAAAGCTGGTTATCTTTAACCGCCCACTGGCCGTGTCGTTAGGCCTGGATCCGGAAGTGTTGCAAGGGAAAGAAGGAGTGGAGATTTTTGCCGGCAATCGCCTTCCCGAGGGTGCTGAGCCGCTAGCCCAAGCTTACAGCGGGCATCAGTTTGGGTATTTTACCCTCTTGGGAGACGGGCGGGCACATTTGTTGGGGGAGCAAATTACACCGGACGGGGAGCGTTATGACATTCAGCTTAAAGGATCCGGACGCACCCCATATTCCCGCAGCGGGGATGGCCGGGCGACTTTAGGACCAATGCTGCGGGAGTATATCATAAGTGAAGCCATGCATGCGCTGGGGATCCCTACTACCCGCAGCTTGGCAGTGGTAAAAACCGGCGAGGGAGTTCGCCGGGAAAAAGTGCTTCCGGGGGCTGTTCTTTGCCGGGTGGCAGCCAGCCATTTACGCGTAGGCACCTTTCAGTATGCCGCCGTCTGGGGAGACTTAACTGAACTAAAGGCTTTGGCCGATTATACTTTGCAAAGACATTTCCCTGAATATAGAAATGAAGCAAATTGCTATTTACAACTGTACAAGCAGGTAATTAAGCGACAAGCTAAATTAATTGCCCACTGGCAACTTGTAGGTTTTGTGCACGGGGTCATGAATACAGATAATATGACCATCAGCGGCGAAACAATAGATTATGGACCTTGTGCCTTTTTAGATACCTATAATCCGGCCACAGTTTTTAGCTCCATTGATGAGCATGGTCGTTATGCTTATGGCAGGCAGCCGGATATTGGGGGCTGGAATTTGGCTCGCCTGGCGGAAGCTTTACTGCCGCTTTTCCACCCGGATCAGGAACAGGCTGTAAATTTGGCACAGGAAGCATTGGCTGCTTACCAGCCTTTATATCAAGAATATTGGCTTGCCGGCATGAGGGCGAAACTGGGTTTATTTAATCGCCTTGAGGATGATGAAACTTTAATTACAGAGTTGCTAAATTTAATGGAGCGGTATGAGGCTGATTATACCAATACTTTCCGGGCTCTGACTTTAGGCGAAACGAAAAGCGGCAAATTATTTTGCACAAGAGATTTTGCTGCCTGGCAAGAGCGCTGGCAGGCAAGATTACGGCAACAGCGTGCCACAAAGGCAGAAGTGCTGGCGCTAATGAAAAAAAGCAACCCGGCGATTATTCCCCGCAACCACCGGGTGGAAGAAGCTTTGGCTGCCGCCGTGGAAAGGGATGATTACAGCATTCTGGAAAACCTACTTAGTGTTTTGGCAAATCCTTATGCGTATACGCCTGAACAGGAAAAATATGCAGTGCCGCCTCCACCTGCGGATACGCCTTACCGGACATTTTGCGGCACGTAAAAATTTTGGCACAGATGTGCCTTTTTTCTTTATGCAAAAAATTTTTTGGGCATAAGTTACAAGAGTTAGGCTTTAGCTGCAAGACAGCGCAGCTTGATTGTGATATAATAGCGTTAAATTGCCAGAAAAAAATTATTTTTCTTTTTACCGCGCTTGGGCAAATTCTCAAAGAAAGGTGTGATGTTAACGTGAGCAATCCTTTCTCGCAGATAACTCCGGAAATTGCCAGGCTGGCGGAACTCTGTGAAGCCAATGGCGCCATTGATCCGACGCTTTATAAGAAATATGATGTCAAAAGAGGCCTTCGCGATTTGGATGGACAAGGTGTCCTGACCGGGCTGACGAAAATTTCCGACATTGTGGCCTTTAAAATTGTTGACGGAAAAAGAGTACCGTGTGAAGGTAAGCTCTATTACAGAGGGATTGATATTGAAGAAATTGTGGCCGGATTTATTAAAGAAAACCGCTTTGGTTATGAAGAAGTGGCATACCTGCTTATGTTTGGCGAGCTGCCAAATGCCCAGGAGCTAGAAAATTTCTGCCGCATTATCGCCAACTACCGTTCGCTGCCCACAAATTTTGTGCGTGACATTATTTTGAAAGCTCCCAGCCAGGATATGATGAATACATTGGCCCGCAGCGTTTTAACCATGTATGCTTACGATGATTATGCCGACGATATTTCCCTGCCTAATGTTTTGCGGCAGCTTTTGCAGTTACTGGCTTTATTCCCGCTTTTATGTGTTTATGGGTACCAAGCTTACTGCCATTATCATGACAAAAAAAGTCTCTACATCCATGTACCTAAACCGGAACTGTCCACGGCGGAAAACTTCCTACATATTTTAAGACCGGACAGTCAATATACTGAACTTGAAGCAAAAATCCTTGATTTGGCTCTCGTTCTCCATGCCGAACACGGCGGGGGTAACAACTCTACTTTTACCACGCATGTTGTTACTTCTTCCGGTACAGATACTTATTCCACCATTGCCGCCGCCATCGGTTCCCTGAAAGGTCCCAGGCACGGCGGTGCCAACATTAAAGTTGTGCAGATGGTGGAAGATTTAAAGCAAAACGTTTCTGACTGGACAAATGAAGCCCAAGTTGCCGATTACCTCATTCGTATTTTGGAGAAAAAAGCTTTTGACCGTACCGGTTTAATTTACGGTATGGGACATGCTGTGTATTCCCTGTCCGACCCGCGGGCGAAAATCTTAAAAAGCTTTGTGGAGAAACTTTCAAAAGAAAAGAATCGCATGGAAGAATACCAGTTATATACATTGGTGGAAAGGCTGGCACCGCAGATTATTAGTGAGAGAAGATCTATCTATAAAGGCGTCAGTGCCAATGTGGACTTTTACAGCGGTTTTGTTTACAATATGCTGGATTTACCGCTGCAGCTCTATACTCCTATTTTTGCCATTGCACGTATTGCCGGTTGGGCTGCTCACCGCCTGGAAGAACTGGCTAACCCCAGTAAAATTATTAGGCCTGCTTATAAAGCCGTATCTGATGTGCGTCCATATATTCCTTTAGATCAAAGATAAGGAGACGGGGAAAATGAAAAAAATCCAAGACTTTACCATGGAAATCTTTTCATTAAAAGGTAAAGTTGCCATTATCACCGGTGCCAACCAGGGTCTGGGCATGGGTTATGCCTACGCTTTAGCCAAAGCAGGTGCCGATATCTTTATTCCGCATTTAACCGATGATATTTCTGAAATTAAAGCAATGATTGAAGGCCTTGGTCGCCGGGTGGAATTTTTGCAGGGTGATTTAACCGATAAAAAACATATTGACGAAATCGTTGAAAAGTGTCTGGAAAAATACGGCCGCATTGATATTTTGATTAATAATGCCGGCACCAATCATTTCCGTGATTTTCTTGATTTTCCCGATGCTGAATTTGACAGGGTTATTAGTGTAAATATGAATGCTGTATACTATTTAAGCCACAGGGTGGCAAAAGTAATGGTTAAACAGAGAGCAGGCAAAATTATTAATATAGCTTCAGCCCTTTCCTTTACCGCCGACAAAATGTGCCCCGCTTATGTGACGGCTAAACATGCAGTGGTTGGCATTACTAGAACTTTTGCCAATGAGCTGGGACAGTATAACATCCAGACAAATGCCATTGCCCCCGGTTTTTTCCAAACGGAGGTCAACCGGGAGATTAGCTCCAACAAAGAATTTTACGATAAGATAACTGCCCGCATTCCTTTAGGCCGTTGGGGTCAAGTTTATGACCTCATGGGTACAGCCGTCTTTTTAGCCAGCAGTGCCTCCGATTATATTAACGGTTGGGTCATTAATGTGGACGGCGGTTTTACCACCACATTGTAAAAATGTTTTCCGGCCGGCAGCACCAGCTTTTTGGTGCCGCCGGTTTTTTTGTGTGCATTACAGGGGCATATTTTGCAAAAAATTTCAGACACTAAAAAAAAGCAACTATTGATACAAGGAGGCACATTTTATTTGAAAAAAAGCAAGTATTCTTTTGCAGAATTTAAGCAAATGACGGAAAAGAAGCGGGCAGAAAAACAAAAAGAACTGGGCTATGAGATGGTGGACACGGAAATAGCAAGGGAGCTTTGTGTGGGACAGATTGAAAAAGATATTGACCAGGTTATAGACGAGTAAAGCAGGCAAATTATTTCCTCACGACAAAAAGGACAGGCGCGAACCTGTCCTTTTTGCTTTCTTTAATTATTCAGCGGGAAAAGGGGAACTACCTGATAATAAACCTGTCCGTTTTCTGTGACGTAAAAGCGGAGGTAGGAATAATTTTCTAAACCGGAAGTTTCCGTGAGATTGACTGCCGTACCGCTGACGGTAAGATATTTTACGCCGTTTTTGACATCATAAGTCGGTTCATCTTCACCGCCGGTCAGCACGTAAACATTTATCTTCTGTGCACAGAGTGCAGAGAGATATTGGTTAAAAAGTTCTGCTTCCAGCTTGTCTGTAAAGCCTCCTGCCCCCCATACCGGCCGCGGCAGGATGATAAAGAGATTGCCGGTAGTGATTTGTGCTAACTGCTCTTTAAGCCAGTGCCACTGCTGCGGAGAATGGGCTCTTAAGCCGCCAGAGGAATTGTCCAAAAGGAGAAAGATATTATTACCGTATGTGACGGTAGTGTAACCTGTACCGGCGGTAATGACGGGTATTGCTAAATCCTTAAGGATATTTGGGTCCACATTGCCGGTAAAGACCGCCAGTTCTGCCAACTCCGTCGCCAAAGCTTTCATTTTATTTACTACCAGCCTGTCAATTAGCTTCTTTTGGGTGGTGCTGCCAAAGACGGAAAAAGTAAAGATATAATCTGTGGGCGGCGCCTCTATTCTTTGGGGATCGTGAAGGTATTGCTGCACCGGATAAGTGGTGCCGGGAAGTTCATGGGGATAAATGGCCGTCAGGTCATCAAAATAGATTTCTCCAGTGTCATGGGCGGCCGGATTGGTCTCCACCACATAAAGACGTTTAATGGTCAGAGGTGCTTTTAGATCTTGTGGCAGCTGGGTCTCGACAAATTTATAGCCGGTCCAATTTATTTCCCGGGCAAGATCCAGGTTCAGGCTTTTACCGGTGGCATCCTCCACCGTTAATCTCAGCCAATGGGAAGATACTGTGGGGCTGTAGGCATAAACACCGATTCTTTCCGGCAAAGTTTCTAAAACAATGCCGTCACCGTGAAATTGCACGTAAGCGGCGGCAGTAGCATCGGCGGCAGTAAAATCATATGTAAGTTTACCGCCGGCTGTACCGCTGTAAAAAGAGGTGTGGTCAAGACTGTAGCTTCCTGTAACAGTTGTTGGATATGATGTAAAAGTGGCCGTCAGACTTTCAAAATTATCTAAAATTACCCGTCTTGCTCCGACTGCCACGGGAACAATGTAGGTGAAACCTTTAAAATTAATGCTAATTTCTCCTGTGCCTTCACGGGGGCCACTGAAGAAAGTTTGTTTTTCCAGGTGCCCGATGGTGGTGGTAAGGTTAAGGTCTTTGTTTTCAATGAGCGCAGTAAAACCGCTTAAATTTTTACCGTACACGATAAAGGGAACAGTACCTTCCGGGGTAGTTTTGATTGGTTCCGGTAAAATTAACTCCACCGGCGACTCCAAAACTTTCAGGGTAAGCTTGGCGCTAAGGCCTAGGTAATGGGCGGTAATTTCCGCCGTGCCGGTACTAGACGGGTAAAAGACATGATTAATTATTTGTCCGTCCACGCCTGCAATCTCCCAGGTAATTAATTCCGGGTTGATTTCCACAGGATTATAATAGGCGTCAAAGCCCCGTACAGTAATGGTGCGGCCAAAGCCTAAAAAGACGTTTTTGTCCTCCACTTCCAGTAAGATATGTTTTAAGTCACCCTGGGGAGCATTATTTATCAGGGAAAGTCCGTTGGCAATACGCCTGGGACTGCCGTCGGACGGTGTGTTAACTAGGGTCAAATTGGTATCGCCGGGTTTGCGAGCCAGCATGGTTGTGGAGCCGCCACCGTCTAAATTAATGGCATTATAAGCGCCCAGCTCCAGCATTAATTGTGCCAGTTCCGTCTGGCTCATGCCGCGGGAGGCAGGAGTTCTGCCTTCCACCGCCACCATGATTACTTTACTGCCGTCGCGAGAAAAACCAAGAGCCGTACGGGGATGGTTCCCGCTGATATTATGGGTAAAGGGGTAGATTGCCCCGTTTTTTACCAGGATGGTGCCGCCGCCCATGGCAAGCTTGAGGGTGCCATAATCGGGGGTACTGTTAATCACAAGCTCCACGCTTGTTCCGATTTCCAAGACCTGTAGCATTTGGGTTGCCGTGTTGCCCCTGGCCATAACCACCATACCGTTTTCAGGAATCTGCACTTGCCGGCCGGGACCTTGCAGGATGTCGGTGATAAGGTTATTTTCCACCACGATATAGACAATATCGGCAATTTTTGTCGTGGGTGCCGTTTTACCCCAGGCTGTTGTGTACACAACGGGATAATCAAAATTGGAGCTAGTTTTATTAATGGCAGCCAGGGAAAAATTCTTTCCTTTTGCCTGCAAGTTAATCTGCCACTGCCAGTAATCCAGCATGGGAATGTTGTGTCGATCCAGGGCAAAAACAGCCAGTTCGTCCCTCCTGTAGGTGGGACTGCTGTACATGACGCCGTTTTTTACTAAAGGCCCGATGGGTGAATAGCTTTCTCCGGAAATAAAGAAGTCTCCGTTAATGGCTGCCACAATTTTGGGGTTAAGGGCCATATGTGGCAGTGTAGTGCCAACCCCTATACCTTCGGGAGAAGTTAATGCTTCCAAAGCAATAAAATCATCTGCAATATTGCCTTCAATTACATGGATTTTATACCAGCCCACATCGGTAAAGCGGGTAATACATTTATAAACTACATCCTTGGCGAGATTTGTTTCTGTAATCTCTTCATGAATGATGGCCGGGTTTTGCGCAAAAATTTGTGCTGGAAATAGGATGATACAAAGAAAAATTGCTACCGCAAACAGTATTTTTTGCTTCAACTTTCTCCCTCCTGGTTTATCTATTTCTAGCCTGTTTGTCCTCTTTGACGTTCGTACGGTATTTTTGTTCCTCCTTTGGCAATACCGCCTTTATTATCCATTAATTATACACAAAAGAAATTGGAACCGGCAAAGGAAAAACATTATTTTTGCAAAAGATCCCAAAATTTTTTTCTGCGAGGAAGAAAAGTTTTCTTTTGCGGGCCTCCAAAGGGGTGGTTGAGATATTTTTTCTGTACATAAATTTCCCAAAAGGCAGCAAATTTGCCTGCCGACACCATATATTTTTGCAAGATTACCGCAAAGAATGCTTTCATTTGCGTAACCAATTGCGCAGCTGTTTCTCCCTCTTTACTGTACAAGGTTTGATTTAAAGCCGCCGAAATTGCCTGGAAATCCAGTTTCCAGTCGGAAACCTGCCGGTTGATGCGCCGGCTGTATTCCAGCGGAGTTTCACCGGGAATTTTACCTAAATTAATAGCATGAAGAAGAGGCAAAGTTAAATTATAGTAAGCTGCAGCCTGCAGGCGCGGCGGCAGTTCGTCCAGATCAGCAAACATTTGTTTTAGCTGCCGGCGCCGTTGAATAATCATGAAGGTAAAGAGCGCCAGGAGTGAGAAGCACAAAACTAAAAGGAAAAGGCCGAGATAACGCAAATACGGCGCAGACTGTCTGCCAGCATCAGGCAAGTCATCCTTTGCGGCAGAAGCAGGCCTTTGTACCGGCGGTGCCTGGGGTTGAGGCAAGTCGTCGCCATAAATGGGAGCGGCGGCCGGCAGGGAATCCATGGTGGGAAAACCGGGCGTTGCTTCAAAGATCATCCAGCCGATGCCAGGAATATAAGCTTCTACCCAGGCATGGGCATTTGTGCCGGCAATGTGAAAGATACCTTTTTTATCTGTGGCATCCGGGATCTTAAAACCTTGCACATAGCGGGTGGGCACACCTACAGTCCTGCCCATGACCGCCAAGGCGGAAGCAAAGGCGGTACAGTACCCGCGTTTATCGGTAAAAAGAAAGAAGTCCACAAAGTCCCGGTTTTCCGGTAACGGGGAAGGGTTAATATCGTAGGTAAAATTTGTACGCAAGTAATATTCCAAAGCCTTCATTTTGGCATAATTCCCTTTTTTGTTTGCCGTTACCTCCTCTGCCAGTTCCCTTACCCGCTCCGGCAAGCTTTCCGGCAGTTGCAGGAAAGAGTCGAGGCTGGGGTCATGCGGGCCTGCTTCCATGGCAGAAAAATTTCCCCGGGAGCGGTAAACCATACCCTCCACCACATATGTTCGGTTTAAAGGAATTTCTTCCCGGATAAAGGCGGCATGGCCGTCTGTTTGATAGACAGGGACGGCAAAATTTTTCAGCTTTGTGGTATAGAGCAAGGAAAAAACAGTATTTGTTTTCAGGCGTTTGTGGGTAATTTCCATGGAGACAGGTCTAAGATAGGGTTTAATAATACTTGGTACCTCTTCCGGTTCCCAGCTTTTTTCCTCCGCAGCAGCCTGCCAACTGCTGCCGGTATAAATTTTTTTCACGCTGCCGCGCAGGTATTGCCCGGCTACTCTGCCGGTAATCTCCATTAAGACGGTTTTATCCTGTTTTAAAGGACCGCCTAGACTTTCTTCATCCCCAAAACCCACAGTAAAAATTTCAAACATACTGCCTGTACCCCGGATGTTTTTGACTTCGCCGCCCCTTAAATCAGCCAGGAAAGGAAAGGTACTGTCTGCCCAGTTTTGTAAAGCTTCCCAATGCAGGGGGGGAAATTTTTTCGGCAAAAGTAGGGCAAAAAGCAGCATGTAAAAAAGTATCCAAGTTGTGTAATTAATCCAGCCGTTACGCAATTCCTGCTGCTCAAAACCGGAGAGTTTACGCCAATATTTACTTCCTGTCTGGTAACTTAACAATAAAAACCAGCAGAGAGCATAGGAAACGGCCCCTACAAGGGCAGCATCTATATACATGTACCAGAGGGGAATAAAAACGATTATGCCAAGTACAAAAAGCAAGAATAGCTGTTTTTTTATTTTGAGGAGTAAAAGCCAAAAAAGTAAGGTTACCGCCGCCACCACAAGGCAAAATAAAACTATGTCATGCTCTGCAGTATAAAGTAAAACTGCTGTTTTTATTTTGAGCAAAAGGGCAGGAAAAAGTAGTTGCAAAAACAAACCGGCTGCCAGTAGTGCGCCCGAAAAGAGGCCAGGAAGCAGGGGGTAAGCTTCGCAGAAATGAATGCAGGCCAGGGAAGCCACTGTGATTACTAAACGCAGGAAAAAACTTTGTGTGCTCAAACCCAAAGCATGTGTGAGTGGCGTGCTTAAAGACATGCTGAACCAGAGCACAGCCACATAAATAAATTTGCGACGATAATCCAATGCCGTCATTACTCATCTTCCTTTTCCGTGTATATTATCTTGACGCTAATGCCTGCTTCCCTGAGGCGCCCTAAAATTTTATCAATTTCCGCGTGGAGATGTCCCCTGCTTAAATAAAAGAAAACGAGGGAAAAACCTTTACGCTTTAAATACAAAAGCACATCGGCATCGGTAAGGGTTAGGGAAGGTGTGATGAGATAAATGGAAGTATTAGGACGGAGAAAATAACTTTGTGTGCGGAGACTGCGGAAAAAAGATCCCTTTGCCTTTGGTGCAAGTCTAATAATATGGTCCAGCAGTGCTTCATAATCGGCCAGTTTTTTCCCCACAAGGGGAGAAGACTGGCCGGGTCCGGTGAAAAGTTGCAGTTGATGGTTCTCCTGAAGACGATAAAAAATGATGGAGGCAGCCAGTTCCACCGCCAAGTCTTCCAATTGATGCTTACGGTCATGCAGGTAACTTTCCCGGTGCATATCGATAAATATCGTTAAATTAGCCTCTGCCGTCTTGGCAAAATCTTTGACGATAATTTTATTTTGTTTGGCAGTCTGTTTCCAATGAATCTTTTTTAAACTGTCACCGGTCTGCCAAGGGCGCAGTTTTTCCAGCCGGCTGTAGTCTTCAAAAACGGCATTTTTACGCGTACGCTCCCCCAGCTGCTGATAGGTGGGCAGGACGATTTCCGTAAAAGGTTTAATGCGGGGGTAAACTTTCACTTCTCCTCCGTTTGCCAGCGGTTTTTCCAGTTGAAAAAAGCCAAAGGGATCGCCGGTCTTTACTGTGAGCGCTTGCAGACTATAAACACCGCGGCGCCTGCAGACAATTTTTTTTGTGACTTCCTTTACGCCTCCGGGGCGTACATAAATATAGCGTGTATCTTCCGTAAATTCCTCAAGGGTGTTGGCCAGTTCCAAGTAGGGAAAATGGCCCTTTTCGGAATTGATAATTCTGTAGGTAACTGTAAAGGCTTGGCCTACTTCCCGCGTACGGTCAGAGACAGTGATTTGGCCGGTAAGTCCGGCCAGACTTCTTTTCAGCCGCCAGTAGGGAACAGCCACAGAAAGTAAAAGGAGGTAAAAAAAGAAATATGGAAAGCGACCGGCCACAAATAAAGCCGCTAGGAAAGTAAAACCTAAAGCCGCCAAAAATAGTTTTCCCTGTTTATGCTTTGCCATGGGGAACCACCGGTACATATGTATCGTGCAAGATTTCCTGCAGGATATCTTCCGCATTTTTCCCTCTTAAAAGTGCTTCCGGTTTAATGACCAGCCTGTGGGCAAAGACAGTGGTGACAATTTCTTTAATATCATCCGGCAGCACATAATCCCTTTGTTTAATATAAGCCAAAGCTTTGGCGGCCCGATAGAGATGCTGGGCACCGCGGGGACTGATGCCCAGCATAATATCTTCGTGCTCCCTTGTGGCCCGTGTCAGCTGTACAATATAATCTTCCAAGGTATCAGCCAGAAAAATTGACGCCGCTTCCTTTTGCATTTCCAGCAGCTCCTGTGGTGTAATGACTGCTTCCAAGTTCAGCAGTTCTTTTTTATCAGCCGGCATTTTCATGATAGTTTTTTCTGCGGCAAAATCCGGGTACCCCAAAGAGATGCGCAGCATGAAGCGGTCAAGTTGGGCTTCGGGCAAAGGATATGTACCTTCATATTCCACCGGGTTTTGGGTGGCTAAAACAAAGAAGGGAGAAGGCAAAGGATAGGTTTTACCGTCCACTGAGACTTGGCCTTCCGCCATGGCTTCCAGTAAGCTGGCCTGTGTTCGCGGGGAAGTCCTGTTAATTTCATCAGCCAGGACAATTTGGTGCATAATGGGACCGGGACGATAAACAAATTGTCCTGAATTTTGTTCAAAGACGGAAATACCAATGACGTCGGCAGGCATTAAATCCGGCGTAAACTGGATGCGGGCAAAGGAGCAACCTAAAGTTTTGGCCAGGGCGTGTGCCAAGGTAGTTTTGCCAACGCCCGGGACGTCTTCAATTAAAATATGCCCGCCGCTCAAAATCCCCGTCAGCAGTTTATAAATAATTTCTTCTTTACCAATAAAAACTTTTTGTATTTGTGTGAGAATTTTCGCAATTTTTTTCATGCCGTTACCTCCATCATTTTCTTTCTCGCTGAGACAAATATTCCTGTCGTACATAATGATTATAGCGTAAATTTGTGGGCAGGCCAATGTGAGGAACAAGTTTTTACTGAATTGTAAGCTTAAGCTAAATTTTACTTCTGCGCTGATAAAAGCAGGAAATAAAAGGAGCTTTGCCAAAATAATTAGGTTAAATGTTTAATGACATATTTTACTTTGGGGAGGAGCCGGTATGAAAAAATTCTTTGTTGTCTTGGCCGTGGCGCTGATGGCAGCAGTATTATTTTGCGGGTGTACGGAAAAAAAGGATGAGCTGGTGGTAGGGATGGAACTTGCTTACCCGCCCTTTGAAACGAAGGATGAGCAGGGCAAGCCTTATGGGGTGAGTGTGGCTTTGGCCGAAGCTTTGGGTGAATATTTGGGTAAACCTGTGCGCATTGAAAATATTAACTGGGACGGTTTAATTCCTTCTTTGGAAACTGGTCGCGTGGATTTAGTGATTTCTTCCATGACCATTACGGAGGAGCGGGCAAAGACGGTTGATTTTTCCGCTCCTTATGCCCATGCTTACCTGGCCTTACTGGTAAATAAGAATTCGCCTGTGGAAAAGGTTGAAGATTTAAATCATCCAGAAAGAATTGTGGCTGTGAAAAAGGGGACCACCGGCCATGTTTATGCCCAAAATCACCTGCAGCATGCCACCATTAACGCTTTATCTGCAGAAAGTGCCTGTGTGACGGAAGTTATCCAAGGAAAGGCAGATGCCTTTATCTATGACCAACTGACTATTTACCGGCAAAATCAAGCCAATCCCGAGAACACCAGGGCGGTGCTCATTCCTTTTCAGGAGAGTGAAAAATGGGGCATAGCCGTAAAAAAAGGCAACAAAAAATTGCTTGAGCAAATAAACGCCTTCTTAAAAGATTTTCGCGCTGCAGGCGGTTTTGAAAAATTGACGGAGCTATTTTTAGCCGAGGAAAAGAAAACCTTTGATGCCTTAGGTTTTCCCTGGTTCTTTGAATAAAGAAGAGGAAAAAGATGAAAAAGTATACTACATGTTTAAAGCAAATCATCAGTGTTGTGCTGGTTGTAATTATCCTGGTGGGTTTTGTCTGGATTTCACTTTTACGGATTAATCATCGCTTGGATTTTACCACGCTTTGGGGATACAGGTATCGTTTATGGCAAGGCTTTAAAATGACTTTAATCATGGCCTTTGCCAGTCTTTTTGTCAGCCTGTTTATCGGTTCTGTGGCGGCCGTGGCCCAGAAAGCAAAATTTTTGACGGTGTCGTACCTGGCAAAATTTTATGTGCAAGTTATCCGCGGCACGCCGCTTTTGGTCCAGATCTTCTTTTTCTTTTACATTATCGGTACAGCCTGGGGGGTTGATAACCGTTATGTAGCCGGTGTTTTAATTCTTTCTCTGTTTGAAGGTGCCTATATCGCAGAGATTATCCGGGGAGGCCTGGAAAGTATTGACCGGCAGCAATTTGAACTGGCCAAAGCAGTAGGTTTGACGCCGGCAAAAACATTTCGCCTGGTGACATTTCCCCTCTTGATGGCCAGGATCCTGCCGGCCTTGACAGGTCAGTTTGCTTCCATTATTAAAGATTCCTCACTTTTGTCCGTCATTGCCATTCCCGAACTGACCCAAATTACGCAGGAAATCTCGGCAGATAATTACCGGCTGTTTGAAAATTATTTCTTCCTGGGCCTTTTGTACTTTGTTATGACTTTTACTGTTTCCCTCATTACCCGCCGGCTGGAAAGGAAGTACAAACATGAAAATAGTTCTGAATAAGATCTGTAAAAGCTTTGCCGGAAAAAGCGTACTGAAAAATGTTTGTTATGAAGACGACTTTAAAGCACTGGCTATCATTGGTCCTTCCGGTGCCGGTAAATCCACTTTACTGCGGATTATTGGCGGACTTTTGCCGCCTACATCCGGCGAACTTTACCTGGACGGTGTGAAAATTAATTTTACGGAAAAGGAGCTTTTGAGCTACCGGAGGACAATTGGCTTTGTCTTTCAGACCAAAGGACTTTTTGAGCATTTGACGGCTTTAGAGAATGTGATGTTGCCGCTAATACACAGCTTGCAGCTGGAGAAAACCGAGGCGGAGGAGAGGGCAAAGCAACTCTTTGCACGTTTTGGTTTAGAGCGGGAAGGCTATAAATACCCGCATCAATTGTCCGGGGGACAGCAGCAGCGCATCCAAATTGCCCGGGCTGTGGCCATGAAGCCAAAACTGCTTTTATTGGATGAACCTACCTCCGCTTTGGATCCGGAGTTAACCGCCGAAGTTTTGGACATGCTGGGTGAGTTGCAGGCTGAAGGGTTAAAGACAATTATCGTAACTCATGAAATGGGCTTTGCCAAAAGAGCCTGTGAGAAAGTTATTTTTGTGGCCGGCGGCACCATTGTGGAAAGCGGGGACAGTGCACAGATCTTTACCGCACCGCAAACGAAAGCTTTACAAGCTTTTCTCAATAAAGTTTTAGAATGGCGGCCTTAAAACTCAAAGGGCGGTATTTTTGCCTGTGGCATTGTGATTTTATCTATGATACGATAGGAGATAGTATTTTCAGAAAACTGTTGCCGAGGTGTTTATGTGAAGAGATTTGATGAAAAACTGCTTGCCTATATCCTGGCGGAGCGGCTGGCACCTTATGTTTTTCAGGGAGAATTCGGCCTGGAAAAAGAAAATTTAAGAGTTGACGCTGAAGGAAAGCTGGCGTTAACGCCGCATCCTGAAGTATTTGGCCATAAGCTAAATCATCCATACATAACCACGGATTTCGCCGAAAGTCAAATTGAAATGATTACACCTGTTTGCCGGAGTATCCCGGAAGCGTATAACTTCTTAAGTAATTTACATAACATTATTTCCGTGTCCCTAGAAGGCGAATATTTATGGCCGCAAAGCAATCCGCCCATCCTGCCCGCGGAAGAAGAGATCGCCATTGCGGATTTTGGCCCGGAAGGCGCTGAACAAAATCATTACCGTGCCATGTTGGCCCAAAAATATGGAAAAAAGAAACAATTACTTTCCGGCATCCATTATAATTTTTCCTTTAGTAAAAAATTCCTAGAGGTTTTATTTCACAAATTTAATCAGGGTCAGTCCTTTGCGGAATTTAAAAATGATATTTATTTAAAAGTGGCAAAAAATTATCTAAAATACCGCTGGCTTTTACTTTATCTTACCGGAGCCAGTCCTGTGATCCATGAAAGTTTTACTGATGATTATAAAGGTTTGTGCAAAAAAGCCGATCCGGAAAGTTACTACTGCACGCGTTTATTGTCCGTCAGAAACAGTAGGGTCGGGTATAAAAATACGGAAGATTTTTATGTCAGCTATGAAAATATCGAGACATACATAAAAGATATTGAAACATTAATTGCGCAGGGAAAAATTTATGATGCCCGGGAATTTTACTGCCCGGTACGTTTAAAAGTCAGCCGGAAACCTGGCAGTTTCCATTTGTTAAAAACGGAAGGCGTTGGCTATATGGAACTGCGCATTTTTGATCTTAATCCCTTTGCCCCAATCGGGATTGCCAGGGAAGATCTTTACCTGATTCATCTTTTTCTCCTTTATGCTTTATTTAAAAAAGATTTTGCTTTTACGCGGGAGCAGCAGGAACTGGCCGATATTAACCATAATCTGGCCAATGTGGCGGGCATGCATAAAACCGCCTATCTTTTCAATGACGCCGGTGAACTGGTGCCTTTTCAACAGCATGCTTTATCTGTGCTGGCGGAAATTGAAAGTCTGATTCAAATGCTTGGCTACAAGCAAGAATTCTACTCCGGGATCATTGCTGCAGCAAAAGAGAAAGTCTTGCATCCGGAAAAAACATATGCTGCGGCCATTATCAGGGAAGCTAGAGCCAAGACCTACATCGGCTTTCATTTGGCAAAAGCCAAGGAATACCTTGCCCAAAGTCAAGCCCTGGGCGGCAGAATGCTGGGCTATGAAGACATGGAGCTGTCGACACAAATTTTAATGGCTTCCGCCATAAAAAAAGGTGTACAGTTTACCATCCTGGACCGGAAAGAAAACTTCCTGCGTTTACGTAGAGGGGAAAAAGTTGAATATGTCAAACAAGCCACAAAAACTTCCCTGGATACTTACAGTACGGTGCTGGTGATGGAAAATAAAGTGGTGACAAAGGAAGTCCTAAAGGAACATGGGATTAAAGTTCCTCCCGGGGAAGTTTTTACAGAGCTTGAGGAAGCTTTAGCAGCCTACAAACTGTTGCAAAATAAGCAAATTGTGGTGAAACCCAAATCAACCAATTATGGCCTTGGCATTACTATTTTCAAAGAACCTTTTACGGAAGAAGAATACCAAAAAGCCGTGGAATTTGCTTTTTCTTATGATGATACCGTCTTGGTGGAAGAATTTATTCCCGGCAAGGAATATCGTTTTTTAGTCATGGGCGATGAAGTTGTGGGGGTGCTGTTAAGGGTGCCGGCCAATGTGGTGGGTGACGGTAAAAAAAACATCCGCCAATTGGTGGAAGAAAAAAATCAAGATCCCCTACGCGGGAAAGGGCACCGTACACCACTGGAAAAAATAACTCTCGGTGAAACAGAAAAAGACTTTCTTAAAGCCCAAGGGAAGGATTTTGATTATATTCCCAAAAAAGGTGAAACAGTTTACCTCAGGGAGAATTCAAATATCAGTACCGGCGGTGACAGTTTGGATTACACCGATCTGGTCCATGAAAGCTATAAACAACTGGCCCGCAAAGCGGCCAAAAGTGTTGGCGCCGTCATCACCGGCATTGATATGATGATTGAAGACATTAACCAACCGCATAATGGACAAAACGCCACCATCATAGAACTCAATTTCAACCCGGCCATTCATATTCACTGTTATCCTTATCGCGGCAAAAATCGTCAAGCCGGTGATAAAGTCATAAACTTATTGTTCGGCGTATAGATAATTAATTATAGGTATTTACAAATGCTTCTAGATTGTATAAAATAGAGGAACATATAGTTAAAAACGATGACGGAGACAGTAGCTGGTTTTTGAACGTCCCAGTGAGCCGGGGAGAGTGAAAACCCGGTACCAGTAGAAAGACAGTGAATATCACTCCCGAGTTGCAGCGGCTGAAAAAGGCTTTGCCTTGAGTAAATCCTGACGGCTTTCCCCCGTTACAGGGAACGCATATGATGGTATGTCGTAATGGGTGGTACAACGAAAGTAACTTTCGTCCTATTATGGGCGAAAGTTTTTATTTTATAAGCACAATTTGGTGAAAGGAGCAGAGGGACAAAAATGCACGTAGAAATTATGGACACGACCTTGCGAGACGGGGAGCAGACACCCGGCGTCGCCTTCACTGTGGATGAAAAATTTACTATTGCCAAAATGCTACTTGAGGAAGTGAAAGTTGATCGCCTTGAAGTGGCGTCTGCCCGTGTTTCCACAGGGGAGCTGGAAGCTACAAAAAAAATCACACAATGGTGTAAAAATAATGGCCTGCTGGAAAAAATCGAGATTCTCGGTTTTGTTGACGGCACTAAATCCGTGGACTGGCTAATTGAGGCAGGGGCCAAAGTACTGAATTTGCTCTGCAAAGGATCACAGCGACATGTGGAAGGACAGTTAAGAAAAACACCGGCTGAACACCTGGCCGATATTCAAACAGTAATAAAATATGCCCACAGCCATAATATCAAAGTCAATGTGTACTTGGAGGATTGGTCCAACGGTATTCAAAGCTCTCCCCACTATGTTTATCAGTTGGTGGAAACGCTGCAAGCTGCCGTTGAGCGTTTTATGCTGGCTGATACTTTAGGCATTTTAAATCCAGAGACAGCATACAAGTACTGCCGTTTGATGGTAGAAAAATATCCTGATTTACATTTTGATTTTCATGCCCATAATGATTATGATTTAGCCGTGGCCAATACTTACATGGCCGTGAAAGCAGGTGTCAAAGGCGTCCATACCACAGTAAACGGTTTGGGCGAAAGGGCCGGCAATACTGTGCTTTCCAGTATTGTGGGCGTAATTAATGATCATTACCCGGAGGCAGAAATTTTTGTTGACGAGTCAAAATTAAATAAAGTAAGCCGCATAGTGGAATCCTTTTCCGGTATTCGCATTCCCGGGAACAAACCTATTATTGGGGAAAATGTTTTTACCCAAACTTGCGGTGTACATGCTGACGGCGACAGCAAAGGAAATCTTTATCAAAACTTGCTCAATCCGGCCCGCTTTGGCCGGCTTAGAAAATATGCTTTGGGCAAAACATCCGGTAAAGCAAGCATCATGAAAAACCTGGAGGAACTGGGAATTCAATTGGATCAAAGCTCCATTGAAAAAATTACGGAAAGGGTTGTGGAGCTGGGCGATAAAAAGCAAAATATTACCACAGAGGATTTGCCCTATATTATCTCGGATGTGTTGGGCAGCAAATTAATTAGTAACAAAGTAAAAATAGAGAATTATTATATCTGCCATGCGAAAAATTTAAAACCGGTGGCAACCATTAGTGCTGATATTGACGGAAAAATTTATGAGGAAACGGCTACCGGTAGCGGTCAATATGATGCTTTCTTTAAAGCCGTAGAAAAGATTTATAAAAAACGTAAGAAACGCTTACCGCGCTTGGCCGATTACGCCGTGACCATTCCGCCCGGCGGTAATTCCAACGCCCTGGTGGAAACAGTCATAACCTGGCAGGGCGACAAGGAATTTAAAACCAGAGGACTTGATTCCGACCAGACGGCGGCGGCCATTAAAGCCACGGTGAAAATGCTAAATATTATTGAAAACGGAGGAGCCCAAAATATTTTTAACAAATAGCTGTCAAAAAAAGGACTTAAGGCGAAAATACCTTAAGTCCTTTTTGTATGATTCGTTTATGCTTTACCTAAAGCTTTCAGTACTTTGTCAGGGGTTGCCGGCGGATCTACCCAGACACCAATGGCGTTATGGATGGCAAGAATCACCAAGTGGGTGTTGGCCAGAGAATGGCTGATGCCGTTGGCGCCATAGGCTGCGTTACCGGCCCGGGTTTCCAGGAATTTGCGGTCCACATGGGGAACATCGAGCATGCCCGGCATTTTATAATCAATCATATTGTTGTTAAGCTTAACGCCGGTTTTCTTATCATACACATAATCTTCCAGCAGCTGGCATCCCTGGCTGAAATACATCACCTGGTCGATTTGGCTTTCCAGGGAAGTAAGCCGCATAATCTTTCCGGGGTCGGCCACGACACCAAAGCGGAGAATTTCCACTTCACCGGTTTCCGTGTCAACAGCCACTTCGCAAAACGCCACATTCATGGTGTCAAGCATTCTGCCCATACCCAGTGTCCATAAAGCCGTGGGCGGTGCACCGGCATGCGTAGCCACCAGAGTTTGGGTTACGGCCTGGGCTAGGGGTACACCGACGCTAGGATCGGATTTAAGTACCACTTTACCGTCAATGATATCTAAATCCTCCGGTTTAAGGCCTTTGCCTTTAAAGGGGCTTTCGGGTTTGGGCGGCGCAAACATGGAAAGAGGTTTAGGCGGATTTTCTGCCTCCTCAATGGCTGCTTCCAAAAGCATCCGCTTTAATTTATGGGCGCATTCTTTCATAACCCAGGCGGAAGCCGTGGTGCCGTCAGAACCGCCGCCTACAGGTGTGAACTTTTCCCTGTAATCAAAAACAATGTTTATATCATCATAGTCTAAACCTAATTCTTCCGCTGCCACCATGGCGTTTACTTCCACGGCATAGACGCCAAAGACAGGTCCCTGGGTGGGCAGGTGTACTTTCCCGTCCCGATATTCCAGTTTGGCTTCATAGCCGGAAAATGCGTGCCGCGGGCACATTTGATAACGGAAGCTAAGACCGTGCATTCTGCCGTCCGGCAGTTTTTTGGTGCCTGCCGGATGCCACTCCCAGTTCATAAGCTTTTTGCCTGCTTCGATGCAAGCCTCGAAACTGGGTACAGGATTGGGGTCATCCTGGGAGGTGGGACCGTGCAGGTTGATGCGGGCGATTTCAATGGGGTCCTTACCCAGTTTTTCCGCAATTAAGTAAATGGCCATGGTGCCGGCGTCCCAGTTGAATGGACAGTGCTGACCGCTGACATACATTTTACCGCGGTTGGTGTCCACAATATCCATGGTTTGCCGGATATTTTTGCACCTTAAAGTGAAATAAGGACCGTACCTTTGGTCGCCGGTGGTACCAAAGGAAGAACTGCCCGTAATGCCGCCGTCGGCGATGGAGTAGTCGTCAACGGCTGTAATTAAGCCGTTTTCTTTAAAGCCGACTTTTAAGTACATGTAACGCTCTTTCATTAAAAAGTCAAAATGATCTTCCCGTTTATTAACACAGCGAACCGGTCTGCCGGTTCTTTTGGCCAACAGCGGTGTGATTTCCTGCGATTTTCTTAAACCCCAGTCGCAATATTTACCCCCCATAAATAAACCTTTTTGCACGACTTTTTCCAGGGGCACATTGTACATGGCGCTGATGGCCTGTCTTTCCCGTACGGCACCTTCAATGTGCAAAGCTTTGCCCTCACCCAGGTAGGGATCATCCTCCCACCAAGCCACCGAACCGGAGGGATTGGGCATGCGGGAAGCAAAGGCCGGCAGTTTTAATTCGTACTCAATGACATGGTCTGCTTCTTTAAAGCCGGCTTCAACGTCACCCTGTACTGTAGTGACGGTGGTGACATTACCTTTTTTCTCCGGAGGCTTGACGCCTGGAGGACCAAAGGCTTGGCCTGGCGGGGTATTTGGCCTAATAACTGGAGCATCCGGTTCTTTCCCCTCAAGCACATCCACAATATGCGGCAGTACTTCCCATTCAACATCCAGCTGTCTTAAAGCTTCCTCACAAATGTCCTCGCTTTCGGCCACCACAATGACGGCCACTTCCTGCCCTTCATGCTCTGCCACATTGTCAAGCCAGGGCTTGGGTGCGCCGAAGCTTTCACCGAAACTTCTTAAGCTTTTAATGTCTTCATCTTCCCAAGTGATTATATCAACAACGCCAGGAATAGCTCTGGCTTTTGTCGTATCCACGCTGACAACCCTGGCATGGGCATAAGGGCTGCGCAGGAATTTTGCATGCAGCATATTGGGAAGTACATAGTCTATGCCATATTTGGCAATGCCCGTAGCCATGGCATAGGAAAGCTTGCCGGGGATGTTTGGCTTGCCTACAATTCTAAAATGTTCTCTTTGTCCATTTGCACCGGCCAAATCAGCCATACAACCAGACTCCTTTCTGAAAAATTTTATCATACGCACAGGTTGCTGGGAAAACCTGTAAGTTTACGACCAAGAAATCTCTGCTATTTTACATTATATCATAAATTTACCCTGGAATGGCCCGAGTTTTCTAAAAGTTCTGTCGCCCAAAAGGCCACCTCATCTGTCTACAGCAGATTATACCATAAAAATAAAAGGCTGCACATGTTTATTTGTACAGCTTTTTACCTGATGCGTCTTTGCTGGCAGGGGCGGGGAAAAAGCGGCGAAGAAAAATGGAGTAAGTGAAGGATCTAATGGCCGACAATTTCCAGATTTCGCAGTAAAATTTTTTTCCCCCTCCAGCTAAAGGAACGATTTTTATATTTTTCTTTAAATTCCTTATTGGAAAGACGCTTTAATTCCTGACCATCCAGGCGGGTAATCAGGTTGGTGGTAAATTCTAAAAGTTTGGTTTGGGCGACGTTTTGATTATGGGGGCAAACATCTTGGCAGACATCACACCCCCAAATTAAAGGAGTTTTTTGCATAATTTCAAGTTCTTCCGCTGAAAGCTGCCCTTTTTTTTGCGTCAGGTAGGATTTGCAGCGCCGGGCGTTAATGGTGAAATCTCCTAAAATGCACTGCCCCGGGCAGGCTTGTATACATTGACCGCATTGCAGGCAGGTTTTTTTCTGGGGGCTGTCCGGGGGGAAAGGGTAGTTATTAAGGATAGTGCCAATAAAAAAGTAAGAACCATATTTGTCGCAAATAAGCTGATTATTGATGCCCCAAAAACCAAGGCCTGCCTGGAAAGCCAGATGGCGATCACTAAAGGGCCCGTTGTCTACAAAAATTTGATATTGAAAGCCGGGGATTTCTTCGCGCAAAAAGGAGGCAATGACTTCCAGCTTTTCCTTAACCAGTAGGTGGTAGTCAATGCTGTAGGCATATTTGGCCAAGTTGGCTTCGGGGTCTGTGCCGGCAAAATAGGGAAAAAGGCAAACAATCACAGATTTTGCTTCTGGCATGGTGAGATGAGGGTAAACCCTTTTGGCAAAATTTCTTTCCTCAAAACCGCTGTGATGATTTCTTGCCACTTGTTGCCACCAAAGGCGGGCAAAAGCCAAGTAAGGTCCCGCCGGGGCTATGCCGACATATTCAAGATTTATACTCCTGCAAAATTCTTTAAGTAGTGTTTTCATTTTCTTTTTCCCATCCTTTAGCTAGTACCAAGTATAGTTTTTTTGCCGCCGGAAAGCAAGAAACTTCCTTTGCTGTAGCGAGCGGCAGCAGGATTTTCTAGAGCAATGTGTAACTATTATAACAACTTATTTTTGCTAAATTCAGACAAATGCTAGTAGTCTGCGCCAGGAGGCAACAAGATGCGAAAAATTAAAACGCAAGCAGTTTCTTTTTTCTTGCTCTTTGTTTTTATTGGCAGCAACTTTTTCTTTTTCAGCACTGCTTTCAGTCAGCAAGACGACCCGGCTAAACTGGAAGCAAAACTGGCGGAATTATCAGCAGAAGAAAAGAAAATTTTGGAGGAATTGTTTGCTTTAACCCAATCCATTGACGCCATGGAAAAAGAAAAGCAAAAGACAAGTTTGGATATGGAGAATTTACAGCTACAGATCAGTCGTTTGGAGGCGGAAATTGCGGCGGAAGAGCAGACTTATAACGAAAACCGGAAAGCGCTTAAAGAGGTGCTGAAAAGTTATCAGCGGACAGGTCCGTCCACTTACTTGGAAAGGTTGCTGAAAGCAAAAAGTTTTTCTGATTTTTTACGTAGGATCGGCACGCTCAGGGATTTGGCGCGCAACACAGGTAAGCTCCTTGAGCTGCTGCAAGCAAGCAAAGAAAAATTAGAGGCACAAAAGGAGGAACTGGTACCTATTGCCGACTCTCTGCGGGCTACGCAAAGGCAGCTGGCAGAAACAATTGACAAGACAAACCGGTTGAAAACAGAGTTGGAAAACTCCCTTGCGGCTTTGGCCGAGGAGAGAGAATTTTTTGAGGAAAGGTTGGCTATCATCGATCGTTCTTGGCAAGAATTGACGCAGTTTTTCCCACAACTTACATCTAATCTGGCTCGTATCATGGCAGAGGCAGAATTGCCGCCGGAGGCAATTAAGCTTACTTTCACACCGGCGGGAGTAAAGGCTGCCATTACAGACATTACCCTTAATAATCTTTTGGACGAGCATGGGTTTTCCGAGCTGCAATTTACATTTGTTCCCGGCAAAGTGCAGCTTGCAGTACCCGCAAGGAATTTAATTTTATCCGGTGCTTTTTTGGTGGAAGACAAAGTCTTAAAATTCCATGCCCTGGAAGGCACTTTCTATGGTATGGCCCTTAATGAAAGTAAACGGGAAGAATTGTTTGCCTCCGGGGAGTTGCTGTTGGATTTAAGCCAGTTGGTGGGAGAATTCCGCATACTTGCTATTGAAGCCGGAGAAGGACAACTTGAATTGACAGTTGTGCCGCTTAATATAGCTGATAAACCGTAAAGCGGGAGGAGCAGTAGATGATAGAAGCGAAAAATGTAAGTTTGCAATATCCTGACGGTACCCTTGCTTTGCGCAAGATCAACCTGTCCGTGAAAATGCGTGAAATAGTATATATTACCGGTCCTAGCGGTTCCGGAAAAACCAGCTTGTTAAAGTTGCTTATGGGTATAGAGTTTCCTACTGCAGGAACTTTAAAGGTATTGGGGCAAACCTTAAATGAAAGGGAAATGAAGAAAATTAGGTGGCTACGCACGCTCATGGGGCCGGTGTTTCAGGATTTTAGATTGGTAAAGGGAAGAACCGCCCTGGAAAATGTTATGCTGGGCATGCGTTTCCTGGATCTTTCCCTGGAAGAGATGAAAAGCAGAGCGCAAGAAGCACTTTTCAAAGTGGGGCTGGAGCATAAAGCAGATGCGCTGGTAGAGAATTTATCCTGGGGAGAGGGGCAGCGTGTTTCCATTGCCCGGGCTGTAGCCAGAAAACCTGCCATAATTTTGGCTGATGAACCCACCGGCAATTTAGATAAAGAAAATGCGCAAAACATTTTAGAGCTTTTGGCTGCCGCCAGCCGGGAATGTAATGCAGCCGTCATTATCACCACCCATGCTACCCACCTAATCGATGAAAGCAAGGGCAGAATTATTCGTTTGCGGAAGGGTTCAATGGAAAGGGCGGATGCGTAATGGTAAAGCACTTATTTAAAAATACCAATTATTTTTTTCAAGAAGCAAAAATAATTTTCAGTACCAGTCTGCTCTCCAATCTAACTTCCCTTTTTAGCATGGCCCTAATCTTTTTATTTTTGACCATGGTCATAGCCGGTTGGTGGGTAAGCAACCATGTCATTGAAGTAATCCAGGGTGAGGCGGAAATTAATGTTTACTATCCGGAAAATTTAACGGCGGCGGAAGTTTCCGCTCTGCTTGAAGAAATAAAGAAAATTGACGGGATTAGGGAAGCCCGTATAGTCCAGGCCGAGGAAGCTTATGCGCGCATGGAAGAAATTTTAGGAAAAGAAGCAGAGGTTTTACAATATTTTACCGAAAACCCCTTTGGTCCCTTTATAGAAGTAAACATTTATTTAGATGTCTTGGAAAGTGTGTTGACCGGGCTGCAAAAGCTGGACAAAATTGATTATGTCCGCGATAATCGCGAAGTACTGGAAGATTTGCGGGACCTGGCGGGCATTATGCATTTTTTAAGTTATTTGGTAGTGGCCGGTGTAGGCGTTGCTACGCTCATTATTATTTCTCATATAATCAGATTAGGTATTGATCAAAATAAGGAACATATTAAAACGCTAATTTTACTGGGTGCACCGGATGGTTTTATTGCTGTTCCCTACCTGCTGGTGGGACTGTTTTTGAGCGCCGGCGGCGGTATTGTGGCAGCCCTTTTATCTGTTTTTGCCTTAAAGTACATCTATGTTTTGGCGGCGGGACCGCTTCCCTTTATTCCTTTACCATCCCTGGAAAGCCTTACTTTGAAATTGAGTTGTTTGGTGATAATTTTAAGCGCCCTTTTAGGTCTTATTGGTAGTGTTTTTGGCCTGCACACCGCCAAAATCGATTAAACAAGCAGCCGGCTAGCTTTTGACAAAGTTTAAGCCTGCCTTTATACTGATGAACAATACGCGAAATTGTTAGCTTAACTGTTTTGCAGGAAAGGAGAGGCTGCATGCACCTGTATAAAGATTTGTACGCTGAATTAAATCGAGGCGAACAGGCTGCTCTCATCACTACCATAAATACGTCCACACAAACTTGTGTGCAAAAGGCTGTTTATCTTAATGGACAAAAAGATCTGACTGCCTTACCTCCCGGGATAGATGAAGCGCTGCAAAAGGCGCTGCAAGGTGGCAAGGTAGAAATCAGAGAAAAGGACAACATGATTACCGTTATTGAACCTTTTTTCCCGGAGCCTAGGCTTTTAATTTTAGGGGGAGGCCATATTGCCAAGCCATTATGTGCATTTGCCGCCAAAGTGGGCTTTGCCGTGACGGTGGTGGATGACCGTCCCACCTTTGCCAACCACAGGCGTTTTCCGGAAGCAGAGCAGGTGATTTGTGCTCCCTTCGCCGAAGCCATTGAGGCGTTTCACTTTACCCCTTACACTTATGTGGTCGTTGTGACCAGGGGACACCGCCACGACCAGGAATGCTTACGGGCAGTTTTACCTAAACGCTGGGCATACGTGGGCATGATTGGTTCTAAACGCAGGGTAACGGGAATTATGGAGCAACTGCAGGCGGAAGGCTTTGCGCCGGAACTTTTGGCAAAGGTAAATACGCCCATTGGTTTGGCCATTGGCGCGGTGACACCGGAAGAAATAGCTGTTTCCATTTTGGCCGAGCTTATTAGCTTTCGCCGCCTGGAGGAGCCTAAATTGGGGAAAGACTCCAAGGTTTTAACGCGTACAGAATTCGACCGTGAGGTTTTGGCTGAACTGGCACGGGGAGACGACGAGAAAAAAGCAATTGCCACCATTGTGGCCACTAAAGGTTCTGTTCCCAGAAAAGCCGGTGCCAAGATGCTTATCTGGCCGGACGGGAGAATTTTAGGCAGTATTGGCGGTGGTTGCAGTGAAAGCGATGTTATCAGGGAAGCCCGCATACTTTTAGATCACGGTGGCTGCAAGCTTTTAACGGTGGATTTAACAGGAGAAATTGCCGCAGATATGGGTATGGTTTGCGGCGGCATGATGCAAGTTTTAGTGGAAACCTGGCCTTTTACCGAGTCAACTAACTACTAGAGAAAAGACATCACTGCCGGTTTTAAGTTGGCGGTGATGTTTTTTGTGTATGCGGCAGCACTTTTTAGGGGCAATGACGTCTAAAGTTTGAAAACAGTTATTTTCGGAAACTATAAGCACGGGTGAAAAGTATGAAACGTATTTTGCTGGTTGAAGACGAACAAATTATGGCAAAAAATATTGCTTTTTTTCTGGAACGGGAAGGGTTTCAAGTTGATATAGCTTATGACGGCAAGGCAGCTTTAGAATTATTTGCCGCCCGGCGGTATGATTTGCTTCTTTTAGATTGGACCCTGCCCAAATTGGACGGCTTGGCGGTCTGTAAAAGTATCCGTCAGGAATCTTCCGTACCTATTATTATGTTGACGGCCAAAGGGGAAATCCTGGATAAAATCATTGGCCTGGAAGTAGGGGCAGATGATTATCTTGTTAAACCCTTTGATTTACGGGAGTTATTAGCACGTATCCATGCCATCTGGCGCCGTTTAGAAACGGCCGGTGAGGAAGCTGACAGCAACGCCTGGCTGCAATATGAGGATCTACTTTTGGATCGCGAAAAACTGCTTCTTTATTGCCACGATAAAAAGACAGCCCTGACGGCCAATGAGTATAAATTATTGGAAATCATGATGAAAAAACCGGA
>ERZ773359.1938-NODE-1938-length-27278-cov-6.539801_pt1 | contig 27278 bp, 23 predicted proteins | sample MGYA00374955_ERZ773359 | MGnify/ENA primary metagenome ERZ773359 (study PRJEB29098, sample SAMN04486028) | biogas fermenter metagenome | study: EMG produced TPA metagenomics assembly of the Biogas fermentation microbial communities from Germany - Plant 4 DNA1...
AGATAACCGTAAATTATCTGACTACGGGTGAAAGTGTGCCTAGGGTTCCGCCGCGTAAGCGGGCTGGTCCAAGTGGCACAGGCACTTTATGTGCTACACCGAAGGGATAAAAGCCCAGACGGGTAGGTTTCGCTCATTTGACCTACTCGTCTGGGCTGCTTTTTCATGAGCCTATTTATTTTATCCCAGGCATAACTGCTTTTATAGCAGAGAATTACTAAACTTGAGTAAAGTTGAGGAGGTGAAAGATGGTAAGGAGAAGCTTTTATACATAAAATAAATTTAAGGAGGCTTGTTGTACCATGGAAAAGTTTTTTAAACTGAAGGAAAACAACACCAATGTAAGAACGGAAATTGTAGCAGGTATTACAACATTCATGACCATGGCCTATATTATTTTTGTTAACCCTGATATTCTCGGTACCACCGGGATGGACAAGCCTGCCGTGGCCACCGCAACAATTTTATCTGCAGCCATTACCACAATCTTAATGGGACTTGTCACCAATTATCCTTTTGCTTTGGCTTCGGGTATGGGGTTAAATGCGTATTTCGCCTTTACCGTTGCGCCCCAATACGGCTGGCAGGCTGCTTTGGGAGCCGTGCTTATTTCCGGTATTGTCTTTTTCCTCCTGTCTATTTTTGGTATTGTGGAGGAAATCGATAAAGCTTTGCCTACCAGTTTAAAGAGGGCTGTTGCGGCCGGTATTGGTTTATTTATTGCTTTAATCGGCCTGACGAATGTGGGAATTATTGTCGGCGATCCGGCCACGACTGTAGCTTTGGGTAATATTAAAGAAACTACACCGGCTTTAGCTTTAATTGGCCTGCTGATTATGGCTGTGCTCATGGCTTTAAAAGTAAAGGGTGCCATTTTAATCGGGATTCTGATTACAACAATTATTGGCATGTTTGTGGGTGTGACACAAGTGCCGCAGTCCATAGGCGAGATTGTGGGACCTCCCGCCAGTTTGTCCCCGATCTTTTTAAAACTTGATTTCCCGGGCGCCATTAGACTGGGCTTCATGGTGATTTTTTCCCTGCTTTTTGTCGATATGTTTGATACTTTAGGCACTTTAATGGGAACAAGCGCCCGTGCCGGCTTCCTTGATAAAGACGGTCGCCTGCCCAGAATCAAAGGTGCCATGACGGTTGATGCCATCGGTACCATGTTGGGAGCGCTGCTTGGTACCAGTACTGTTACCACCTATGTGGAATCCAGTGCCGGTGTTTCTGAAGGCGGACGGACAGGACTAACCGCGGTTACAACTGGGGTTTTATTCCTCCTGGCACTTTTCTTTACCCCGCTGGCAACCCTTGTACCCAGTGCAGCTACTGCTCCCGCTTTGGTGATTGTAGGGGTTTTAATGCTGGGGGCAGTTATGGATATAGATTTTAATGATTTTACGGAAGCATTTCCGGCTTTCATGACCATTATTGCCATGCCGCTAACCTATTCCATTGCACATGGAATTGCCGCCGGGTTTATTACTTATCCCATTGTTAAATTGGCTTCCGGCCGTGCCAAGGAAGTGCATTGGTTTGCGTACGTTCTCTTTGTGGTGTCATTGGCTTTTTATCTGCTCTAAAATAACGGACGGGGGCCGTATTTTGCGGCCCCTTAATCCTTTAGCTTTCCTGATGTGATAAAGCTTTTAGTGTTAAAATAATGGTACATACTTACATGTTTAAATACGGTTTTGCTCATAATTGGAAGAAAATTTAGCTGGAGGCGTTAGGGATGGAAAATAATGCTTTAGTGGGAATTATTATGGGCAGTGATTCAGATCTGGCCGTTATGAGCGCCGCTGCGGAAATTTTGGAGGAATTTGGCGTTCCTTACGAAATGGCTGTCATGTCTGCCCATCGTACACCGGCTAAAGTGGAGGAATTTGCCAGGAATGCTTCAGCCCGTGGGATGAAAGTAATTATTGCCGGTGCCGGCGGGGCGGCGCATCTGGCCGGTGTGGTTGCCGCTTATACCGAGCTACCGGTGATTGGCGTACCTATTTTGACGAAAACTCTCGGCGGTGCCGATTCATTATATTCAATGGTGCAAATGCCTTCAGGTGTGCCTGTGGCTACCGTGTCCATCAACGGAGCAAAAAATGCAGGACTCTTGGCGGTACAAATTTTAAGTGTGAAGGATGAAAATCTGCGCTGCAAAATGGTGGCCTATAAAGAAGAGATGGCTAAACAAGTGATGGCAAAGGCAGAAAAATTGGCGAAAAGCGGTTGGCGGCAATACTTGGCGGAACAGAAAAAATAGTTTTCGCAAAAAATACCTGCAAGCGCAGGAGATGTGTAGGGAGGAAACTAACTTACTGGGAGGCAGTATCATGGCGGCTGAACTTATAAATTTGCCTGAAGACAAAATGAAAGAAGAGTGCGGAGTTTTCGGCATTTATTCACCGGGTAGTGATGTGGCCCAACTTACTTATTATGGGCTTTATGCTCTCCAGCATCGCGGACAGGAAAGTGCGGGTATTGCCGTGGCTAACGGCAGGGATATTAAAGGGGAAAAAGGTATCGGGCTGGTTTCTGATGTTTTTGCCGAGACGACTAAACTGCAGGAACTACAGGGACATATTGCCGTGGGCCATGTGCGCTATTCCGGCACCGGTTCTACCTCTCCGGTCAATGCGCAACCATTAATTGTCCGCTATTATGGCGGTTCCCCTGCCATTGTCTACAACGGAAACCTGGTAAACGGCCGGAAATTGCGCATGCAACTGGAAAGGGAAGGATCTATTTTTCAAACTACCACAGACTGCGAAATTCTTGCCCACCTTATCGCCCGGTCAGGGGAAAGTGAGATTGTGGCCGCCTTGCAAAAAGTATTGCCACGGCTCAAAGGTGCTTTTACGTTTCTCATTATGACACCGGACAAATTAATTGCCATACGGGATGCCCATGGTATCAGACCGCTGTCTTTGGGGGAAACGGCAGCAGGTTTTGTCCTGGCCTCGGAAACATGCGCCTTTGATACGGTGGGCGCCCAGTTTATTCGCGACGTTAAGCCCGGGGAAATGGTTGTCATTGACAAAAACGGCCCGCAATCTCTTCAGTATGCAGAAACGGAAAAACAGGCCATGTGTGTCTTTGAATATATTTACTTTGCCCGTCCGGACAGCAATTTGTTGGGGCAAAATGTGCATATGGTACGCAAGCGCCTCGGCCGGCGCTTGGCGCAGGAACATCCTGTGGATGCCGATATTGTTACTGGCGTTCCCGATTCTTCACTTTCCGCCGCCTCCGGTGTGGCTGAACAGTTAGGCTTGCCCTACGAAATGGGTTTTGTGAAAAATCGCTATATTGGCCGTACTTTTATTCAACCTTCGCCGGAATTGAGGGCGCTGGGTGTACAACTAAAACTCAACCCGGTCAGGCAGATTGTGGCGGGCAAACGTGTGGTCATGGTGGATGATTCCATTGTCCGGGGAACGACATCCAAACGGATAGTGCATATGTTGCGGCAAGCCGGCGCCAAAGAAGTACATGTTTTAATTACTTCACCACCTGTCATCTCTCCCTGTTATTATGGAGTGCATACGGCCACATCGCAGGAATTAATCGGTGCACGTTTAGAAACTAAAGAAATTGCCAGGGAAATCGGCGCCGATTCTTTGGGCTTTTTAAGTGAAGACGGGATGCTAGAATGTTTAAACCTGCCTAAAGAAGAATTTTGTACCGCCTGTTTTAACGGGCGCTATCCGGTTGTGTGCACTGAGGAGTGCCCATATGATAAATAAAGGTGAAGGGAGTAAGTAGCCTTGGCGTATACCTATAAAGATGCCGGGGTTGATATTGATGCCGGCAATCAAGCTGTGGAGCTGATGAAAAAGCATGTCCGTTCCACTATGCGGCCAGAAGTTTTAACTGACATCGGTGGCTTCGGCGGTTTGTTTGCCTTGAATACAACGTACAAGGAGCCGGTTTTAGTTTCCGGGACGGACGGTGTAGGTACTAAACTAAAAATTGCCTTTCTGCTGGACAGGCACGATACTATTGGCCAAGATGCAGTGGCCATGTGTGTAAACGATATTGTGGTACAGGGAGCGGAGCCGCTCTTTTTCCTGGATTATTTAGCCGTGGGGAAATTGAACCCGGAACAGGTGGCAGAAATTATTAGCGGTGTTGCCGCCGGTTGCCGCCTGGCCGGCTGTGCTTTAATTGGCGGCGAGACGGCGGAAATGCCGGGTTTTTATGCAGAAGGCGAGTATGATCTAGCCGGATTTGCCGTGGGGGTGGTTGAACGCAGTCAACTTATTGACGGCAGCAAGGTGCAGGAAAAAGATGTGCTCATTGGGCTGGCTGCTTCGGGGCTGCATAGTAACGGTTTTTCCCTGGCACGGAAAGTATTTTTCCATAAAGCCAATTGGAAGCCGGACGCTTATATTGCTGAATTTGGCAAGACCTTGGGCGAGGAACTGCTTACACCGACGCGAATTTACGTCAAAGGAATCTTGTCATTATTACAGGAAGTGCAAATCAACGGTATGGCCCATATTACAGGGGGCGGACTGGTGGAAAATGTACCCCGTTGCCTGCCGCAAGGTTTGGGGGCGGTAATTGAGACTAAAGCCTGGACGGTGCCGCCTGTCTTTCAAGTGCTGGAAAAGCTGGGGGCAATAGAAAGACAAGAAATGTACAGGACTTTTAATATGGGGATTGGTTTTGTGCTGGTGGTTAGGCCGGATGCTGCTGACAAAGCGGTAACTTTATTGCAAAGTTTAGGGGAAACTCCCTATTTGCTTGGTGAAGTGGTGAGCGGCAGCGGCGTAACTTTTAAATAGAAACTGCGGAGTGAAGAGGAAATGAAACGTATAGCCGTTCTGGCTTCAGGTAACGGTACTAATTTGCAAGCTATTATTGATGCGGTGGAAAGTAAAAAAATTTGTGGCGCAGAAGTGGTGCTGGTTCTGAGCGATAAAAAAGATGCTTATGCCTTAACCCGGGCGAAAAAACACGGTATTAAAAATAAATTTTTTGATCCCCAACTTTATGCTTCACGGCAGGAATATGACCGTGCCCTTGTGGCTTATTTACAGGAGCATAAAATTGATTTGGTGGTCCTGGCCGGTTATATGCGTTTGGTTTCTCCTGAATTTGTGGAAGCTTACAAAAACAGGATCATGAATATTCATCCCGCTTTACTGCCGGCATTTCCCGGCACCAAGGGGATTGCCGCTGCCCTTGACTACGGGGTAAAAGTCACCGGCTGCACAGTCCATTTTGTGGATGAGGGGATGGATACAGGACCCATTATTTTGCAGGAAGCCGTGACGGTACGGGATGACGATACAGTGGAAAGTTTGCGGGAGCGGATACAAAAAATTGAGCACCGCCTGTACCCCAAAGCCATTGATCTTTGGGTGCGCGGTAAAATAACAATACAGGGAAGAAGGTGCTTTATTGATGAATAAGCTGGCGCTGTTAAGCGTTTCTGAGAAAACCGGGATTGTGGATTTTGCCCGCGGTTTAATTGACCTTGGCTTTACCATTATTTCCACCGGCGGGACAAAAAAAGTGCTGGAGGAGGCACAAATTCCCGTCCAAAGTGTGTCCTGTCTTACCGGTTTCCCGGAGATTTTGGATGGGCGGGTAAAAACGCTTCATCCTAAAATCCATGGCGGTATTTTGGCACGCCGGGACCTGCCGGAACATCAAAGACAAATGCAGGAACACCAAATCCCGTCCATTGAGCTGGTGGCCGTTAACCTTTACCCTTTTGCGCAAACGGTGGCAAAACCGGATGTCACCCTGGAAGAAGCCATTGAAAATATAGATATTGGCGGACCTGCCATGGTACGAGCTGCCGCCAAAAATTTTGCCCATGTGGCGGTGGTGGTAAATCCAAAGCGGTATGGTGAAATCTTAAAAGAAATGCAGGAAAAGGGCAGTTTAAGTGAAAAAACACGTTTTACTTTAGCGGCGGAAGCCTTTAGACACACAGCAGCATATGATGCCATGATTGCCAATTGGCTCTGGCAAAAAATAGATGCGGAAAACTTCCCCGAGAAACTGGTGCTGTCTTTTACGAAAGTGCAGGAATTGCGTTACGGAGAAAATCCGCAACAAAAAGCTGCTTTTTATCAAGAAGCACAAGCGGCACCGGGTTCCATTGCCCGTGCCAAACAACTGCACGGCCGTGAATTGTCCTTTAACAATTTAAATGATGTCAACGCCGCATGGGAAATTGTGCAGGAATTTAGCAAACCGGCGGCGGTGGCAGTGAAGCATACAAACCCATGTGGTGTAGCCATTGGCAAAGATCTTTTTACTGCCTATCGGCGGGCGTATGAAGCCGACCCTGTTTCCATCTTTGGCGGGATTGTGGCGGTAAACCGGGAAGTAGATAAAGAAACGGCAGCAAAGATGAGTGAGATCTTTTTAGAAGTTATCATTGCCCCCGGTTTCACAGAGGAAGCTTTAACTATATTAACCCGCAAGAAAAATATTCGCCTCCTGGAGGCACCGTTGACAGCAGTGAGGGACAAATTTGATGTGAAAAAAGTTTCCGGTGGGCTTTTAATGCAGACGGTGGATACGGCTGCCGTGGAGCCCAACAACTGGGAAACAGTCACCAGGCAAAAACCGACGCCAGAGCAGCTGGCCGATATGGTTTTTGGCATGAAAGTAGTAAAACATGTGAAATCAAATGCCATTGTGCTGGTGAAAGCCGGGCAGACCATTGGCATTGGTGCCGGTCAGATGAACCGGGTTGGTGCGGCCAAAATTGCCATTGAACAAGCCGGGGAAAAGGCCGTTGGTAGTATTATGGCCTCAGATGCATTTTTCCCGTTCCGTGATACCGTGGATGCGGCGGCGGCAGCCGGTGTAAAAGCAATTGTCCAGCCCGGAGGTTCTGTCAACGATCAGGATGCCATTGCTGCTTGTGATGAGCAGGGCTTGGTCATGGTGGTGACCGGTACCCGTTATTTCAAACATTAACCAAGGAGGAAAAAAATGCGTGTACTTGTGATTGGCAGCGGGGGGCGGGAACATACCCTGGTCTGGAAATTGCGGCAAAGCCCCCGTGTGCAAAAGGTATATTGCGCACCGGGCAATGCCGGTATTGCGCAAATTGCCCAGTGTATTGACATACCGGTTGCAAAGATAGACAAGCTTGTGGAATTTGCCCGGGAGCATGAGATCGGGCTAACCGTGGTAGGGCCGGAAGCTCCGCTGGCCGCAGGGATTGTTGATGCTTTTCAAGCGGAAGGACTTCCTATTTTTGGACCTACCAGGGCGGCGGCACAATTGGAAGCAAGTAAAGCTTTTGCCAAACAAATAATGCAAAAATATCAAATTCCTACCGCCCACAGCCAGACCTTTACTGACCCGCAAGAGGCTTTGGCTTATCTGGAGCAAAAAGGTGCTCCCATTGTTGTTAAAGCAGACGGGCTGGCTGCAGGTAAAGGCGTGGTGGTGGCTCAAACCCTTGCCGAAGCAAAGGCGGCGGTGGAGCAGATTATGGTGCAAAAAGTTTTCGGCCAAGCCGGAGCTAAAGTGGTAATTGAAGAATTTTTAGTGGGCGAGGAAGTTTCTGTTTTGGCCTTTACTGACGGGGAAACTGTCATCCCCATGGTATCTTCCCAAGACCATAAAGCTGTATATGATCACGACCAAGGACCTAATACCGGCGGTATGGGTGCTTATTCACCCGCTCCTGTTTTAACGCCGGCATTGCTGGAACAGGTGGAAGCAGAAATTCTCAAGCCCACCATCAGAGGTTTGCGCCAAGAAGGAATAGTATATCAAGGTGTACTTTATGCCGGTTTGATGATTACTGAAGCCGGACCTAAAGTTTTAGAATATAATGTCCGTTTTGGTGATCCCGAGTGTCAAGTGGTCTTGCCCCGTCTCAAAAGTGACTTGGTGGAGATTATGCTTTCCGTATTGAACCGGAAGCTCCATGAGCAAGAAATTGTCTGGTATGATAACCATACTGCCTGTGTGGTCATGGCTTCTGCCGGCTACCCCGGGGATTATACCACCGGGCAAGAAATTCAAGGCTTACATGAAGTTAGTGCCTTGGAAGATACATATGTGTTTCATGCCGGCACGGCAAAGCAGGAGGAAAAATTTGTGACCGCCGGAGGACGTGTGCTTGGGGTTACGGCCTGGGCCGGGACCTTGGAGGCTGCTTTAGAGAAAGCTTATAACGCCGTAAAGCTGATTAAATTTGAAGGTGCCCATTACCGGAAGGATATTGGCCAAAAAGCTTTAAAACATCGATAAAGCATAATGTGAGAAAAACTAAAAGGTATGCTGGTAAAAGACGGCATACCTTTAAATATTGCTTGACTCTGAATAAAATAGAAGTTAGAATTATGATAATTTGTTTTCATACTTTTGAGGCAAACAAGAGCCGCAACATTGTCGCAAGCATCTTACCACATCTTGGGAAATGCAGGAGGGACCTTATGTGCAAAAACAAGTAGCAGAAAAATTATGGACTAAAGATTATATTTTCCTCTTTTTAACTAACTTTTTTATGACTGTAGGCGGGCAAATGCTGATGTCTGGACTGCCGCTTTTTGCTTTGCACGTTTTAGATGCTAGTGATTCGCAGGTGGGCTCTTTAGTGGCGGTCTATTCCTTTGCTGCACTCTTGATCCGGCCCTTCGCCGGCTACTCTTACGACCAAATCGGCAGAAAAATCACCTATTTGCTTTCCCTGCTAATTTTTGCCCTCTTGGCCTTTGGACATTTAACGGTGGCCACCTTTTTCTGGCTTGTTGTCTTTCGTGTACTGACCGGTATTACTTTTGGGGTGGCATCGGCCGGTGGTCCCATCCTGGCTGCAGACCTGGTCCACCCGTCAAGAAGGGCGGAAGGTGTCGGTTATTTTACATTATCCCTAACCTTTGCCATGGCTATTGCCCCTTACCTGGGTGTGGCCATCATTGATACCGGAAATTATTATGGCATCTTTACGGTCACAGGTATACTGTTTGTATTGTCCTTTCTCTCGGCAGCTTTGGTTAAATATCCCCCGCAGCCAATTAAAAAAGCAAAGTTTTCTTGGGAGAGTTGTTTTGAAAAGCGTATTCTCTCTGTTGCCATCTTAACCATGTTAATGCATGTTTTAATGGGGGGCATTCTTTCCTTTGCCATTTTATTTGGTGAAGAATTGGGTGTACCCAATGCCGGTTGGTTTTTTATCCTCAATTCTGTGGGCGTTGTCATCACCCGGATGTTTGCCGGAAAAATTCAAGACCGGCATGGCCCGCGGCCGGTGATACTTTTTGCTTTTGTCATGTTGGTTTTAGGTTTTGTGCTGCTGTCATTAAGCACAAGTCCTCCGCTTTTCTATATCTCGGCGCTCATTATCGGTTTGGGTAACGGTTCCATGATGCCGTCGCTGCAGGCTATGATTTTTAACATGGTTGTCCCGGAAAGAAGGGGAGCAGCCAATTCCACCTATTTTGCCGCTTTGGATATAGGTGTCGGCAGCGGTTCTGTTATTCTTGGCTTTATTGCCAATCATACCGGGTATGCCACCATGTTCCTGGCCTGTGCGCTGTTTCTTGTTATTCCTTTCTTGTGCTTCTGGTTCTATACCAATAAGGATTATGAGATTAAAGCAGCGGAGATTAAAGCCCTTGAAGTTGAATAAATTGCGTGGTGGCCAAGAAAGATTACCTGCGTTAAACCTGCGCGAAAAATGTTATTGCAACTAAATTTTCCGGAGAGCCTCTTTGAGGTTCTCTTTTCTTGTCAAAGCTTGGCAAAGCGGAGGTGTAAAGTTATAATAGAAAAAGCAAATTAATGTTAATTACACGTTCCCAGTAAACATAAAAGAGGTGCAAAAAATGAGTACCAAAAGAGGCGTTGTGATGGTATATACAGGAAACGGTAAAGGTAAAACTACGGCTGCTTTAGGGTTAGCCTTGCGTGCCAGCGGGCATGGGGAGAAAATCTACATGGTTCAGTTTCGCAAAAGCGATCCCACTTATGGAGAAATTAAAGCCATCCGCAAATTTTTGCCCACTATGACGGTGGTCCAATCCAAGCGCAGCCGTTTCCGGAAAAAAGGTGATTTTGAGCAGGAAGATTTTGACGATGCTGCTAATGTTTTTGCCCTCGGCAAAGAAGCGGTGCTGTCCGGCGAATATGATTTGGTGATTTTTGATGAAATTAATTTTGCTGCCTATAACAAGCTCATTAAAGTTGAAGATATTTTAGATATGCTGAAAAAACGCCCGCCGCATGTGACGGTGGTGCTGACCGGACGCTATGCCGCTGAAGCAGTGATGGAAGCAGCTGATCTTGTCAGTGAAGTAAGGGAAATAAAACACCATTTCCACTCCGGCATCGCCGCACAGCCCGGTGTGGAATATTAACGCTTGTTTGCTGGCGAATATAAGGGAGGATAATCATGGCGGTAGCATTAGAGCATATTTTCGGCAACACATATTATATTCCCGGAGCAACAAATATTGGTGTTGTGGTCAACGGCAACAAATGCGTCCTCATCGATACAGGCAGAGACCGCCAGTACGGAAAGCAGATCCAAAGGAGCTTAAAAGCAGCGGGGCTTAAGGTGGAGGCCATTATTAATACACACGGTCATGCTGACCATTTCGGGGGCAACGGCGCCTTTAAAGGTGCACATATTTACGCCACGGCGATAGAAAAAGCCATGATGGAAAACCCGGTTTTTGGCCCTATGTTTTTATTTTCCGCGGCTCCCGTGAAAGAACTGCACAATCCTGTGTTGACGACGGAAGCTTCAGCGGTAGATTTCCTTTTAACGCCGGGGAAATGCACCATCGCCGGTATTGCCTTGGAAATCATAGCTTTGCCGGGCCATAGCCTGGGGCAGGTTGGCGTTGTGACCGCAGACGGTGTATGTTTTTGTGGTGATGCCTATATAAGCGGGCACACAATTGACGGCTACGGTATGCCTTTTACAGCTGATGTCACTTTAGCCCTGGAAACATTAAACCGCCTCAAGGAAAGTAACTATGCTTACTATGTTCCCAGTCACAGCCAACTTAGTTGTAAGCCCACTGCGGAAATAGAAAAAAATCTTGCGGCCATAGAAAATACTTTCGCTTTGATCCTGGACACACTGGGAAAAAAACCTTGCAGTCGCGAGGAAATTGTGGCCGCTTATATGGCAGTACGGGCGAGAAAGCAAAATATTTTACATTACTTCCTTGATTACGGCACCATTAGCGCTTGTCTGACACATCTTTATAAGGAGCAAAAAATTATGCACTACGTCAAGGATGGCAGAATGCTATGGGAAAGAATGTGAAATTTTTCGCAGGTTCCCGGTTGGTAGGCACCGGGAACTTGTTTTTTTTATCCGGTTGTAAAAGATGGCTTTACCGCGTATAATAACAATGCGAACATATGTTTGTGTTGGGGGCGGTTGGATGTCTTTTGTGCATCTGCGGGTCCATAGTGAATATAGTTTTTTGCGCGGCGCCTGCCGCCTGGAAAATTTAGTTTTACAGGCGAAAAAACTTGGTATGCCCGCCGTAGCATTAACTGATTACGGCGTGCTGCACGGTGCCGTCCGTTTTACGGCCCTGGCAAAAAAATACGGCCTTAAACCGCTCTTGGGGGCGGAAGTAACGGTTAGCGGCCTGCCGGTGGTGCTTTTGGTGCGCAACCAAAAAGGTTGGCGCAATCTTGTACGTTTAGTGAATTTATGCCAATTGCAAAAAAGGGAAAATACTTTGGATATAGGGGAAATCACCAGGCACTGTGAGGGGCTGACGGTGATTTTGCATACTCAAACCGCCAGACCGGCTTTCGCTGCTTTGGCCTACCTCCCTTTGGTACAAAATGTACTCACCGTTTTACGACCCCAATGTGAAAAGCTTTATCTCGCTTTAGAAATGGGCGGTGCGGCCACAGAGAGTTTAAACCGCCGGCTGGCACAGCTGGCGGACTGTTTAGGTATCCCCCTAGTTGCCACCCACAATGTCCATTATGTTTTGCCAGGAGATGATTTAATTTACCGCCTGGTTAACTGTATACGGACGGGTAAGCCTTTGGCCGGGGCGGAAAAATTATTTTTACCGGATGCTTTTTATTATTTAGTTTCTCCGGAAAAGATGCGCCGCTACTGGGCGACATATCCGGAAGCATGTGAGAATACATTGAAAATTGCTGAAAGCTGTACTTTTCTTTTGGAGCGGGAGGAGATGCATTTACCTCATGTGGCCCTGCCGGAGGGGGAAGAGCCCGGGGCGGTGCTAATACGTCTTTGCCGGGAAGGTTTGCGCAAAAAAGGATTGGACTCTAGGCAAGACGCCCGGGAACGCCTGGAAAAAGAACTGGCCGTAATTTTGCCTAAAGGATTGGCTTCCTACTTTTTAGTTGTACATGATTTAGTTTGCTATGCGCGGAGGGCAGGTATTCCCGTGGGTCCGGGGCGCGGATCAGCGGGAGGCAGTTTAGTGGCTTACCTTTTAGGCATTACCCAGGTTGACCCGCTTGCACACGGACTGTATTTTGAGCGTTTTTTAAGTGAGGACCGGGCCGAATTTCCGGATATTGATTTGGATGTATGCCAACGGCGCCGTCAGGAACTGCTGGATTATTTACGCTCCCGTTATGGAGAAGACCGGGTAGCGCAAGTATGTGCTTTCAGTACATTGGGAGCACGGGCGGCTGTACGGGAAGTAGGAAAGGTGCTTGACCTTACACAACAGCGCATTGCGGAGTTGGCGGAGGCCCTGCCGCATTACACAGGACAGGGCGGTATTGCCGCAGCGGTGCAGCAATTTCCGGAGTTTCAACAAAAAACCTTCCGGGAGCGGGCAGTCAAGGAGGTCCTGGTGGCGGCGCGGCAGCTTGAAGGATTGTGTCGTCATCTTTCCACCCATGCCAGCGGCATTATTATCGGTGAAAAGGAGCTGCACGGCAATGTGCCGTTATGCCGGGGGCTATCGGGAGAAATTCTGACCCAGTGGGATAAAGACGATGTGGAAGCCATGGGCTTTTTAAAAATAGATCTTTTAGGCTCCCGCAATCTGACCATTATCCACGACACACTGGCTTTTGTGGAGGATAGATTTGGGGCTGCCCCCGGCGTGGAAGAAATTCCTCTCAACGACAAGAAAACTTTCGCCATGTTGCGGCGAGGCGAGAGTTTGGGTTGTTTTCAGCTGGAAAGCACCGGTATGCGCCGGGTGCTGCGCCTTTTGGCACCGCGCTGCCTGGAAGATTTAATGCGTTTGCTTGCCCTTTACCGGCCCGGTCCCTGGGAAAGCGGCGTGGTGGAAACTTTTGTGGCCAGACTCCGCGGCAAAGAAGAAACAGTACACATACATCCCATCCTGGCTCCGATTTTAGCAGATACTTATGGGGTAATTTTGTACCAGGAGCAAGTAATGCGGATTGCTTGTGAGGTGGGAGGTTATACGCCGGGAGAGGCGGATTGTTTTCGGCGTGATCTGGCCAAGCGGGCGCAGCTTGACTTCCACCGCCGGAAATTTCTCCATGGTGCGCAGGCCAGGGGGCTGACCCGGCAGGAAGCGGGAGAAATTTTTGACCATTTATACCATTTTACCGGTTATAGTTTTAATAAGTCCCATGCGGCAGCTTATGCCCTGATTTCGTACTGGACGGCATATTTGAAAGCACATTACCCGGTGGAATTTTATGCGGCTTTGCTTTCCACCGGCTTTGGTTACTACGGGCCGGTTGTTTATGTGCACGAGGCCAGATTAAAAGGAATTCCGGTACTTCCCCCTCATGTTAACCATAGCGGCGTACTTTTCCTGCCGGAAGAAAAGGGAGTGCGGGCGGCGCTGTCTTTAGTTCGCGATTTGGGTACACGTGGTGTGGCCGCCATTTTAGCGGCACGAAAAAACGGCCCCTTTATATCGCTGCGAGATTTTTGCCGGCGTCTGGGACGCAATACACTGCGCCGCAGTGCTCTGGTCAACTTAATTAAAGTGGGTGCCTTTGACGGCTTGGGCTTAAATCGCCGGCAGGCATTGGCCATGCTGGATCATATATTAAAAGGAACGGCCCGTTACCCGGGACAATTAAGTTTATGGGACGACCAGATACCGGTACCAAAACTGCCCCCTTATACGGTGACGGAAAAAGCCGAGGCGGAAGCGAATGTGTTGGGGGTGACTCTTTGTTGTCATCCGCTGGAAAATTATCTTAGTCATAATGCTGCAGCCTGTGATTTAACGCCGCTGGCACAACTTCCGTACTTGCCGGCAAAGCGGACGGTGACGGTGGCGGCAATGGTTTTGGCCCGAGTGCGCCGTCGTCTTAAAAAAGGAGACGGCGTCATGCTGACGCTTTTTTTGTCAGACCAAAGCGGTTTTGCCGAAGCAGTGATTTATCCTGCCGTTTATAAGCGTTTTTTGCCCTTCTTAAAGGAAAAGATGCTGCTTTTAACCGGTAAAACCACTGCAGACGGCGATTCCCTCCTGGTGGAAGAAGTGCTGCCCCTGGCAATGCTGCCGGTGAAAAAGGAAAAGAAAGTAGCCCCGTCGAAATGAAAAAGCATAGATTACATAGACTATAATGAAGGGACCAAGATTATGTCAGCAAAGGCGAAGCTACAAGCATTGTATACACAAAGTTTAACCTGCCAAAATTGTGAGCTGGGAGCCACCAGAAAAAACCTGGTTTTTGGTGAAGGTAAAGCAGATGCCGAGATTTTTTTACTGGGAGAAGCTCCCGGTGCCAAGGAAGATGAGACCGGTCGACCCTTTGTGGGCCGGGCGGGGGAGCTGCTAACGGAAATGTTGACTCAAGCCGGCATTAACCGGCAGGATGTCTATATAACCGGATCATGTAAATGCCGCCCGCCCAAAAACCGCAATCCCTATAAAAAAGAACTTACCGCCTGCCGTTCCATTTTGCAGCAGCAGTTGGCGATTATTAAGCCGCAGGTGGTGGTGTGCATGGGGTTGGTGGCCATTCAGAATTTGCTGGACAAAAAAGCCCGTCTTGTGGACGTGCACGGACACTGGTTCGATGGGCCGGGGTATAAGCTTTATCCTACCTATCACCCGGCTGCAGTGCTGCGGGGAACGGTGAGAGCAGATGTGATGATTGAGGATTTCCGTCGCGTAGTGGAGATGGTAAATACGCTGAAACGGGTGGAGAGATGATGAAAAAAATCTTTATCGGCTGCCTTATTTGCTTACTGTTGGTTTTGCCTGTTAGTTCCGGGCAGGCCGCCGTGGCGCATTTAGGTTTTGTGGACGGATGTGCTTTTACTGGCGGACGGTAAAGCCATAATTACTTATACCGTGCGCTACAACCTGGTGCCCGGGCAGACCATGCTGGCCTTTACCATGTCAGGTTTTGACAGGCTAAATCCTGTCTTTGACCAAGAGCATGCCTGGGTCATAACAGATGATAATACTGCTTATGAGCTAGAGATTGTAAATCTGGGCGGCGGCAATTATGATCTCATTCACGCTGGGGAAAAACGCTTAGGCGGGGAGCATTTAACATATAAATTCCGTTTTGCCGCTGACATGTACGCGGCAGGGTATTTGGCAAAAACAACAGCCGCCGACGGCAGCCCTTTGGTTGTTTTTAACTGGTCTCCCACCCAGTGGGATGAGCAGATGGAGTATTATACCGTTACCGTGACCTATCCCCTTGAGGTGTCAAAGCAGGATGGCAGGGAGGAAATAGAGGCAAGTTTGCTGGAGCAGGGTTTTGCCACGGAACCGTGGATGAATGAAGAATATCTTCTTGATTACCGCGCAAATAAAGTGAATGATGTTTTTTGGGCGCAGGTGCTGTTACATAAGGCAACACCCGGAGCATATTATCAATTCCGGATTCAGCAATATATTGACGCAGATGTTTTTACATTACCTGAAGGGGGCAGTAACGGCGTCAAGGAAGTACCGCTGCCCCGAGTGCCGGAAAGCCGGGGGCAGGAGCCTTCCGGCCAGGGTGGTACTCCTTTGCTGCCTGCAAGCAGTAGAACAGGTCCGGTGCTGGCACTGCGGGGGCTTTTCCTGGTTACCTTTTGGGTGGTGGGGAAAAAGCATCGCTCCCATGTGCAGGCCAAAGCTTCCCTGGAGGAAGTACAGTGGGCCAGAACCGATTGGGAGCCGCCAAAGCTTGAAATTGCCTCCTTCCGCAAGGACGGCACCATTGCCAAAGATTTAGACAGCATTGAAGCAGCCATGTTTTTGGGGGTACCCTATCAAAGTATTCTTGCTGCCATCCTTGCCAAGCTCATTGAGAAGGGATATCTTGAGGAAGTTTCCCGAAATCCCCTCCGGGTGCGCCGTGTCATTAAGGATAATCTCTTTTCCCAATCCCCTGAGCTTAATGAGTATGAAAAAATGATGTACGCTGCCGCCGCGGACGGTCGTTTTCAGGAAAAAGAATTGGAAGCAATTTTGCAAAAAATTATGGAGAATGTAAAAAAGAAAACCTGGGATTGTGATTTGGAGGCTACACGCCAGTATTACCAGGAGCAAATTGCCTCGGCGGTCAAAGCAGAAGAAAAGGAGCTCCCCGCAGTGCGGGACAAAGACAGAACTATTTTTTTTACCGGCTACTGGCCTTACTGGTATTTTTACACCAGCGGCCTCAGGTATAGAAAGCACATCAACAGGTATGAAAAAACTTTTCCTGTCAAACCTGAAAAACGATCATTAGATTCTATTTTCAATTCAGGACCGGGAGTATTTGTCTGTCATTCCGCCTGCCATGATGCCTGCCATTCGGCCTGCCACTCCGCCTGTCACTCCGCGTGCCATTCCGCTTGCCACTCGGCTTGTCATTCCGCCTGTGTCAGTGGAGGTGCAAGATGAGAAAAAAACACCGCCTCGCTTGGGTAGACGATTTTTTGCGGCAGATTAAACCGTACGTTTATCTGCGCCTGCGGGATAACGTCCTGATTCGCATGCCCAACGAGGCCTTTAAACTTAATACTACCGGAGCCAGGATTGTCGCCCATATTTTAAGCGGCGGTTCAGTATTGGACATAATTAAAGCCAGGGCGGACGCGCCGGAAACGGAGGAGCAGCTGGAACGTTTCTTTCTTGATCTGACACGAATGTGGAATCACGAAATTTGTGACAACTATATAACGCCGGCCATTATCAGGCGTGAATTTACCTTGGGTTATATTGAGCTGCCTGTCTTGTCGGAAGTGGCTGTGACGTCTGCCTGTAATATTAAGTGCCGTTTTTGTTATGCCGGTTGTACGGAAAATAAAAAAGCAAATCAACTGGATCTTAAGGGATTTAAAAAAGTCCTGGATATTATCCGCTATGAAGCGGAAGTACCCAGTGTGTCCTTTACCGGGGGAGAGCCCCTTTTATTTGCGGAGCTGACGGATTTGATCAAATATGCCGCGCAAAATAACGGCATGAGGGTAAACTTGATTACAAACGGTACGCTTATCAGTGGGCAGAAAGCCAGAGAACTGGCGCGGGCCGGTTTGGCTTCCGCCCAAGTTAGCATTGAATCTGCTTGCCAGGAGGAACATGATGCCATCAGCGGCGTCCCCGGTTCTCATGACGCTTCCGTGGCCGGCCTGCAGGCATTAAAGGAAGCGGGGGTGAGCGTGCATCCTCACATCACCATTAATAGGCTCAACAAAGAGAAAGTGGCGGATTACCCGGAATTTGTGCGCCGCCTCGGTATCGAAAGATTTTCCGCCAACTTGGTGATACCGGCGGGGCGCGGTGCTGATGCAGAGTTAAAAGTCAGCTATACAGAAATCGGTGAAATTATCGCGGAAATCAGGCAAGCTGCCGCCGCGGCCGGTGTGGAATTTATGTGGTATTCACCTACGCCAATTTGTCTCTTTAATCCTGTGGCGGCCGGTTTTGGCAATAAAGGTTGCAGTGCTTGTGAAGGGCTTTTATCTGTAGATGCGCAAGGTAATGTTTTGCCCTGTTCCAGTTGGCCTATGCCTTTAGGTAACCTGCTTACGGAAGGTTTTACTTCTATTTGGTATCAAAAGCAGAGTGTCTGGATTCGCCAAAAAAAAGCTGCACCGCCGTTGTGTAAAAAGTGCCAGCATTTTGCCCTTTGCCAGGGAGCCTGTCCTTTGTATTTCCAAAGCCACGGCTATGGCGACCTGGAAAGTTACTGGCAGGCATGCGGATTGCTGCAGGAAGGGGGAGCATTATGAGGCGAAGAATCCATAATTCTGTTTTTTTGCCGCCGGAAAAGCAGGGCCAGGTACAGTTTTTGCTGTTTAAAGGCTTGTCGTATACCACCAGAATGCGCTGGTTTATACTGCTGGCAGCGGCCGGGTTACTGACCTAGATAAGTATAATGAGAGTTTTTCCCGGTGCCTTGTTTTTAGTTGGCGCTGCTGCCCTTAATCTGGTGGAGGGCTTTGACAATCGCATCCGCTTGGAAAAGTATATAAAGGACAGCAACTGGACAGTTGTGGATATGGAGCGCATCCAGGAAATTAAAAGGCTCGGGGACAGGATCAAAAAATGGAATGCGGATACTTTAGACATAACAAACGGCCTGGGATTGCTGATTTTTCTTCTGGCTGCAGGTGCTGCAGCAATAACTTTTTTTCTTCTGATTTCCCTTTACGGCAGTGCCCATGTGGGGCTGATTTTCCTTTTGGACGCGGTGATTTTGTTTTTTCCCCTTTGGTTTAACGGCACAAGAAAGGTATCCACGCAGGACAACTTACAGCGCAAAATCGCCATTATCATGGAGATGGAGGCAGAGTTTAAGCTGGTAAAAAAAATAAACGAAACTTTTGTACCGGCATTATTGCTGGCTCGGGAGCAAAGCGGTAAAAGTGTGCCGGTAGATGCACGTTTTACAGTGAACTTTGCCGGGCAGCCGGAAGGTTTCTATGGGCTGCAGGGACAAATCCATCTTAATCAAGTGCAAGGTACCGTCTACCCCTACTTTTATTGCGTCATTCCGGCACGGAAAGGTTTTGGTTTGCACAAATATGTGGAAAAAATCCCTGCCGGCAGAAACATTACCGTGGAATTTCAAAGCGATGGAAATGCGGAAGTAATTGTGATCCGCCGGACTACCACGAAAAATACAGGCTATCATACAAAAAGATTTGACCGCCTAGCCATCTTTAACGCCGCCCTGACAGGGGCTAGGCAGATTCTGCAGGAGAATTAAATTTTAGGTAAGATGCTGCCCCTTGGTCAAACTCATAATATTAAGAGGTTTAAATTTGCCCGGGGCGGGAAATGCTTGTCAAGAAGGAAAAAGTTGTGCCTTTCACGAATAAAAGTATGAGTTCTGCCGGAGGTGAGACCGTGGTTAATCCGAAAATAAAGGATGAAAGTCTGGACTTGCTCTTTGACGCCATTTTGCGTTTAGAGAACATAGAGGAATGTTACCAGTTTTTTGAGGATGTTTGTACCATCAATGAATTAAAAGCCATGGCGCAGAGGTTTCAGGTAGCAAAAATGCTGCATGAAGGCTATACTTACCAGCAAATAGAAAAAGATACCGGAGCAAGCACGGCAACCATCAGCCGCGTAAAACGTTATTTGCATTATGGTGCCGGTGGTTACAGCCTGGTTTTGGAACGTTTAAGTAAAGAGATGAAGCCATAAAAGTTACTTCAAGGGGATAGGTAAGGGCAGATTTAAGCAGTATAAACTGCTTTTTTTGTCCCCTAATTCTCTACGGTGATGCAAGAGTAAGCTGACAGCAATGCATTGCTGATGTTTTTTGTGCGTTATGGGGAGGAAAAAATGAGTTTAATTGACAAGCAATTAAATACTGAACAAAAGAAAGCGGTAGAATGTACAGAAGGACCGTTATTAATTTTGGCCGGTGCCGGCAGCGGCAAGACCCGGGTCATCACTTATCGCATTGCTTATTTAATTGAACAAAAATTGGCCAAGCCTTGGGAAATTCTTGCTTTAACTTTTACCAATAAAGCGGCGGAGGAAATGCGCAAGCGGGTTGCCGAATTGGTGGGCAACGTCCCCGGTATGTGGGTCTCCACCTTTCATGCCGCAGCGGTACGTATTTTGCGGGAAAATGCAAACCTTCTGGGATTGACTCCGGCCTTTGTCATTTATGACAGTGATGACCAACAAACCCTGGTAAAAAACGTGATGAAAGAGTTAATGCTGGAGGATACTCGCTTTAGCCCGCGCGGTTTACTTGCTGCCATTAGCCGTGCCAAAAATGAGATGATAGATGAAGAGCGTTATGCAGAAGAAGCCGATAATTTTTATACACGGACAGTGGCGCGTGTGTACCGGCATTATCAGGAGCGCCTGCGCACACAGAATGCCCTTGATTTTGATGATTTGTTGCTTTATGTAGTAAAGCTGTTCCGGGAATATCCGGATGTCTTGGCAAAATATCAAAATAAATTTCGTTATATTTTAGTGGATGAATATCAAGATACAAACCGTGTCCAGTATAAAATTGTTGCCCTCCTGGCCGGGAATCATCGCAATTTATGTGTAGTAGGTGACGATGATCAGTCCATTTATCAATTCCGGGGTGCCGATATCCGTAATATCCTGGATTTTGAACGGGACTGGCCTGAGGCTACAGTCATTAAACTGGAAGAAAATTATCGTTCCACAGGCAATATTTTGGCGGCCGCCAATCATGTGGTGAAACATAACCGGGGCCGCAAAGAAAAAAATCTTTGGACCAGCAAAGGAAAAGGCGAGCCCATTGTTATTTTTGCCGCCGATGATGAACATGAGGAAGCACGTTTTATTGCCGCCAAAATCCGGGAACTTTCACGCCACTATGGGCAATTTGCCGTACTATACCGCACCAATGCCCAATCACGGGCCCTTGAAGATGCACTCATACGTGCCAATATTTCTTATCAAATTGTGGGCGGAGTGCGTTTCTGGGAACGGAAAGAAGTCAAAGATATTCTTGCTTACCTGCGTGTTTTGGACAATCCGGCCGACGATATTAGCCTCTTACGCATTATTAATGTCCCCCGTCGCGGCATCGGGGCCACCACTGTGGGCCGCCTGCAGGAATATGCCGCCAAGCATGGCCTTCCCCTTTGGGAAGTACTGCCCCAGGCAGAGGCGGCAGGTCTTGGCAGCGGACCGTTAAAAAAAGTACGTGCATTTTTTTCTTTACTGGAAAATTTACGCGAAATGAAGGAGTACTTGGGGATAGATGAACTTGTGGAACAGGTTTTAGTTAAAACCGGTTATCTGCAGGAGCTGCAGGCGGAAAGAACGGAACAGGCGCAAAGCAGGGAAGAAAACTTGCGCGAATTCTTGACAGTGGCGCAGGAATTTATGCGTAACAGTGAAGAGCAAACTTTGACAGCTTTTTTAACGCAACTTGCTCTCATTACCGATCTCGATACTTTAAGTGAAGAAGATGGTCCAGGGGTAGTGTTAATGACAATGCATGCCGCTAAAGGTTTGGAATTTCCTGTGGTTTTTCTGGCCGGGATGGAAGAGGGTTTGTTTCCCCACCAGCGTTCCCTGGACGAACCGGACGGGATTGAGGAAGAGCGGCGACTCTGTTATGTCGGCATTACCAGGGCCCAGGAACGCCTTTATTTGACCTATGCACACCGCCGCAATATTTTTGGCATGGTGATGCAGAATTTGCCTTCACGCTTTTTGGCAGAAATTCCGGAATCCGTACTGGCTGAACCGGAAGAAACTCTTACTGCGCCCCCTCAAATTTCACCGCCCCAGCCGGGTGAAGCCGAAAGCCTCGCCGTGGGTGATCAGGTGGAGCATGCCAAGTGGGGTATAGGCGAGGTAAAAGGCGTAGATACTTTGAGTGACGGGGACCGGGTTTTGACGATTTTGTTTCCGGCATTAGGTATGAAAAAAGTGATTGCCCGTTATGCGCCTTTGCGCAAAATAAAGTGAGGTGCGGACGATGAAAAGGGAAGAAGCAGAAAAGCTGGTCATGGAGTTACGGCAAAAAATAGAAGAACATAACTACCGCTATTATGTGCTGGATGACCCCATCATCAGTGACGCGGAATTTGATGCCTTGATGCGGCAGCTACAGGAAATTGAAAAAAAATTTCCCGATCTTATTACGCCTGATTCGCCTACCCAAAGGGTGGGCGGGCAGGTGCAAGCCGGCTTTGCACAAGTGGTGCACCAAATTCCCATGCTCTCTCTGGATAATGCTTTAAATCTTCATGAACTGCGGGAGTTTGCGCGCCGGGCACAAAATTTAGTCCCACACGCACAGCTGGAATATGTAGTGGAACTGAAAGTGGACGGTTTAGCCGTTTCCCTGCAATATGAGAACGGTCTCTTTGTCCGCGGGGCAACCAGGGGGAATGGTGAAGTCGGCGAAGATATAACCCATAATTTGCGGACGGTAAAGAGTATCCCTTTGCGCCTCCGGGAACCGGTGACTGTGGAAGTGCGGGGTGAAGTATATATGCCGCGAGCTTCCTTTTTACAATTAAATGCGGAAAGGGAAAAGCAGGGATTACCGCTCTTTGCCAATCCGCGTAATGCCGCCGCCGGCAGTTTGCGCCAATTGGACCCCAAGGTGGCCGCTTCCCGTAATTTGGCTATGGTTACTTATGCGTTGGGTGCTTCACCGGATATAAAACCGGCTACACATTATGAGGCATTAATGACTTTAAAACGGCTAGGCTTGCGTATCACCCCCCAAATAGAAATTTTTCAGAGCGTAGAAGAAGTTATGGCCTATTGTGAAAGCTGGCGGGAGCGGCGCCATGATCTGCCCTTTGATATTGACGGCCTGGTGATCAAAATAAATGATTTGGCAGTCCAGGAAAAATTGGGTGCCACATCTAAAAGTCCACGTTGGGCCATTGCCTATAAATTTCCAGCGGAACAAGCGGAAACGCGTGTCAAAGAAATTTCGGTGCAGGTAGGGCGTATTGGCACCTTGACACCTATCGCAGAGCTGGAACCGGTGCTTTTGGCTGGGACGGTGGTGAAGCGGGCCAGCTTACATAATGAAGATATTTTGCGGGAAAAAGATGTACGCATTGGCGACTATGTCATTGTGCAAAAAGCCGGGGATATTATTCCAGAAATTGTTTCCGTAGTCACAGCAAAACGCACGGGAGAAGAAAAACCTTTTACCATGCCTGCCCATTGTCCCGCTTGCGGGTCTGCCGTTACCCGCCTTCCCGGAGAAGTGGCGGTGCGCTGTTTAAATGCTAACTGCCCTGCACAGGTTTTGGAGAGAATTGTTCATTTTGCTTCCCGCAACGCCATGGATATTGAAGGTCTGGGTGTGGCCGGTGTGCAGCAGCTTTTGGAGGCAGGTTTAATTGCCGACGTGGCGGACATTTATGAGCTGCCCAAGAAAAGGGATGCACTGCTCCAATTGGAGCGTAAAGCGGAAAAATCGGTGGAAAACTTGCTTGCCGCCATTGAAGCAAGTAAAAAGCGGCCGCTTTGGCGCCTGCTTTATGGGTTGGGAATCCGTTTTGTGGGGGAAAGAACAGCCAAACTTCTGGCAGACCATTTTGGTAGTTTAGATGAGATTTTGGCGGCAACACCTGAAGAGTTAGAGCAGGTTCCGGAAATTGGACCAAAAATAGCCCGCAGTATCTATGAATTTGCTTCTTTAAAAGAAAGCAGGGAATTAATTAAGCGTTTGCGCAAAGCAGGCTTAAATTTTGTGCAAAGAAAAACAGGTACCAGCTCACTGCCTTTGCAAGGCAAAGTATTTGTCCTTACAGGTACTTTACCTACCTACAGCCGCGATGAAGCCACCAAATTAATTGAAGAGGCCGGCGGTAAAGTTACCGGCAGTGTCAGTAAAAACACAGATTATATTGTGGTGGGAGAAAAACCAGGTAGCAAGCTGGCTAAAGCCCAGAATTTAGGGATTACCGTTATTGATGAAGCAGGGTTGAAAGAACTTCTTGCGGGGACCAAGTAAAAAATAAACCGCTATTTAAGCGGAACTGCCCAAATAGCGATTTGTCTACAATCTGGCGGCCGGAAATTTCCGGCCGCCTTTATTTTTAGTTGGGAAATTTTAGCAAGCTTGCTTTACTTTCTTCTACTTTTCTTGTTCCCGTGCCAGTATGGCGGCACCCAGGGCACCACATAGGTCAGGCGTTTCCGGGATCAACAATTTCTCTCCCAGCTTCTTTTCCAATTCCCGCACCACACCTAGATTGCGCGCCACGCCTCCTGTCATCATATAAGGCCCCCGGCCTCCGGCGCGGCTGATCATGGAAGCAGTTTTGGCCGCCACCGCTTTATTCAGTCCGTGCACAATATCAGGTGTGCAGTGGTTGGCGGCAATAAGGGAGATGACTTCAGATTCGGCAAAGACGGTGCACATGCTGGAGATAGTTAAATCATGCTGCCAAATAAGTCCTATTGTGCTTAACTCTTCTATTTCCATTTCCAGGGTGCGGGCCATCATTTCCAGGAAACGTCCCGTGCCGGCGGCGCACTTATCGTTCATCAGGAAATTTGTCACCGTGCCATCGCCGGCCAGGCAGATGACCTTACTATCCTGACCACCAATGTCCACAATGGTACGAACGCGGGGGTTGAGAAAATGGGCTCCCCGGGCGTGACAGGTTATTTCCGTCACGGCGGTAACGGCAAAGGAAATACTGTTTCTACCATAGCCTGTGGCTACAATGGCGGCAAAATCATCTACTTCTGCCTGCAAGATTTGGCAAACCTTTTCCAAGGCCGCCCGGGCGCTTTTTTCCACCTTTGCCCCGGTGCGGACAGTGGCAGAAGCCACTATTTGGTACTCTTCATTTAAGACCACTATATTTGTTGTGGTGGAGCCGCTGTCAATGCCGGCATAAAGTTTCTTGCCCTTTGCTTTTGGCAACGGGAGTGCAGTGCGCTGTGGTGTTATGCTTTCGATAAATGCTTCCAGGCGGGTGGTAAACTGTCCTGACGCCTGGGGAGTATAATCCGATTCCAGCTTTAAAAGGGGCAGAGTAGTTTCTTTTTTCAGTTTAGCGTACTCAAAACCATAATAATCGCAAAATTTGACTGTATGATAAATAATGCCGCGTAGATTTTCATTTTCCCAAAGAATCCGCCTACCTGCCACATTTGTCATGCGCATGCAGGGTACAAGGCGGAGAAGGGCGCCGGCATACCAGTCCATAAGTGCTGTAAAATCCATGGTTGCAAGGTCGTCCGGCAGGTTTCCCAGCCATCTATTGCCGCTGCAAGTCAAATCCAGCAGAGGATAGGGCGTTTTTGCTTGTAAAAAAGTAAACATTTGGCTACTGACTCTGGCTCCCAAGACCGCAAGGAACGGCTTGTCTATCACAGGAGCCGCCGCTTGCCTGCAGGCGTCAATAAATAACTGCCTGTTAAAGTTAGCATTGTAACGGTCGCTGTACCACTCATAAAGCTGCAAAAGTTCCTGTTGCAAGAGGCGGCGGGCACAGGGGTCGTCAGTATGGGGGAGAGTAATTAAAGGCAGCAGTTTATGTTTACCTTGCACTTTCAGTACATCATATACCCTACGCAAAGCATCACAGCAGTTGACCAGAACAAGCTCTTCCACCTGCAAACTTTGCTGGAGAAAAGCTTTGGCATGGCAGCAAAGATTTGTATGGGTCAATACTTCGGCCTCGGCAAAATCTAAAACTTCATTGTTTAAGAGTTTTGTCTTTGCCCCCAGGGCGTTTAATAATTCCACTGGTGTGTATTTACAAGTGTAGCCAATCATTTTTTCTCCTCCAGTTGCTCCAGAAAAGCGCTTACCCGCGTTACCATCTGCCCGTCTGAGACATTGCGGGAATCACAGCCGTCGCCGTCCAGGACAAGTGTGGGAAAGCCTTCCGCTTCCAGGATGCTTTTAGCCAGCAGTGCCATCCCCATAGTCTGTTTGCATCCCCAGTGACAGAAAATCAGGACACCGTCTGCTTGTAATTTTTTAGCATAATGAGCCGCCGCTGCAATGCGCCGCTGGGCTGGGCCGTTGTTAAAATTGTAGAGAAGACGCCTGGCCATGCTCTCATAAGGTCTTTGGGGATCCATGTCAACCAGAACATCGTAAGTAAGGTCGCAGCCCACAATTTCAAAGTGCCCGTCTGGCGCAAAAAATGTTTGCAGGGATTCCTGCCAATTGGGCAGTGTATGCAGCCAAAGTAGCCTCTTTTTTCCTGCCTTTGGTAAAGGTGCATTTTGCGCCGCCTGCCTGAGGGCATTAAGATAATCCTCGCTTTCCGGCGTACCGAGAAAAACATGAGTGGCAATGAGCGAGTACAATTCACCGCTCATGGTTACGGGCAGGGAGCAGCGGCCGCGGAATTCCAAATATTCTTGGTAGCTTTTGAGAGAGCGATCCGCTATACTGATCGCCTCGCACAACTTCTCCCATGCCAATTTTTTTTTGCAGCAGTCTTCCAGGGCGGCGGTGACGGCACGCAGCTGTTCTGCCACATAATGTTCCGCCTCGCTGTTGATTTTGTCCGGAATGTCTACCACCAAATGCGGAATTTGGTAGTGTTCCGCCAAGCGCCGGAAGGAAAGGCGGTTTGCATCACAGGCCAGTGTGGTATTGGTAATTAAGAGGGGCTTTGGTAGCACACCGGTTTCCGCCATGCCGAGCATAATTTTATGGTAAGAGCAAAAGCTCTCCGGGACACCGGCATTTTCCGCCGCTTCGGCAAAAACTTGTTCACAGGCGGAATTAACAAGATATACGGACAATGCTTCCGGGAACATGGGGATGATGTTGAGGGCGTGAAGAAGCTCGCAGGGAAAGAAAATATTCACCATTACTGAATTCCCGGGCTGTAAAAAAGATTTGCAAATTGAGCGGGATAAAGCGGCTCCTAACTTTGCATATGCTCCTTCCAGCCCGCTCCCTCCCCAAAGGAGATTGCGCCAGCCATTTAACCCGTAGACTATCGCCAGCAGCTTGCGGGTGCGAACGGGGTTTATGGCTACTTGTGCTGTAATAATATTCCCGAATGTTTTGACAATTTTTTTAACAAGTTTATTCATGGGTCTCTCTCCATTAATGCTTGAACTTCTTTCTTGCTAAATTATATCATTGAAAAGCTAAAGTAAATCATGAAAGTGTTTTTTTGGTTTGTTTTTTCTTTTCCGGGTAAAATAATAAAAAAAATTTTTGCGGAGGGCAGTATGAAAAAAGGGACATTTATTATCTTGGCACTGGTTTTGGTAGTCTTACTGGGGTTATATATCAGAGCGGGAATGAAGCAAAAGCAACCGGAGCCGGAGCAAACGTCAGGTCCCCCCACACCCCATGAAACCACTGGAACATATAGTGACTGTTTAAACTGCCATGGCAGTATTATCCCTTCTCATGATGAACGCTTTGGGGCAGGCAATTACGATAATTGTTTAAGCTGCCATCAACCCACCCAATAA